>ENA-UOJO01002008-UOJO01002008.1-human-gut-metagenome-genome-assembly--contig:-P57-NODE-2008-length-23556-cov-89.450023_pt1 | contig 23556 bp, 11 predicted proteins | sample MGYA00242351_ERZ723898 | MGnify/ENA metagenome assembly ERZ723898 | reverse complement strand
GATAATACTTTGTGTATTATCGAGTATTTTGGCAACGCAGATGCCGTGCCGCAGCTGCCGGAGCGGTGCTTAAGCCGCAAGGCGGGAATTGTGCGGTGTTGCCTTTATTAGCGGCTGCTCATCCGTTCAGTTTGGCGTACTCTTCGTCGGTAACGGGCTCGCACCACTCGTTGCTACAATCTTTGCCGGGAACTTCCACAGCAATGTGGCTGAACCAGCTGTCGGCCTTGGCACCGTGCCAGTGCTTGACGTTGGCCGGGATGGTGATCACGGTGCCGGGGGTCAGGCTGACGGCAGGTTTGCCCTCTTCCTAGAATTGATAACTCCTTCTATATTTTCATATGAATACCACAGCAATAGTATAACAATAGCACAACACAAGCAGGATTTAAGGCAAAGAGCTGCAGGCAGTATGATGCGGGAATGATCAACCAGCAGGGTTCCGGCTGCTCCGGCGCGATGTGTGCATCGCGCCCTACAATCGGTCCAATGCCTTATCGCAGTATGTTAAGCATGTAACCATCATATTTTTTCAAAACCCCTTATCGAAAAAACTGCCCGCACAACGGCTTATCATACCGTGTACGGGCAGTTGATTTATGGCAATACCGCATAATTCTAAGTGCCGATACGGCGAGCGAGGTGCGGCAGATGCTAAGCCAAAAGCGCAGATAATACTTTGTGTATTATCGAGCATTTTGGCAACGCAGATGCCGTGCCGCAGCCGCCGGAGCGGTGCTTAAGCCGTAAGGCGGGAATTGTGCGGTGTTGCCTTATAATTATCTACTTTTCTCTCAGGTCTGGGTCGATAAACGCAACCCCACCTGGTACCCCAGCAGGGTGCGGGTTTCCACCGGCTGATGGCGGATGAGGGAAAGCAGCTGCTGTGCGGTACGGCGGCCCAGCTGTTCGGCATCAAAAGAGACCGCCGTGATCTGTGGCGTACACCCCTGCAGCGCTTCGTCGTCATACAGGGAGGCAAGGCGGATATCCTGCGGCACGCGCAGGTTCAGCTGTCTCAGGGTGCTCAAAGCCAGCTGGGCAACCTGGTCATCCATGCACAGGATGCAGTCCGCCCCACGCTGTACCGCGAGCTCCACAGCGCTGGTGCGTAGATCGTCGCTTTCCAGCTCCAAAAACAGCAGGCTCTCATCAATCTTGCAGCAGGCGCGGTCATGCGCCTGCTTATAGCCTTCCAAGCGGGACTGGTTGACGGTGTACAGCATGGATCCACCCAGCAAAGCAATGCGGCGCAGACCCTTCATCAGCAGCAGGCTGACCAGCTCGCGGCAGCCGCCCACCTGATCATGGTCCACCGAGATGACATCCTGGTCAGCCGGGCGGCCAATGGCAACAAAGGGGATGCCGCTTTTTTGCAGCATGGGGATCAGCGGATCACGCTCCAGCGTGCGGGCCAGAATCACGCCATCAATCTTGCGGTTGACCAGTAGACGCTGCATCGGGCTTGTTTCCTGCTCACCCACCATCGTCATCAGCACATCATAATCATTGCGGGTGGCAATATCGTACACGGCGCTGACGGTTTTGCGCAAAAATGGTGCGGCAAGGTTGCCGAACTGGCGCGAGAACACCAGTGAGATATTATAAGACTGCTGGGTTACCAACCCGCGTGCCAGCATATTGGGCACATAGTTTTTCTCTTTGGCGTACTGGACCACGCGGGCGCGGGTCGCTTCGCTGACACGGCCATTGCCCGAAAGGGCACGGGATACCGTGGTCTTGGACACGCCAAGGTCTTCAGCCATCTGGCTGATGTCAATTTTTTTTCTCCTTCTGTCTGTTTACGACGCGGCATGGGTTTACTCCTGTTAACGTTTGCTTATATAAGATCTTCTTTCTGTCCTTGCCGGTTTTCTACCCCACGGGCAGTTCCCAGGATACTGTTCCAGAAACCAGTCCCCGCCCCGGCCATTCCCTACTTGGTCAATGGACTTAACATATTATACCACATTTTCCTGGATCATGGTAGCCCCCTGTGCAAAGAAAGCAAAGAACACGCTACCCCAGTATGGGGTCATTATATCATTCCTGGCTCTGTTTTTCAACCGATTTCTGGCTCTGTTTCCGTTTTCCAGTGTATTTTATAACCTGGTAAAGTTTTCTCATTTTGTCCGTATCCTGCTCAGTCATCGTACCTGCGCCAAATTGGGCGGCTTGGGCCAATGCCAGCAGAGCTTCGGCATCCTGGGGTTCAAGGGCGGGGACACAACTTTGCAAAAATGCGGCAAACTCCGGCGCATCGGATGGTGTATCCGGCGGCAGGCCGCGACGCACCAAAAGGCGGTAGATGCTGCCAAACACGGCCAGCACCCGCGCGTTGCAGCTGCCCCGGCCATACCCCATGGCATGGCGGCGGGCCAGCACCAGCAGCACCGCAGCAGCCAACAGGCAACCCCCCAGCAACGCTGCCAAAACCAGCCTGCTGCGGGGCACGATGGTGGCTGCGGGTTCGTTTGCGTTGCTCTCCCCTGCTGCAGGGGCGGTGTCTTGACCTTGAGTTTCGGGCAGCGGGTCGGTGCGCAGGTCGGCCTGTTGGGCGCTGACCAGCACGCCGGGGGTCATCTCCATGGGGGTCCAGCCCTGGCCGGAAATGTACACCTCCGCCCAGGCGTGGGCGTTATCGTCCTGCAAAATGGCGTGCCAGCTGCCGTCCTCCTGTTGGGTAAACAGGCTTTGCGGCGCGGCATAGCCCACCACATAGCGCGCAGGCAGCCCGAACATGCGGAACATAACCACCGCCGCCGAGGCAAACTGCACACTGTACCCCTGTTTGGATTCCGTTAAAAAGTAACGGATGGGGTCGGCCCCCTCCGGCGGCTGGGGAGCGCTGGCGTTATACTGGTAGTTGGTGTTTAGGTAGGCGCGGATGTAATCGCCAATGTCCGCAGCTTCGGTCAGCTTCTGGTCCTTTTTGGCTTCATCGCACAGGGTTTGCAGCTCGTCATAGCCGTCCGGCACGGCGGTGTAGCGGCTGGCGGCGTAAGCGGCATAGGATGCTTCCATCCGGTCCAGCACGCTGGGGTCGGCATCGGCGCGGGCTTCCAACTGGGTTTGGGCGGTATCCCGCGGGTAATACAGGAACACATCGTCCTGCGCGGTCTGGCCCGCGGCGGCGCCATCGCCCTGGATGGTGTAATAATCACCCCAGTAGGCGTTGTACGGTGCATAGGTGTACTGGGTATCGGCGTGGATGCGCTCCACCGTCAGCGTCTGGGGCTGGGCGGTGCCGTCATAGGCGGTGCGCAAAAACGGCAGGCTTGCAATGGTCAGCCGGGCGTTATCCTCAGTTTTCCAGTTCATAGCGGCGCTGTCAAAGGCATCGGCATCAGGGGCCTGCCAGGTGGTGCCGTCATAACTGCCGCCGATAAATCCCCGCAGGTATACGGTTTCTTCGGGTTTGTCGCTGGCGGTCAGGGCCAGATCCGTCACTCCGCTGACCTGGATACCCCCGCCCTGGTTCAAGGCGCCATCCGCCACACCACCGGCGGCGGCTTCTACCTGAATGTTCAGCCTGCCGCCGCTGACCCGCGGCAGCCAGGTAATGGCGGTGCTCAGCGCGGCGGATTCCACCCGCTGGGCCGCGGGCTGCAGCCAGCCAAGGGGAACCCCCAGCGCCGGGCGCAGCAGCCACCAACAGGGCAGCGCCAGCGCAAGGCAAAGCCCGCCCGCCGCCAGCGCGGCAGACTTTTGGATGTTATAATGGCGGCAAAGGTTCTGGCGGTAGTTTTCGGTATCGCGCCTGCCCCACAAGGCCCGCCGCTGCACCGAGCAGGAAGCCGCCCACGCCCCCATCCAACCGGCCAACAGCAGCAGGCAGGCGGGCACAGCAGGCGCGGCCCCGGCCAGCGCCAGCAGCACAACAACGGGCAGCAGCATTAGATCCAGCAGCAGGGCATCCGCACGGCGCAGGGCCGCAGCGGCCAGCGCCCCGGTAACGGGCAGGGCGGCCAGCAGCAAAAACAGCCCCAGCTGCGCCGCACTGCCGCCCTGGGCCACCGGCAGCGCACTGCCAAGGCGGGCGTTCAGGCTTTGGGCAATGTTCCCGGCGCACTGCTGCGCCCCGGCCAAAAAGTTCCGCTGGCAGATGAACAACACCACAAGATACACAATCACCCCCGCCAGCAGCCCCCAGCGGCGCAGGGCTTGCGGCGCACGCAGGAACAGCGCCCACCCGGCGCAGAAAGCGGCTGCCGCGGGCCACACCCACAACGGCACCGCAATGCCGAACCCGGTGGAAAGCACCAGCAGCAAACCAAAGGTGAGCGCCAGCAGCAGCGCGGCATCTGCCGCCAGCCACAACGCGGGGTGCGCTGCGGGGCGTTGGGTGCTCACCAGCACACGGTCCACAAACTTCAGCCCACTGCCGGGGTCGGCAGCGCCGCGCCGGCTCAGGGCAGTACGTTCTTTTTTGCGCTTGGGCGGGTTTTTGCGGTGCTTCGCCGCCTGTTGGGGAAAATCCCCCCATTCCTCCGCTCCGTCCAGGTCCCCACCGGGGGTCAGGGCAGCGCGCAGGGCGGTCAGCGGTTCGCGCACCATCAGGCGATCCAGCTTGGCGCTCAGCTTCCAGTGTACCTGCTTGATGGTATCCCCGTCCCGGTACTCCCGCAGCTCATAGCTGCCGCCCAGGGCGGCGCGGGTGTCGGCTTCGTCGCCGTCCTCATCGGGGGCGGTTTCCGCTTTGGCTTTGCCAGCCGCGGCAGCGGGCAGCACACAGATGCTCCGGCTTTGCGCGGCAGCCGGGCATGCCGCGGTGAACACCCCCAGGTGATCCCGCAGGGTGATGCCCCGCACCGCAATGCTCCACACGCCGCTTTTGCCTGCGTTTAGGGTAATGCGCTGTTCGGCGCTCTCCTTGCCGCCCAGCATGGCGGCGCAGCGCAGGGTGATCTGCCCGCCGCCCCATTCATCGGCGGCGTTCAGCAGCACCACAAGTGCAGGGATGGGCAACCGGCTGCGGTTGCGCAGCCGAACCGTCAGGGTAAAATCTTCGCCCTGTATCACGGGTTTGTCCGGCACCAGCAGCTCTGCCGTTACCTGCCTGCGCAGATAGGCGGCATCCAGCCGCAGCAGCACCAGAAGCACCAGCGCAAACGCTAACAGGAACACCGCCAGCGGTGCCTGGGTGATGAGCGCCGCGGCCAGCAGCACCAAAAGCACCAGCGCCCGGCCCAGCTTACCTGCCATGGCGGTCAGCCTTTTCGGGGCGGGGGCGCGGCACGGTGCGCAGCAGGTCCTGCATTACGCTGTCCACCGTTTCGCCGCCTGCGCGGGCCTGGTCGTTCAGCACCAGGCGGTGGCGGGCAACCGCATCAAACACAGCGGTCACATCCTGCGGGGCAACAAAATCCCGCCCCGCCAGGTACGCCGCCGCGCGCGTCATGCTGGTCAGCGCCAGGGTGGCACGGGGGCTTAACCCCACGGCCAGGCGCGGGTCCTTGCGGCTGGCCTGGGCCAGCGCCACAATGTAGCGGTACATCAGCTCATGCACAAATACCGTGCTGACCTCCTGCTGCATGGCAAGCAGATCCGCCTGACCGGCAACGGGGCGCACACGGTCCAGCAGGCGGCCTTTGCTCTGCCCGGCCAAAATTGCCAGCTCCGCTTCCTCATCGGGGTAGCCCATTACGGCGCAGACCATGAAACGGTCCAGCTGAGACTGCGGCAGCATCTGCGTGCCGGCGGCGCCGATGGGGTTCTGGGTTGCAATTACGGTAAAGGGTGCGGGCACCGGGCGGGTAACGCCGTCCACCGTCACCGTGCCTTCTTCCATCACTTCCAACAAAGCCGACTGCGTGCGGGAGGAGGTACGGTTGATCTCATCGCCCAAAAACAGGTTGCACATCACCGCACCGGCGTGGTACACAAACTTGCCGGTCTCTTTCTGGTAAACCGAAAATCCCACCAAATCGGACGGCAGAACATCCGGCGTAAACTGCACGCGGCTTTCTTTCAGGTCCAGCGCGCGGGCAAAGGCCAGCGCCAGCGTGGTTTTGCCCACGCCGGGAATATCCTCAATCAGCACATGGCCACCCGCCAGCATGGCCATCCAGATGGTGTTTACCGTTTGCTGTTTGCCCTGCACGGCCTTGTTTACTTCGGCCGTAACGGCGGCGGCCTGCTGTGTGTACTGCATGGTTAATCCTCCCGGTGTTTTTTCCATATCACCATAATGCCAACGGCGGCGGCAATAACCACCAGCCCGGCCCACAGTGCGTTGTTTTCCAGCCAGATCATGGTATTGGAGATCGCGCTCCCCTCGGATTCCGCGCTGCCCTCCCCCGGCAATGGGGTCAGGGCCTGGGGGGCCACTTCGGCAATGGAGCTGCCGCCGGCATCCTCCACGGTCACCTGGCGCGGCGTTTCGTCCCAGGTAGCGGCGCTTTCCTGCAAATCCTCCTCTTTGGTGGTGTCCGCAGCGGCGGTGTCGTGCTCCGCAATTACCAGGTAGCGCTGGCTGTTGCGGGTGTAGGGGTGGCAGGTGGAAAGGGTCAGCAGGTCCCGCCCCGGCTGGATCAGCACGGCGTTGATATCGCTGGGGTCAATAATTTTCAGCTCGCTCACGCGGTAAATCAGCGTTTCCCACGGGGTGGTCAGCTGGATCTTGTCCCCCACCTGGATCTGCTGCACGTTGCGCAGCATTTCCGCGCCATAATAGCCGCGGTGGGCGGCAATCACGGTGTTGGTGTTTTCGCCGCCCAGCGGCATCGAGGTCTGGCCCAGCAGCGCCGCGCCTTTGGCCAGGTTTTCGCGGCTGGCGCCCAGGTAAACGGGCAGCTCCAGGTTCAGGCGCGGGATCCACAGCACAGCCAGCACATCATCGTCATAGCCATAGGCAGCAAGGTCCAGCGGGGCTTCCTCATAGGCGAACGGGTCGGTCAGGCCGCTTTGGCCCCCGGCGTAAATTTCCGCGTTATAGTCCTGCATCGCGGCGTACAGTTCAGGGTAGGCGCGTTCCGGCTCCGGGGGTTCGGCTGTGGTTTCCTCCGCCGCGGGGGCGATGGGCTGGGCTTCGGCGCGGGCCGCAAACTGCGCAGCGGTTTTGGCGTTGCGGGTGCTGGTCCACCACTGGGCGGCGGTGGGCTGTATCAACAGCGCCAGCCCCAGCAAAATGGCCAGCCAGGCCAGAATTTTAGCAATCAGCCGTCCCATTTAGTCATCCTCCTCGCGCTTTTTGCAGCGGTGCAGCAGCAAAAGCAGCAGCAGCGCTTCGCCGCCGATCACAATGCTGCCCGTTACCGCGATCCACGGCCAGGCATCCACCACGCGCTTGACCACCGTTCCGGTGCGCAGCGCCTGATACTGCACGGCCTGCGGGGTGTTGGTTTCTTCCTCTCCATTATAAGGGATGCGGGTGCCGCGCACAAGCATGCGGTGGGTGTTGATGGCATACGGCGTGCAGGTAACAAGGGTGCAGTAATCCTGCCCCGCGGTGATTTCCAGATCCTCGGTGTGCTCCGGTTCCACCACTTTGATTTGATCCACCTGGTACGCCAGCGTTTCATCCAGAATATGCAGGTAGAAACAGTCGCCCTCTTCCAGCTTGTCCAGGTCGGTGAACAGCACGGCTTCGGGCAGGCCGCGGTGGCCGGTCAGCACGCTGTGGGTGCTTTCGCCGCCAAGGGGGTAGCTGGAGCCTTCCAGATGGCCAATGCCCCTTTGCAGCACATCATCGCTGGTGCCTTCGTAAATCGGCAGGTTGACGTCAATTTTCGGGATGGTGATATACCCCAGGCTTTCGCCCACATCCACAAGGTCCACATAGCTGGTGCCGGTATCCTCCGCTTCGCCTGCGGCATCGCGCTCCACGGCGCTGTCCAGCTGCTGGTTATAGCGGCGGGCGGCCTCCTTGGCGGCGTCCAGTTTTTCGGTATCCATGCTTTTTACGGTATCATCGTAATTTTGGATCGCTTCGCTGGCGTGGCGCTGCGCCACCGCGTTGCTGATAACCGGGTACGATGCCACCCCAATGCCGGACAGGATCATCAAGGCCGCAAAGCCGACTTTTAGTTTTGTTGTGGTATCCATAGCGTCACCGCGAACCTTTCCGTGAGAGGGTTGAAGTTGGGAACTGATGCAATTAAGAATTAGGAATTAGGAATTAGGAATTGGAGGTAGGCGAAAGAATAAATAATAAAGAATAATGAATCATTGTGGTGGACCGCGGCGCATTGCGCCGCTCAGGAGATATTGGGTTGGGGGTGGTTTTTAGGGTAGTGAATAACAATAAAATAATCTGTAGGGCCTTACGGCGTTGCACACCACAAAATTGTAATAAACCTCGCCCTGCATGTAGGGGGCGGCGTCCCCGACGCCCCGTTTGACGGGCCTAATAATTGCCGCCCATCCACCCCGCGCCGCAAACGTTGCAAATCATTTGTAGGGGCCGATGCTCGCCATCGGCCCGTTTAACGGGCCTTGCCCTATTTATTTTTAGGTTCTGCACGGGGAACCACCCCTCAAGGGGAGCCACCGCAAACATAAGGTGAGATATTGGCGCCCCTTGAGGGGAGCTGGACGCGGAGCGGCCTGAGGGGTGGTTCCTCGCCACAAACCTAACCCGTAGGGTGGTTCCCCACGCAGAACCTAAAAATCAACCGAACAACGGCCATGTACACCCAAAAAAATTTATTCCCCAATAACCCACCATAGGGGGAGGGCCAAACCCGGCCCTCCCCCTGTGTATGATGGATTATCCCTCTATACCCTATTGGTGAATTGTAAAATTGTTTTGCCTTGCGGCGGGCGCATCAGGCGCGGTTCTTCTTTTTCAGGCTCAGCAGCACGCCAACACCGGCCACAACCAGCAGCACACCAATGCCGCTGAACAGCAGGGTGCCGAAACCACCGGTGGTGGGCAGGTCGAAGCCCCTACGGTTGATGACAGTAACCGTGATTGTAGCAGTGTCAGTAACGTCTTTTCCCTTATCATCGGTAAACTTCGTTGTTTTCTGATCCCAATCATGCTTTGTCAAAACGCCATCTTTGTACTCAAAGTTTTCATTCCAAGACGTCTCTTCGCTAATGTTCAGCGTAACCTTGACAGGACCGTTCAGCAAATTATAACTATCAAGAGTCTCTTTCTCAACCAAGTAGTAATCACCATTTGCTAAGCCATCCTGATGAATATTACCTTCGCTATCTGTTACCAACGTATCTGTGTTTACTTTAACCCACACTTTTCCAGCTTCTGCAGTAGGCAGACCATATGCTTTCACTTCATCCGCTGTCAAAGCCTTATCTCCGGCTTCCTGCTCCGGAACCTGCTTGTACAAGTCAAACTTTACACCGACTAGATTCTTTTTATCATCACCGTCTTTATGCACATTGATTGTATAGCTATAAACAACGGTATCGTCATGAATCTCGCTGTTAGAGCCGTCATCCGGCTGACCATTGACATTAATCTTATTGGTATACTTCAACTTTGCAGTATTGTGATTACCATCTTTCGGCGTGCTAGCAGCAGCCGTCATTTCGGCAGTATAAGAAATCACAATATTCTTCCCTGCATAATTTTCCATAGCAGCAGGGGTAAATGTAATCTTAAAGCCATTTGCAGGAACATCTTCACCCTTGGTAGTAATCCTATATACCGCTTCATCCACAGCAATGCCTTCGCAGGTCAATGTAGCATTCCCATCATACTTCAAGTTGTTAGGCGTATCCGTTACTTCAAAGGTACTAAGCTTCGTAATGTTATTAGGAACACTTACTGTAATCGTATACGGAACATGGTCGCCTACGCTGTAATCTGTATCTTCTGTTTCGGTATTGTCTTTATCAATTACTTTCTTTTCCAAATCCGGCTTTTCATTGATAACTTCAATGGTAACATTTGATTCCGTTTTGCTACCATACGTAATCTTGCCCTCGCTGTCAACTACAAACACAATCGGAGTCTGATCAAGAATATAACCAGTATCTGGATCATAGCTCTGTTCGATAAAACGGTAGGTACCCTGAGACAGACCGCTTACAGTAATCTTGCCATCAGTCGTCTTTAACGTTCCAAGATCTTCATCCGTTTGCTCATTTTTGGTTACTTCTTCCCATGTTTCGGGATCATCTTTTACCTTCTTTTCAAGCTTGTATGTAACGCCATTCAGATTCTCTGGAGTTCCACCGCCCACGCGGCCTTTTTTCTCCAAGGTCACTTTGCCGTAGGTCGTTGCATTTTTAGGGAATACATACACATCGTACATCCACTCTGCCTTATTGGTTGGATTTGCCATAGGAAGCGATACCAGGAACGGTTCAACCGGGGTCGTTACCTTAGCGGGGGTTTCAGTTTCGATAATAACATACAAGCCAACCGGCAGGCCCGTCTCGCCATCGCCAAACTTTACAATGCCATTCCTGCCCGTCTTACCAGAGCCATTTGGCTTATTAGCATAAGCAGAAAGAATCTGACCATTCTTATCAACATAAGTGTCGATGCCTACCTTCTCTGTGCTCTTACCATTATAGTACTCGACCAGTTCATCCGCAGTCATTACCTGATAATAGGTAAAGGTTGCACCTTCCAAGTCTTTTGCATCTGTGGGCACATTGTTCGCGTCTCCTGCTACACCTGTGCCGTTTTTATCATCGTTACCATTATATTCATACTTGTGAATCGTGATGGTACCCTTTGCACCTTTATCAATAGCGCTAGCCAGGGGAGCTGTGGGTGTAGTCTCACCTGTTACATCCTCCGCCATTGCTGGCATGGCGCACAGGCTGAGGGCCAGGGCGGCGCTCAACAGGCCTGTGAGAAAACGTTTTGCTTTTTTCATTTCAGTACCTCTTCTCTTAAAAAAATCATCATCGGATGGGCGGCGGGGCCGCCCGGCTTAAGGGTTCTGCATCAGCACGGCGTGCAGTGCGGGGCGCTGCAGCGGGGAAACGCTGCCGCGCCGCCCGCACTGTGCCGTGAAGAAAAAAGGAGGAAAAACTGGGCCGCTTGCCCACTTGGCTTAAGGTGCATCTGAAACCAAAGGAAATAACGGATATTTCGCAGCCACAAGCAGGATGTAAGGCAAAGAGCCGCCGGAATCCTTTCCGGATCCCAAGGCTTCTTAGCACAAAATCCGGCTGCGCTTATAGAAACAGGCGATATTTTCCGCTTTTCAGTTACACCCCCGGCTTATGGCTGCGCCCTGCCGTAAACGGGCGCGCACGGGCGGGCAGGCCCTGTATCCTGGGGGCTGCTGGGTTTCCGGGGGATGGTTAATGTCGCCGGCCCCCTTTCCTGTTGTAGCGGAATGTGAATATCAACAGCCCTGCCACCGCCAGCGGCATGCCGATCAGCAGCCACAGGCTTGGCGCGTCTGCACCCGTGTGGGGCAGCTCAGGCGTTTTACGGTTCAGAACGGTAAGGGTCATGGTGTAGGTGTTGTCGGACTTCGTAAACTTGTCTCCGAGCGGAATTACCTGCCCATCAATAGAACACGTGCCGTCTTGGGTAAATTTGATCACAATTGGCTGTGCCAACAGGTTGTACCCCGGATGTGCCTTGGTTTCCGTCAGGCGGTATGTACCGGGTTCCAGATTTGTGAACGGGTTCGGGGTTATCTTGCCGTCCGCTCCGGTTGTACCGGTAATGGAACCTTTGTTTGTGTTATCGAATGGGTAGTTTTTATCTACTACCGACTGCGTTTTTCCTTCGGTTGTTGTTTCGACCAGCTTTTCCAGCTTGAACTCAACACCTTTCAAGAATACTTCTTGGCCCTCATTATTGGGTTCCGCGTCCTTCTTGATGATATCCAGTACAAACTTCGGGTTCTGCAGCTTGTTGGTCAGCACAATATTGCCGCTGCCGCCGGTGATGGTTCCATCGGTGGCTGTGGCTGGCGTTGTAGTTGCGCCGGTTTCGCTGTCCTTTTCGCTTTTTGCTGTTGCTTCAGCCGTTACAACATACGTATTGCCGTTAATCGTAATGGTTCCGTTTGCCTGGGTAAATTTACCTTTATCGTCCACCGTACCTTCCACAATGCGGTATTGGTAGTTCGTGTTGGTATCGTCAACCGGGTACTGATCCAGGTTGCTAAAGGTAAACTGCCAGCCGTTATCACCGCGGGTAATGGTAACATAGTCTGGGCTGTCTGCGGTCGGGTATTTTACCGGTGTCCAGTCTGCATCGTTTATGCTGGTTTCCAGGCGGCGCTGGAGCTGGATGCGGATTTTATCCGGCTGGTTCGCAGTACTAAGGTCCGTACCATTTGCATCTTTCCAGAGCTTATCGAACTCAATGTTGATCAGTTTGCGCCGGGTGTTGGTAAAGATTGCGGTAACTTTCGGATCGTTGCTCTCCTTAATCACGCCTTCCACCATGGTGTTGTTGATCACATGGGCTTCATTGCCATCCGGAACGGTTACGCTTTGCAGTCTGGAATCATCGGTTTTGACTTCCTCGATGGTATAGCGGGTGCCAACGGGGATGCCGGTGATGGTTCCGGTGTGTTCTGAGTTGTTCTCATCGCTCATGTTGATCTCAACATACTTTATGATGTCCTTTTTTTCCAGACCCTCACCGCCAACATCATTAAAGGTAACTTTGAAGGTGTAGGTGCCATTAATGGTACCTTCCTCCCCCTCTGCGGCCTTCTTTTGGATTTTCAGCCCGCCGGTTTTGACGGTGTTGACGTATTTTACCTTTAGCTTTGTCAGCGTGGAGCTATTTTCGTCCGGGTCCTTATAGGAGCGGAAGACGATGGTGTCGCCTTTGGGTTTGGTTCCGGTATAGCTATTACCCGTTTGATCATCATTCGGTCTTATTTTTTCCGTTCGGCCATCATTGGGGCTGCTTCCCTCCTGCTTGTCCAGCGACTTGTTCGTGTCGGTAACTGTCACGGATTCGCTATCGCCCTTCATCGAAGTAACCGCCTGCCCGTTCTCGCACACCGTCCATGTGGTGTCGTACAGGTTTCGGTTCAGTTCCTCTTTGAGCGAAATGTAGCTGCCGCGGCGGAACTGGTCACTGAAGGTAACGGTTTCTCCATCTTCCAGAACAAAGCGTCCGTCATCGTCCACTAACTGGGTGTCGCTGTCCTTGGTGGAGGTGTACTGTGCGTTTATGGCGTTTTGCAACTGACCGCTTGTGGCGGAGCCGTAATCCGGGATTTCCTTCTGATCGGTTGTAAAGCCGGTCATCGTTTTTGGCACCGCTTTGGGAATGAAGGTAAAGTCCCTGAAATAGATGTTGCGGTTATAGTTATCGCCCACGCGGATGGTTGTAACGTTGCCGCTAAATTTGTCCTGCTCTTTCATCTTGTGCAGGTCCAGCTTTACGGTGACCCATTGGTCTGTCGTCACTTCGACCGAGCCATACGTTGCGCCGTTAATGCCTGTTGTGCCAAGGCTGCCTTTTTGGACGCCTTTTTCATCCAGCAGTTCCAGATACAGGTTGTTGAGGGAAAGGTCACTACCATCTTTTTGGGAAACGTAAACCTGGAACGTAAGGAAGCGCATGTTTTCGATATTGATGGGGTCTTTCAGCTTCAGGATGCCATAACGTTGCTTACGCCAGTAACTGACGGGTTCCGTATCCGGATAGCGTGCGTACCAGTGAAGGACCTGTTTGGTATCCGTCTCGGAATCTGGATTGGGGTTATCAGCCAACTCGAAAATGTAGTCACCTTTGTTTGATTCGGTTGGTTTGGTTGCGGGTTTAATCTCGTTAACATCCGCAGTCAAATCCACCTCTTTGGACGGAGTTCCGCTTTCATCCGGGCCAACGGCATCTGTTTTTCCATAATGGGTTGCCTGGTTCTGGATGGTGAAGTTGAAGATTTTCTGGTCTGTAAAGCAGTTTTTGAAGTCCGGATCAACCTTGTTCAGATCAACCTCTTTTTGAACCTGCAGCTCGTTATTATCCGGGAAGTTGAACGCCACCGCCATGTTGGACTCCCACATACCGCGTTCCATGTAGTACATGGTAAGGGTGTGCTTGCCGGTAGAAAGACCAGGGATGGAGACACTTGCGTTTTTATAATACGTTTCGGTTGTTCCTAAGTAAGTAATGCTTGTCGCCGTTGTATGGTTGTGCTCATCACAATTTTCAGCGCCATAATTACCTGTCTTGCTGTTCTTGACCCGGCTAACATAGGAAGTTACGGTGTTTTTCTTATTATCGCGCTGGTCAAATTCCAACACACCAGAAACTCTGGCATGAGCACCGCCAATATCCAGGACAAGCTGATCGTCAATGAAAACCCACACATCATCATCACCAGAGAAGTAAAAACGAATTGGAATTTCATTATTGTAGTCGTCCTTAACTGTTCCGGTACTGGTTAGGGTAAACGGGATTTCAAGTTTTGCACCGTAACCGTAATTGTACCTGACTGCGCTCTTACTGGTTGTGGTTTCATTGAACGGGAAAAAGCCGTATGGCGTTGAAACATTATCTGGACTACTTGCACTGTCCACGTTGTGGGACGCCTCGCTCTTATATCCAGCGGTTGTCACTCCTGGGCTATCATTACCAAGGTACAACTGATCGCTATTTGTATCTTTGCGCAGATATAGAGAAGTTTCTTTACTGTCAAACCACCAGTATTTAACGCCCTCTCCTTTTTGCGGGCCATTTGGCGTTTGCGCTGGTTCTATAAAAACTTCTTCTTGGGTAAACGGGAACTCAACATTGTGGTAAACTTCGCCAAGTTTTGCATTTTTGCTGTTTTGGCCGGTCAGGAACTTTTCATTGAAATGCGGTTCTTTCAGGGTCGTTCCATTCATCACGATGTCGCCATCGCTGTCCCTTTTGTCTGCCACAATGCCCTGGAAAGCGTAGGAATTTTTTTTCTCTTTTGTGTCTCCTATATCAAAGTTCGAGTTATTGGCTGCGATAAAGATATTGTAAGAACTCCATCCGTACAAATTCAATGTACTTGCAATATCCGCAAATCTTTTATCCCAATCGCTTGGCTGGAAATGGCCTGTATAAATGGGATATATAATGGGCTTTCCGGTATTTTTATCTACATAACTCTGATAGTAGTCGCTGATTGCCTGATCGAACTGGCGGAAGGGTACCCAGTGGCGCTGATTAACCGTATTATCATTATCGTACTTATCACGGTTCTTGCCGTTCAGTTCGTAATCTGTATAATAGTCATACAGCGTACTGGTAACATATTTTGTGTTTGCTTCTTCCGTAAAAGGAGCGGATTTAATATCTACTACTTTAGTGCCAGTATCTTTCCCCTTTTCGGCATCACGCAGGGTACCTTTTGGAGCCCAGTAGCCGCCACGAGTGGTATCTTTATATACTGCATCGTCATTCGTATCCGCATAGAAGCAATTTTTGTCATCTGTGGGAATCGTCAGCCACGCTGTACTTACTCCATTTCCTTTTGTCTCCTCGTCACCGTTAATTGCATCACCGGAAAAGATGATTGAACTATATCCTTGGGGAATGTCAATATAATAAAGATTTTCGTTTGTACCATCTTTTACCAGCGTGCCGCTTTCGGATTCTACGCCGTCTCCTTTTATCCGATAATAAATGGTCTCTTTATTATTATTATTGGCTTTGGGGATTGAAAAGTCGCCGGTATCTCCATTCAATGCCATCTTGGAGAAAGTAGCATCGTAATAGATGCGGATGGCACCGGGACGCCCCCATGTTGCATCATCATTGCCATTGTACATGTAGCAATAGCATTGACCTTCGGAATACTGGAAGCGTTTCTGTTTTTCTCCTGTTACTTCCTCATTATAAAAATTGTAGTATTCACTTATTTCTGTATCACTATCGCCCGCGGTAAAGCGAACAAAAGAGCAAAGAACTTTAGGAATGGCAAAGGTTGCTGTGAAACCAGGTTGGATATCATTTAAGGATATTGGCTGCTCACTGACTGGTGTAAGGTTTTTATTAGTATCCGGTTCATAAAACCAGGCTTTGACGTTCGTTAGTGTTGCACTGGTTTTATTTTCAAAGGCCATCTCTTTGCCAGCGAAATGCTTATGGCTAACCGTATAGATCTCCCATTTCTTTGGATCCCAGCCATCTTCGTTCTTTCCGTCATAGTAGTCGCCGCCGATATACTTCTGATCTGTTGGATTGAACGACATCCACGGTAGACTATTATTATTATCTACTTGAACAATTGTTACTTTGTCTGTAGGGTTATCGTCTGTAAGTGAATCTTCCGCATATCCGCAAAATTCAAGTCCACCCAACCCGTTATTTGGATAGTGATCGGCCTTATTCAGGACCGCAGAATAAATTTTTCTTCCGTCCTCCGTTTCGTCAGCTTCCTGCATATCAAGATAATACTTTCGATCTTGTGGACTTTGTCCAATAATGGCATGTATTTTTACCTTTGTATAATTTTCCCAACTGTTAGGCACTGCAAAATAGAGCGTGTGAGTTTCCGTATTTCCCCCCTCACTAACTGCCTGCACGTTATCCAAGCTTTTTGCGGCGTACATCTTCTGCGGCTGTTCGGTCGGTTCCGGGGTGGCGGTGGGGGTCACGGTCGGCGTGGGGGTGGCCGTTGCGGTGGCTGCCGGTTCCGGGGTCGGGGTGGGTTCTGCCGTGGGCTCCGGCGTTTCGGTCGGGGCGGGCTGCTCCGGCTCGGCGCTTTGTTCCGGTTCCGGGGTGGCGGCATCCGGCACCGGGGTGGCGGCGTTCTGCTCCGGCGGAACGGTATCCTCCCCGGAGGCCGTTCCCTGCTCATCCTCCAGCAGCTCTACTTCGTCAGGTGCGTCGGGCAGAAGATCCACCTCGGCGTATACAGGCAGGGCCATTGCCATAACCAGGCAAGCGGTGACAAGCAGCGCTGTCAGCCGGCGCGCCCAACCTGTTGTGTTTTTTCCTGTTCTATTCAATCTGCTCACCCGTCTTTCGCGCTGGCTTGATGGAAGCACATTGTTCCACAGGGGCTCCCTGTGGAACAGTAAAAGAAGCCAGCTTCTTTTACTTGCGCAACCGTTGCCATGTTGTTTTCAAAAAAAAACCGCATCGAGTCTTCTCATTGCGCATTTACTTTTTATTTTCTTAATATAGCACCTTTACACCAGAAAGACAATACAATCCACGCAAATTCCTGTTTTTCAGCACTTTTACTGATTGCGCTTTCCTCCAATTATATAATGTGTTCAAAGCCTTTGTATAATTTACTCCTGATTTTCTTTTTGGCAGCGGTCCCTTTTATATACTTTGACCGCGCGTTTATGATCCTCTGCGCACACAGAGCGCAACTTTGCGGCAAAATTCGCCTTTTTTGTTGCATTTTCCTGTTTTTGCGCAATTATTTGTTTCGCATGCGCCTGTTTGCGGCGGGGCCTGGCGGCTGGGTGGGCGCCTTGTGGGAGGGATGGCAGGTTTGCGGCGCACGGTTCCCGTTTTTTGCGGCGCGATGGGTACACCGCGCCCCTGCAAACGGTTTGCGGTGTTTGCGGCGGCGGGTGCGGGTTTGGTGGATTGCACGCCCGCCAACGGGACGCCGTTCCCCCTTTACAACGGGGTGCGGGTTTGCTGCAGATATGCCATTCGCTTTTTTGTCCCCCCTGCCCTGCCCCTGATTCCCGGTTCCCCATTGCCGATCTCTATCTGCGCCAGCTCCTGAGGTACATCTGAGAGCAACGAAAATAGCGGATCTTTCGCAAGCACAAAATCCGGCTGCGTTTGCTGAAACACAGATCCCAGCTCCCAGCTTTCAATCTATCCTGTGTAAACTGCAACCCCTCACACGCCATTCTGTGCGGCACTTACCTTATAATATAGGGGTGCTGCCCTGTGTAAATTTGCAACTGGTCTATTTGAAGCAGCTGTGAGCTGTTGCAATTTTGCACAGGGTATTGCCCGCATTCTGTGCCGAACATTCCCGAAACGTGTTGGAAAAACGCACAGGATTGCCTTGTTTCCCTATGCCGCTTACCGTTGGAAAAACGCACAGGTTACCCCCGGAACAGTTGCAATTTTACACAGGGTATTCCCGCTCCCCTGCCCCGCCGTGACCCGCGTACCTGTTGGAAAACCACACAGGATAGGCCCGTTCCCCGTGTTGCAATTTACACAGGTTTGGCTGTTTTTGGCTTATTTGCAACTTTACGCAGGTTGCTTTCCGCACAGGAAAATGGTGGTGGAATGCACAGGCTGCAGTTGGTTGAACACACAGGTTTGCGTTGTTAAATTACACAGGCTCTACCTATTACTAATATAGAACTAAACATCTAAGCCATAATAACAACCAGAGGTAAGCCAGGAGATGGGGGAGAACGGGAAAAAATTGGTGTTGCTATTCCATCAGGTTACAGAACTCTGAAACAGCAGGACAGAAAAGCACAATAAAACCCTGTGTAACCTGCACCCGGGCTGCAACCCCCACAGGATATATGGCAAACCACAACGCGGGTGTTGCATTTTGCACAGGGTAATGGCGGTAAAACCCTGTGTAAATTTGCAATTCTTGCGCTGGACAACAGGATGTGCTATAATGTCTAACATGATGTGCGTGACCACCCGGGATACAGCAACCGATATAGGAGGCCCCTGCTTATGGCGGCAAGTAAACAGAAAAAAGATGATCCATTTGTCGTTACGTTTGAAGAACGCGGGGACCAGACCATCGTTCGCAAATCCAATGACCTTGTACAGATGACGCGCAACAACCTGACGCTGAGCCAGCAGCGCCTGATGCTGCATATTTTTTCGATGATTAAGCCGGAGGATACGGACCTGCCCTCTTATGAGCTGAGCATTTATGATTTTATCAAGATGACCGGCATGGACCCGCACAGCGGGGCGCTGTACAAGCAGGTGCGCAAAAATATTGAGGAGCTGGCCAACGCGCCCATCCAGTGGATCAAGAATAACGGAACTTCCACGGTGGAAACATTCCGCTGGATTGATAAAGTGCGCATTGATGAGGGCCGCGCGCGCATGACCATCACGCTGGATCCGGTGCTGAAACCGCACCTGGTGCAGCTGAAAACCCTGTATACCACCATGGATGTGACCTACACCATGCTGATGCGATCCACCTATTCCATCCGCATTTACGAGCTGTGCAAGAGCTACCAGAGCCTGTACCTGAAAAAGAAAGCGGCCGGGGAACCGCTGGTATGGAACCTGAGCATGCTGTATGAACAGCTTTCGTATACAGCCAACCGATGGTCGGATTTCCGCCGCCTGGCACTGGAAAAGGCAAAGGCGGAAATTAACGAAAAGACGGATATTATTTTTAATTACGATGTGTACGAAAAAAAGGGGCAGAAGGTTCTTTCGCTGGTGGTAACGATTGACCCGGTGGATGATGCCGCTGCACAGGCCAACCTGGACAGCATCAACAGCACGGTGCGCAAAAAGAGCAAAAAGAAGGGCCGCCCCACCGTGGCGATTGAGGATTCGCTGCTGGATGACCCCAGCGTGATCACATTTGATTATGTTTCGGCACCGGAAACAACGATCCCCTATTCCTTTGGACGCCACCGCACCGAGCTGCGGGAGGAAATTGTTGTGAAAGCGCGCATGGATCAGCTGCGCGCGGAGATTACGCCCGAAGAGCTGCACGCGGTGGAAGTGATCATTGATGTGTTGGCTGATGCCTGCTGCACCATCCAGGCAGGCGATGGCGAGCAGGACGGCGGCAACAAAACGGTGTTTGGAAAGATGAATGCCATCATCCTGGATTGCGGCGGGCTGACCAGTTGGCTGGCCGGTGTGGCACCCCGTTATGCACAGGAGATCATTCCCCGGTCGCAGACGATGCGCAGCCCGGCGCGGTACCTGAACAAGGTGCTGCGCGAGGATATGGATAACTATCGCATTTATATTTTCCGCAAGGCAAAGCCGGCAGCAGAACCCAAAGAGGAGCTGTTGGAAGCGGAGTACCATGTGATGGACGAGCCGGTGCAGCAAACGATGCCGGAGCCTGAGCCGCCCAAGGTAGAGCTGATTCCCGAAACGATTGTAAAACGGCAGGATATGCGAAAAGAGTTTGCAAAGTTTGTAGATGATGGATACCTGGAAAAGACGTTGACGAGCGGCCAGCGCGGCGCTTACCACGAAATTTACCGCCACCTGGCAGCGCGGTGCGTGCCATCGCCTTCCAGCCTGCGCAATGGGCTGAAAGACGAAATGCGGCTGCATTACCTGGCCTGCATGAATGAAGTGATTGAAAAGTATGGCAGCCTGACCCCATTGATGGAAGCTATGGCGCATGAACTGGACTTTGATGTGTTTTGGGCAAAGGCCGCCAAGGACCCCAACGTGAATAACCCGATGGGGCTGTTCTACCACATTATTGAAGAACGCGCGCTGAACCCGATCGGCACCATAATGAACGACCAGGCACAACGGCAGAAGGTTGCCGCCAAGGAAAAAGGTGAAAAAGATAAGTGGCACAACGAAAGCTGGATGGATGCTTTTGAGGAAGATATTCCGGATGACAGCGAAGAGTAATTGAGATGAAGCGGAGCGGAACATCCGGGAGCGCTATTATAATAATGTAAGCAGCGGCTGGCAGATTGCTGGCCGCTGCTTTTTTGTTGGGGTGCAGCTGAGAAATGGAAATATCCGGCGTTTTTTGATTTCAGATAGACCTTGGGCAACACCGCACAATTCCCGCCTGACGGCTTAAGCACCGCTCCGACGGCTGCGGCACGGCATCTGCGTTGCCAAAATGCTCGATAAGACATCCAGTATTATCTGCGCTTTTGGCCTAGCAGCTACCGCACCTCGCTCGCCGTATCGGCACTTAGAATTATGCGGTATTGCCCTTGGGATAATAGGTGAGAAGGAAGGTGCGTGAGCGGGAATGCCTGGATGAAGTGAAGAAGGATGGGAAGGAAAAGCGGCAGAGAAAATGCGTGAACAGCAACGAAGAGATGCCTGCATAATATTCGTCAAAATATCCGTTGACACGCGCGAAGCATATGATATAATAGAAGCTATAACAGCAACGAAGAGATGCCGCACGGCATGGGATGGCCGTTTTTGCAACCCGCGGTATTGCCTTAGATTAAGATACCGGCGTGCGGTACCGCAAAAAGAACCGAACAAAAGCCAAAAATTAACCAACAGCAACGAAGAGATGCCTACACAAAGGCGCTCGCAAGGAGGAAAACAATGGGATATTGTATCTCAGTCTGCATTGAAAAAGGCGGCGTGGGAAAAACCGTTACCGTCTGCAACCTGGCGGCGCTGATGGCGCAGGACGGCAAGCGGGTGCTTGTTGTGGATATGGATGCCCAGGGCAACTGTACCTATACCCTGACGGGCGCCCGTGTAACCGATAATACTTTTGACCGCGCTGGCGTGTATGATATGTTCCGTGCCTATGGCATCAGCGGCACGCAAAACTATATTTCCCGCACGCAGTTTGATAATATTGATATAATTCCGGCAAATGGCAACACCCCAATGGCGGCCAAGCAGCTGCAAATCCTGGAACAGTCCGAAAGCACCAGTATCAATATGTTTTTGGCCATGTGCCTGGCACAGGTTGCCGGCAAATACGACTATATTTTGATCGATACCCCGCCGTCCCGCGATGTAATGGTGACCAACGCCCTGATGGCCAGTGACTTTGTGCTGATCCCCTGCGTGTGCGATGACTACAGCCGTGACAGTGTGTACCGCACTGTGGCCATGTGCCAACAGTTGGAGCACGATGAGGGCGAAAAAATTGATGTTTTGGGCATTATCCTGACTATGGTGGAAAAAACTGCCCTGACCGAAGTGATCCGCAATGAACTGCGGGAAAGCCAGCTGGGCAGCAAGCTGTTTGCTGCCGAAATCCGTAAGGGACAGGCTGTAAAGGATAGCACCCGCCTTGGTGCGCCGGTTGTGCTATGTGCACGCAGCAGCAACCCGGCAAAGGATTATGCAAAGGTGTATGCCGAGCTGAAAACGCGCGTTGAACAGGAGGCAGAGTGATGGCAAGCAAACTGGATCGACTGCAGAAGAAAGGCTTTAAAGTAAACGAAGCAGCGTTAAGTAAGATCGCGCGCGGCGACCAGGAGCCGGGCGGTGAATACAGCGAGATCAATATCAATGATATTGAAGAAAACCCGGATAATGCCCTTTACCGTGAGCTGGATACCGAGGAAGATATTGCGCTGCTGGCCGATGATATCCGCCGCGCGGGGCTGCTGCACAACCTGGTTGTGTTCCCTAAGACCGGTTTTGGCGGAAAATATGTGCTGCTTTCCGGCGAGCGCCGCCTGCGTGCGCTGCGCCTGTTAGTGGAGCAGGATAAACGCGAGCAGGAAGAAAAACAGCTGCCCAACCGCATGAGTGAATGGCAGAAAGTGCAGTGCAAAGTGGTGCGCAACTTGACGGAAAACGAAAAAGTTGTGTATATTGACAGCGCAAACCTGCAAGTGCGCGGCGGCATCAGCAATGAACGTGTGATGCGCCAGGCGGCGGCGCGTTTTGTGGAAAACCTGCAAAAAGCACCGTATAACCTGAGCGCAGCGGAAGCGAAAAAAGCGCTGAAAGAGGTCAGCCCGCTGAATTCCCGCACGATTGATAAGGCGCTTTCGATTCAGAATGATCTCAACCCTGACCTGCGCCGCTTGCTGGATGAGGAATTCCTGAACCGAGCCGAGTGCGAAACCTATCTCCGCCTGACCCTGGAAGAACAGGCCCGTGCAGCCGCAGTGTTTTTGAAAATCGCAGCCCTTGACCCACGCAGCCATGAGCGCCGCGCTATTAAGGACGCATTGACCACCGCCATGTTGGATGTAGCAGTGGAACGCCGCAGCATGCAGGAGCGCGAGAGCGTATTTGCAGCAGCGTTGCAAAATGCACAGGATGCAATCGGCCAGGCCAAGACGCAGGAAAATAAGGCGGCGGCAGTAGATAAGGACCACAACTTTATTTCGGCCAAGCTGCCTACCACGGCCCGCAAACTGCGTAAAATTGCAGCGGCAAAAAATATTGAAGCTAAGATCCGCAGTTATACGGCAGAGGACCGCAAAGCAATGTCGGACCAGATGCAGGAGCTGATTGCGGCAGCGCAGGAGCTGAAAGCACTGATTGATGCTGTGGAATAATCCAGATCCACGAAAGCAGCAAACAACAAAAATCCATGCAAATAGGAATACAGGAATCCACAATATGAAACAGCGAATTGTCATCCGGCTGCACCTGGCTGTGCGGGCAGTGCTGCAAAGCGAAGCGGACTGGCGCGGCACGCGGCTGGGCACCCTGACATCGGAGCTGATCCATGAACAGGCTGCGAAAGCGCGCCTGTGCGGGGTGCAGAATTACGAGTTGAACCCCGTCAGCAGCCGCTATGTTCCCGTTACAAACGGGACAAAATATAAGCAGACATCTGGCCTGGAGCAGATCTCCATCTATCTGAACGATGAGGATATGCAAACCCTGAAAGAGCTGGCACTGGCCAACGATAGTGTGCGTGTGATCAACGGCAGGCAGGCAATCACCTACCGATATGTTGTTCCCGGAATGCTGCTGAACGACCCGGTGTTTACGGGGCTGACAGAGCAGAACAGCACGGCAGGGTAAGCACTTCAAAATCTTGAGGCAATACCGCATAATTCTAAGTGCCGATACGGCGAGCGAGGTGCGGCAGCTGC
>ENA-UOJO01002001-UOJO01002001.1-human-gut-metagenome-genome-assembly--contig:-P57-NODE-2001-length-23623-cov-6.850942_pt1 | contig 23623 bp, 32 predicted proteins | sample MGYA00242351_ERZ723898 | MGnify/ENA metagenome assembly ERZ723898 | reverse complement strand
CCAATTCCTCTTGTCAGTGTCGTGGGAATACCGCCTAAGGGTGGCATGATAGCGGCATTAAAACAGGTAGAAAAAATTTCAACATTGACATTGAAGTTTTATCCGTTGAATGGTGATGGAGATATAGATTTATCTGAGATAATGAGCGGGATATCAAAAGAATTGCGTAGAAAAATAGGAAGTGATCGGGGATCGGTAACATACCGATCACCAAAGAATATTAATGGAGTTATAGAGGTAGTAGAGGCAGCGGAAGGTACAGTTGAGCCTATTGTGGTGGCGAAGTATCCAGGAAGAAAAGGGGAATCCACGATTAAGTATAATGAAATATCTGATAGGAGAAAAATGCGTGTACCCGATGGAGAGAGAAATGCAGAGTTATCCAGCATGATTAATCAGGGAAAAGAAATTGACAGTATAAATTATACTAGTGAGGAAAATAATAAAATATATTTGAGAAATCAAGGGAAAATAATAAAATTTGTTCGTAAGGAAAAATAAACAATTTTGGAGGGGGATGATTATGGATAATTTAAATCTTGATAATATTGAACAATTACTTCAATCTGAACCTTCTGAAAAGTTACTTTTTAAAGCAATCAAAGCTCTTAAAGTTGAAAAGAAGAATAGGAAATCACGATGGATATTAGTAGTTATATGTTGTATCCTCGGTTCCATAGTCGGAATTCATAAAGAAACAGTCACTATTTTCAGAGAAAGTATAGATGCTATTTTAAATGTTTCACTAGCACTTTTCGGAGTAATTTTCACTGGATATTCCTTGCTACAAGCCTTTATGAATAAACAGATGTTACTTCAACTTCTAAAAGACACAAAAGTATGTGACGGAGGAGAAAAGAGTAGATTACAAGATATCAATGAGAATTTTGTATATTTAATGCTATTGTATGTTATTGCGATAATTGTAACATTGATTATAAAAATAGTGATGTTTTGTTTTCCTGACAGTTTTACATTATTTTTAAACATGATAGTAAATAATGTGATTGCAGTAAGTTTAATTGCGGTTTATTTTATTTTTATTGGAATAATACTGTGGAGGACAGTTAGTTTCGTTTCTACAATTTTTCAACTGTTCAATATATATGCTGTGACAAGAGTTCTTGAAATGATAGATGAGGAAGAAAAACCATAATTTATCATATAAAAGGCGATGATTAGGGGCCACCTCCGGGCGGCTCTTTTCTATACCCAAAACGACGAATCGAGGTGAGGAGGCATGGCCAGGGCGCCAGACCCAAGAATCGAACAGGCGAAGGCCATGTATCTGGAAGGCAGGAAACTAGTTGAGATTGCAAGTCAACTAAATTTGCCGGAGGGAACGGTCCGCCGGTGGAAGTGCACACACAAGTGGAATAACGAGCGTTCGGATAGAGTTAGCGAACGTTCGCAAAGAAAACGCGGCGCCCAGCCTGGCAATAAGAACGCCACAGGGCCGCCGAAGAATAAGAACGCAGAAAAATACGGTTTCTTCAGCAAGTACCTGCCTGAGGAGACCGTTTCTATTATTCAGGAGATGCCCACGGACCCGCTGGACATCCTATGGGACCAGGTACAGATTGCATATGCTGCCATCATCCGGGCCCAGACCATCATGTATGTGAGGGACCGGGATGACAAGACCATTGAGCGGGTGGGTGTCAAGAAAGGAAAGATATCCGGCGAGGAATGGGAGGTGCAGCAGGCCTGGGATAAGCAGGGCAACTTCCTGCAGGCCCAGGCCCGGGCCCAGAAGACGCTGGAAGGGCTCATCAAACAGTACGATGAGCTGCTGCATAAAAACTGGGAACTGGCCAGTGAGGAGCAGAAGGCACGGATTGCGCAGATCAAAGCGAATACCGACAGGCTTAAGGGGACGGAGAGCAGTGAGGAACTGCAGAAGCTTGACAAGGTGCTGTCTGAGATTAAGGGGGTTGTATAGATGCCATTTTCCAAAAAGCAGCAGGAGTTTTTTGAGAACGCAAACCACCGCTGGAACATAAAATCAGGCGCTACCAGGTCAGGAAAGACCTACATGGACTATTATGTCATACCCAAGCGTATCCGGGCAAGGGCAGGGAAGGAAGGGTTGACTGCCATCCTGGGGGTATCCAAAGGTACCATCCAGAGGAACATCATAGAACCCCTGCAGGGGATATGGGGGACACGGCTTGTAGGGGATATCAACTCACAGAACATCTGTCACATGTTTGGTGAGGATGTCTACTGCCTGGGTGCCGAAAAGGTCAGCCAGGTATCGAAACTCAGGGGTTCCGGGCTTAAGTACTGCTATGGTGATGAGGTGACGGACTGGAACAAGGATGTATTTGACATGCTGAAGTCCCGTCTGGATAAGCCTTATTCCTGTTTTGATGGGGCATGCAACCCGGATGCGCCGCAGCACTGGTTCAAGGCATTCCTGGATTCAGATGCGGACATCTACTGCCAGAAGTATGAGATATTTGACAATCCCTTCCTGGACCAGGGGTTCGTGGCTGAGCTCTGCAAGGAGTATAAGGGGACTGTGCTGTATGACAGGTATATCCGGGGGCTGTGGGTGGCAGCGGAAGGCTCTATCTATAAACTCATGTGTGATGCAGTATCCAGTGATGCCAGAATCAATCCATATGCGGTCCATGAGAAGCCGAAAAGCCTCATGGAAATCAACATAGGCGTTGACTTCGGAGGTTCCGGTTCCGGCCATGCGTTTGTTGCGACAGCCATATCCAGGGGGTATGGCGGCATTACGGCCCTTGCCAGTGAGAGGCACATGAGCAAGAACGGCAGCATAGACCCTGATGTCCTTGGGGACCTGTTCGTGGACTTCTGCCTTAAGATAATCAACCTGTATGGGTATATCACCCATGTGTACTGTGACAGCGCGGAACAGACACTGATTGCGGGGCTGCGTACAGCGGCGAGGAAGTCGGGCCTGTCCTGGCTGAGGATTGAGAACGCCCTTAAGACATCAATTAACGACCGGATACGGTTCATGCAGCGGATGCTCAGCCAGCACCGTTTCTTCTATGTCGAGGACCAGTGCCGGACGCTTGAGGACGCGCTTACTACTGCGCTGTGGGACGAGAAGAAATGTCTGATTGAGGATGTGCGCCTGGATGACGGAACGAGCGACATCGATACGCTGGATGCGTTCGAGTATACATTTGAGCGTGATATAAGCCGGTTCATCCGGTACGAATAGAGGTGAGATGATGAGATTCACAAAAATGCTGGACTTGGTTACAAACATCCTGAATAAGGATGCGGACACCCAGGTGGATGTGAGCCTGACATCCCAGATGGCGAACCAGATAGAGCTGTGGACCCGGATGTATGAGAACCGGTCCCCCTGGGTGGATAACAAGGACGCGCTTAGTGCGAACTTAGCGCCGGCCATTGCCTCAGAGATTGCGCGCCTGGTGACGCTGGAGCTCAAATCTGAGGTGACAGGCGGAACGGCGGCGGATTACCTGAATGAGCAATATCAGCGTAAGGTGCTTAAGGACCTGCGCAGGTATGTGGAGTACGGCTGTGCGAAAGGCGGACTGGTGATGAAGCCGTACATCACGCAGCAGGGCATTGAGGTACAGTTCGTACAGGCAGACTGTTTCTTCCCGTTGTCTTTCGATAGTTCCGGTCGGATTACGCAGTGTGTATTCACAGAGCAGTTCCGGAAGGGTCAGAAGATATACACCAGGCTGGAGGTACACACGCTGCAGGGAAAACGGGTACATATTACCAACCGTGCATTTGTGGCCACAAATGATTACAGCCTTGGCAGCGAAGTGGTGGTCAGTTCCATAGACAGGTGGTCGGAGCTGGTTCCGGAGCTGCTGCTTGAGGGGGCAGACCGGTTGCTGTTTGGGTACTTTAAGGTACCGTTGGCCAATGCGGACGATTCAGACAGCCCACTGGGCGTATCTGTGTTTTCCAGGGCCGTGGACCTGATCCGGGAAGCAGACAGGCGCTATTCCAACATCTGCTGGGAGTATGAGGGGACACAGCTGGCTGTCCATATTGCCACCTCCCTGCTAAAGTACAACCAGGACCGGGACAAGTTTGAGTATCCGGGAGGTAAGGAACGGTTATACCGAAACGTGGAATACGATACAGGCGCCGCGGATAAGCCTTTCATTGACACCTTCAGCCCAGAAATAAGGGACACGGCCCTATTCAACGGCTTTAACAACCAGCTGAAGCTGGTGGAGTTCAACTGTAACCTTGCCTACGGCACCCTGTCAGACCCGCAGAGCGTGGATAAAACGGCAACTGAGATTAAGACCAGCCGGCAGCGCTCTTATGTGATGGTCTCTGACACCCAGATGGCCCTGCAGGATGCTTTGGAAGACCTGGTGTATGCTATGAGTTTCTGGTCGGCGTTATATGGATTGGTTCCGGCAGGCAATGATTACGAAGTGTCATCTGACTGGGATGACAGTGTGATGGTTGACGCAGAGACTGAGCGGGAGCAGGACCGCAAGGATGTGGCGATGGGAGTTATGAGATTAGAGGAATATCGGGCTAAGTATTATGGGGAAACACTAGAAGAGGCGGTCAAGAATCTGCCGGAACCGGCAATGACAGAAGAATAGGCGGTGATGTGATTGACACCAGAGGAGCTGGAGAAGCTGCCCAAACCATTGGAGCGCACCATGACGGCTCTGGAGCTGTCCGTCATGGATGAAATCATACAGCGCATTCAGGCGGCTGCTCAGATAACTCCGCTCATTGACTGGCTGTTGGTGAGGATGGATGCCATTGGAGCAGGCCGGGCGCGAATCAAACAGCTGATAGGTGAGGGCATCAGAAAGGCGGGTCTTCAGGTGGATGACATCTATGAACAGGCGGTCAAGTCTGACTACATTCGCAACAAGGCAATCTATGAGGCTGCTGGCAAGGACTACCAGCCCTATGAGGACAACCAATGGCTGCAGCAAGTCGTGGATGCTGCCAGGAGGCAGACCAAGGACAGCCTGAGGCCACTGGAAAACATCACCCAGACCACAGGCTTCAATGTCCCGATAGGCGGAAGGAAAGTATTCACTCCATTATCTGAATACCTGGAGCGCAGCCTGGATAAGGCAATGCTTGGAATCACTACCGGCACCAGGACGTACAGCCAGGCCATAGGTGAGGTGATTGACGAGATGACGGCCAGCGGCATCCGGACTGTGGATTATGCATCCGGGAAGTCAGACCGCATAGAGGTGGCAGCCAGGCGTGCAGTGATGACCGGTGTGGCCCAGATGACGGATAAGGTCAACGAGAAAAACATGGAGGAACTACAGACAGATTACTGTGAAGTAGACTGGCACATGGGCGCCAGGAACACTGGAACCGGATATCTCAATCACCAGAGCTGGCAAGGGAAGGTATACAATTCTGAAGAGATGCGGACTGTCTGTGGAAAAGGACAGATGTTAGGTTTCGGAGGAATTAACTGCTACCATATAGCCTTCGCCTTCATTCCGGGTATCAGCAAGCGTAAGTACACGGATGAGTGGCTGGCAGAACAGAATCGGAAGGAAAATGAGAAGAGGGTATATAGAGGCCGGGAATATGGCACATATGCGGCATTACAGCATCAGCGAAAACTGGAACGTACCATCCGGAAACAGAAACAGGATGTAGAGTTATTGGAGAAGGCTGGAGCTGACAAGGAGGATATCACGGCGGCTAAGTGCCGGTTGCGTCTGACCAACAAGACCTATGTGGACTTTTCCAAGGAAATGGGGCTGCGGCAGCAGCGTGAACGGTTGAGGGCGCCAAAGGATATAGTTGCAGGGGATACCAAAGATGATATAATAAAAGAGATAAGACTTCCAAATGAAGCCTTGGACGCAAAGAATATTACCCCAGATATAGTAGATGAAATCCAATCGGGAATAGACGAAATGAAGCGGGAATATGACCTTCGGATTGACCGGGCGTTAGTGCAGGATGTGAGTGACAGATTCCCTGACACCCCATACCTGACAAGGGTAGTTGATAATCATGGGTCAAGGGAAGTTGAGTTCGTGATTAATAAAGGCTATAATTTCTCTGACTTCAGAAGGATTGTGAAGGCTGGTTATGAGACCGGATATTTTGCCGGCCGCACCATCAAGGACCATGCTATCCATGAAATGACCCACGTAATGGCAGGCCAACAATTTAAAACTATTTCTGGTTACAATGCCTTCAAAGAGCGATTGGAAAGTCAATATGTTCCGGGGGTATCTGGATATTCGGATACCATGAAGGATGGATTTGAAGCCTTGGCTGAAGCATTTGTGAGAATGAGGAATAACGAGCCCGTTCCGGACGAAGCTAAGCAATTAGTTATAAAACACATTGAAAGGTGGCGAAAGCAGTGATTGTGATTCCTATATGCCTAAAATGTAAATACTGTGAAAAGGGTATGAAATGCAGGGTATATCCGCAAGGCATACCAAGGAAAGTTGTTTTGGCTCAAAAGCCGCCTGAGGATATATGTAAGGATTATAAATACAAACGGGAGAGTGAAGCATCTGATTAGTCAGGTGCTTTTATTATGCTTAAAAATCGGTCAGATGATGAGACCTAAAACAGTCAGCCGTTGGTGGATGGTTACACACCTATAAATAACCTAAGGACGGGCAGGAAAGGAAAAGAAGATGAAGACAGAGGATTTGCAGGCAAAAGGATTGTCACAGGAACAGATTGATTATGTCATGGCCGAATACGGAAAGGACGTCAACGGGATTAAGCAGGAAAGGGATACCTATAAGTCCCAGCTTTCCGCAGCACAAGCTACCCTTAAGAGCTTTGAAGGCGTAAACATATCGGAGCTCCAGGGGAAGATACAGACCCTGACGGCAGACTTGGCCAACAAGGATGCTGAGTACCAAAAGCAGCTGGCAGAACGTGATTTTAACGACCTTCTGAAATCCACAGCGGAAGGCTTCAAGCCCAGGGACATTAAAGCTGTTATGCCTTTCTTGGATGTGGATAAGCTGAAAGCCAGCAAGAACCAGGAATCGGATATCAAGGCAGCCCTGGAAATAGTCAAAAAGGAAAAGGGCTATCTGTTTCAGGACGTCAGTATTCCCCGCGTGGTTGCGCCAACTCCTGGCCCAGGGGGAGACAAGACAGACGACATAAGGACACAAGCAAACAATGCCTTAAGAAGTATCTTAGGCAGAGAATAGGAGGTAATACAGTATGGCTGTAAATATTACAAGTAGGGCCGACGCGGAGGCCATTATCCGTGAGCAGGTTATTTCAACTATTTTCCAGGACGCGCCGAAGCAGTCTACTTTCATGTCCCTGGCACGGAAGCTGCCGAACATGACCAGCAACCAGACCCGGATGAGGGTACTTGATTTCCTGCCCACGGCCTATTGGGTGGATGGGGATACTGGCATGAAACAGACAACCAGGCAGGCCTGGGATAACGTATTCATCGAGGCTGCGGAACTGGCTGTCATCGTGCCGATTCCTGAGGCAGTGCTGGATGATGCGGAGTTCGACATCTTCGGTGAGATTACACCGAGGGTCAATGAGGCAATTGGGCAGCGCGTGGATAGCGCCATCATCTTTGGTGTGAATCGCCCGCGTAACTGGCAGAATGACATCATCACGCTGGCCAGGCAGGCGGGTAACAACGTGGCAGTGGGTTCCAGTCCGGATTATTACAACTTGCTCCTGGGCGAGGGTGGTGTTATTTCCAAAGTTGAGGAAGATGGGTTCATGGCAACTGGAGCATTGGCTGCAATGAGCATGCGGGCGAAACTGAGAGGCATCCGGGCAACAGACGGCAGCCTTATTTTTAAGTCTGACATGCAGGGTTCCACAAATTATGCATTAGACGGCGCGCCGATGTATTTCCCACAGAATGGGGCCTACGATAACACCATTGCGCAGCTGATTGTTGGTGATTTCAAGCAGGCGGTGTATTCCATCCGTCAGGATGTGACGGTAAAGATTCTGGACCAGGGTGTCATTCAGGACCCGACAACGAAAGAAATCGTCTACAACCTGGCGCAGCAGGATATGGTTGCCCTGCGTATTGTATTCCGGATGGGGTGGGCACTGCCGAACCCAGCAACCCGGATGGATGAAGACCGTGTAGGGTGTCCATTCGCTTACCTGGAGCCTACAAGCCCGGTTACAACCCAGAAGGTGACCTTTACAGTTAAGGATAACGCCGAAGCACCAGCAGCCATTGATGGGGCAATTGTGGATGTGAATGGCTCTAGGGTTAAGACGGACGCGTCCGGCGTGGCAGAGTTTAACCTCCGCGCGGGAATATATCCAGCAAAGATTAAAAAATCAGGCTACAGCCAGGTTACCGAGACAGTGACTGTAGCAGGTGAAGCAGTAACAAAGGACGTAACCCTCATCAAGCAGTAAGGAGGCAGGCACGATGCAGGCTTATACTGACGAAATGTACTATATCAACGATTATCTGAAGGGAAGGAAGCCGGTTATCACATCTGGCTTCCTTTTTTACGCCCAGTCTGCCAGCCAGGTCATTGACCGTTATACGTTCAGCTGCCTGAAGGATATAGTGGAGATACCGGAGGCAGTACAGATGTGCTGCTGTGAACTGGCGGAATCCGAGTACCGTATGGAGAAGCAGCAGAAGGAATCCGGAGGGAAGACATCGGAGAAGAATGGCACTTATTCAGTCAGCTTTGTCAGCGCCCAGGAATCTGCCGCGGCAACCAGAAGGGAACAGCGTAACATCATCATGAAATGGCTGGCGGATACCGGCCTGTGTTACCAGGGGGTGTGATATGTATACCAATGTGGATGTGACACTGTACCTGTATGGTAAGGAAGGGAAGGCCGAGAAGTACACCAGGATGCCCATAGAGGGTGTGTACTGGGAGGATGTGAGACAGTCCACCTATCTTAAGACTGGCCAGCGGGACGGCACATCCGTCCTCCTGGTCATCCCACTGGAAAGCCTGGACGGCCCCATAAAACTGACACAGGGTAAGGACCTGGTTGTAAAGGGTATTATTGAGGATGGGATAGACTGCAGTAGCCAGGAGGCCATGTCGAAGTCCCTGGCGGCCCTTAAGGCTGCGCATGGGTTCCTGACGGTGGTCACGGTGGATGAGAGGCTGTACGGCAGCGAGTCCGTGCAGCATTATGAACTGGCCTGTAAGTAGGAGTTGGGGCTGTGAAGGTGGAATTTAACATAAGCACTGCAGAGACTATCAAAAGGAACCATGGGCTGCAGGATGGCGGCCCGGTGCAGCGTCTGGTTGATAGCGAGACCATGTGGTACATGAGCGGCTACATGCCGCGCAGACAGGCAGGGGAACTGGAGCATATGATGGTGCTGTCTACAGTGATTGGCTCCGGGCAGATTGACACCCCAGGTCCTTATGCCCATTGCCTGCATGAGGGTATCCTGTATGTATCGCCGACAACAGGCAGCCCTTGGGCAAAGAAAAACGAGATAAAAGTCCCTACGGACCGGGAACTCACCTATGCCGGTGCCCCGATGCGTGGCAAGAAGTGGTTCGACCGTATGAAGGCCGACCATAAGGATGATATCCTGCAGGCAGCTCAGGAACTGATAGGCAGAGGAGGACATATATGACAATCATAGATTTCATGAGGCAGAAATTAACAGAGTATCCGAAGATATCGGAGTTCCTGGTCGATGGTGATATCCATGTGGACTTCACGGAGCCAGGCTCCAGTTATGGCCTGTCCAGCAATGGGGACAGCCTGGTCAAGGAGGACATGCTGGGTAACCAGACCCGGCGCCACAACTTCGCCATGTACGCGGTGGCGCCATCCTTCACGGATTACTGCCGGCTGGCCAACAGCAATTTTCTCTTGGAACTTGGCTACTGGCTGGAACAGCTGCCTGAAGAGGGTGGCCTTATTGCCAATATCGGAGGGCAGGAGTTGGAAGCAAGGTTCCTGAAGGCCACCACATCCAACGCAATGGCCATGCAGCCCATGGGAGAGACAGTTAACGATGGAATCCTGTATCAGATACAGATACAGGTGACCTACAAAATAGAAAGCGAGGAATTTTAAATGCCTGAGACAGGGAAAATCAAAAGAAAGTTCATGGCGCATTATATCGATACGGCCCTTCAATCCGCAGGTAAGCCTGATTATAGCCGGTTGGGAAAGGATTTGGAAGAGTTCATCATTGAAATGAATGCCAATGTAAATACAAAGAACAATATCATTGGGGAGACATCTGTTATTCTGGATAGCTATCAGCCACAGGCATCCACAGACCCGTACTATGCTGAGATAGGGGAACCGTTGTTTGACCGATTACAGGCCATCGTGGACGAGAGGAAGACACTGGATGACCTTAAGACCAGCGTCCTGGAGGTGCATCTGTGGGAGCCGGTTGAGGCTGCAGATGGCACGTATGTAGCCTATAAGGAGGACGCAATCATTGAAGTATCCAGTTATGGAGGGGATACAACGGGATACCAGATTCCATTCAACCTGCATCATATAGGGAATCGGGTTAAAGGTAAGTTCGTCCTTTCCACAAAGACGTTTACGGCTGATGTATAAGGAGGCTATATGAGAAGTATAAATTTTGACGATGGGCTTAAATCATTTGCAATCAATGGAGATGAGTCCCGGGTAATCAGATTCAATCCTGGAGACCTGAACATGAAGGTCCGGGCCAAAGAGGCTACTAAACGGATTTCAGAATGGCAGGCAGAAATAAAGGATATTAAACTGAATGCAGACGGAACGCCAGTAAACAGTGATGAAGGGACAGCGGATGTCCTGGAGAATTTTGATGCCATGCTTCGCCATGAACTGAATTATATCTTCAACGCGGATGTCTATGATATTGTGTTTGATGGGCAGTCACCCTTATGCATAGTAGGAAAAGATAAATATTTTCTCTTCGAGGCATTCCTGTTCCCCGCCATGCAGATCATAGAGGAAGAGATAGATGCATTTGCAAGAGACAGTCAAGCCCGCATGGATAAATATACAGCCGGGTATCATAAATGATCGGGCGGTTGCCAACCTCCCTTGTAGTGGCAGGGACAGAACAGAAAATACGCCCTGATTTCCGCGATGTCCTGGTCATAATGCAGGCATTTAACGATCAGGAACTGAGTCCACGCGAAAAGTATGATGTAATGCTGACCATACTGTATGAGGAACCGGATGGAATACCCCCTGAGGCAATCCCTGAGGCAATTGAAAAGGCCCTATGGTTCCTGGATTGTGGACAGCAGGAGACGGATAACCCATCACCGGTGAAGGTGATGGATTGGGAACAGGACGAAAGCCTGGTATTCCCTGCAGTCAACAAGGTGGCTGGACAGGAAGTCAGAAACACCGAGTACATGCATTGGTGGACCTTCATGGGATATTTCATGGAAATTGATGATGGTACGTTTTCGACTGTTGTCGGTATCCGGCAGAAGAAGGTTAAGGGGAAGAAACTGGAGAAATGGGAGCAGGAGTTTTATAGGAACAACCGGAAACTCTGTGACCTAAGGAAAAGGTATACCGAAGAGGAACAGGCGGAGATTGATTATTGGAATAAGCTATTGGGATAAGGCGTAGGTTGGGCGTCTTATTTTTATGTCCTGGAATGGGGTGATGAAGTGGAAACGGACGGAAGCTTAAAGTTTGACACAAAAGTGGACACTGCAGGCTTTGAAAAAGGGAATGACAGTCTCCTAAAGGCAGCAGAAAGGCTTACTGCGGCAATTGAAAGCCTGTCCGCCAGGATGGATCATGCATTCTCCTCATCCGGGGCCTCGGCTGGTACAATGGCGAGACAGGTGGATGGTGTAACAGATGCGGCAAAAAAAGCCAGGGATGAACTGGAACGGCTCAAAAAGGAAAAGGCAGAAACCTTTTCGGGGACCATTACGAATAATAATGAGACGCCATCATCCATTCCTGATGATGGGAAACGCTATGATATTTATGGGAATGATGTAGATGCCATCATTGCGAAGAACCGGGAACTGGAGGCTGCCGCCAGACAGGCATCCGCAACGGTAACCGCTGAGACACGAAAGGAAGGGGATGCAGTAGTAGGGCTAAAGGATTCCATGAATCTTGCGGTTGAGTCATTCAAGCGCTTCCCGGGAAACATTGTAGCGCTCTTTGGACGTGCGGGGGCGGCAATGGATGGGGTACGGTCCAAGACAAGGACATTCCAGGATGAGATAGACCGCTATCAGGAATCATTGTATTATGCAGAGCAGAAGGGCCTTGGTTTAGGGGATGCAGAGTATGACAAGGCGTACAGGGGGATTATGCTTGCAAGGGCGGCAGCCGAGAAGTATAAAAAGTCATTGATTGGAATGGACAGCGCACAGAAAAAGGCATCGACCTCCACGAATAGGCTGGGCGGGAACATGCAGAGGGCTTCTGCAAAAGGGGCCATCCCGTTCACAAAAGCCGTCATTCGTCTATCCAGCATGTTGCGTCTGATGGTCATCCGTATGGCCATGCGTGCGGCCATTAAGGCAGCACAGGAAGGGTTCCAGAATCTTGCCAGGTATTCAGACGATACGAACAGGAGCATATCCTTGTTAATGTCGGCCAATACGAAACTGAAGAACAGCTTTGCCACGGCGTTTGCTCCGGTTTTACATACAGCGGCACCGGCATTAAAACAGATGATTGACCTGCTTTCTGCCGCAGCAACCTATGCGGGCCAGTTCATCGCGGCGCTGACAGGCAGGAGTACGTTCGTGAAAGCGGTGGATGTCGAAGAGGATTATGCGGCTTCACTTAAGGAAACAAATGAGGAACTGAAAGAAAAGGAAAAAGAGACCAAGAAGCTTGCCTTCGCATTCGATGACCTGATTCAGGCGCAGGGGGGGGAGTGATCCCGGTACATACAAACCACCTACCCCGGACCAGATGTTTGAAACAGTTGAAATAGAAGGGAAAATCGTAAGGTTTGCGGATACAGTAAAAGGCATCCTTGCAGGCCTCTTTGACCCCATGCGCCAGTCCTGGGATGAGAATGGATCCGCGGTCATCGATGCCGCAGGGTACGCCCTTGACCGCCTGAATAGACTTGGAAGTGATGTGGGAAGGACCTTCATGACTGTCTGGGAAAGAGAGGGATATGGGAAAGCAGTCACGGATGATGTGCTGGTTTCCGTATCGAACCTGCTTTACACAGTTGGGAACCTGGCGGATGGTTTTGACCGGGCATGGGAGAGCGGGGATACCGGGCTGCTTATCATGCGTCATCTGGGGGACTTACTGATAGAGGTGACCGGGTTTTTCCGGGATGCCACAGGGGAAATCAGGATATGGTCTGAGACACTGGATTTTTCACCTTTACTTAAGTCATTTGATGGAGTCCTGGTAAGCCTTAGGCCAATCGTGAGCAAGGTTGGGGATATACTCTTATGGCTATTGAGGGACATCCTGCTTCCATTGGCTAAATGGGGACTGGAGAATGGTGTACCGGCTGCTTTTGACCTGATATCCGCCGCATTGAAAGTACTGGATTCAATATTGAATGCGTTGAAACCGCTGGCGATATGGTTATGGGATGAATTCCTTCAGCCGTTAGCAAAATGGACAGGGGACCTGTTCCTGAAGGCAATCCAGAAAATCGTGGAATGGCTGACGCAGCTCTCCGATTGGATATCAAGGCATCAGACTGATGTTGAGAACATAACACTTGCAGTGCTTGCCTTCTTTGCAGCATGGAAGTTTTCTGAATTCGTTGCAGGGATGGCAGGGCTGATAACCAGGCTTGGAGGATTCCTGGGAATCGGGGAGCGTGTCATCTCATTATTGGTCAGGACCGTGTCAAACATCAATCCACTCGTCCTTGCGGTATCTGGAATCATATCCCTGATTGCCATCCTGGCCAGGAACTGGGGGAACATGACCCCGGAAGAAAAAGTGATTGCCGGTATATTGGCGGCCGCATCGGCAGTAGGAATCCTGGCGGTTGCATTGGGTGCATTGGCAGGGGGAGTAGGGGCAGGTGTGGTAGCTGCTTCCCTGGCTGCAGGGATTGCGGCAGCAACAATAGCCATCAACGCAGGAAAGCGTGCGGCATCCATGGGATATTCCGGTGGATATGGAGGGAGAAGCACTGGTCCGGTATCTGCTTATGCAATGCCGGTATCCTCTTATCGTATGCCGCGTCTGGCAACCGGAACCGTAGTGCCACCCCGTGCAGGTGAGTTTGCTGCAATACTGGGGGATAATAACCGTGACACAGAAATCGTCAGTCCGGTCCAGGCCATGAAACAGGCCTTCAAGGAAGCAATCGAGGAGATGGGAGGTATCGGTGGGAACCAGACACTTAAGGCGGACCTGATTGTGGATGGTACGAAGTTCGGACAGCTGGTATATAGGTTCAACAACAAGGAAAAGCAACGCGTTGGCGTCAGGATGGTAACGGAGGGATAGGGATGAAAGGGAGCATATTCTCAATTGATGGCGTGGAGCTGCGGGTGAATGTCATGAAACTGGAAAGAGGGTTTTCTGTGACGGACACAAAAAATTCTGGACGGCTGCAGGACTTTGACATGCATCGGGAAATAGCCGGTACATTCTACAACTATACGCTTGAAATCGAACCATATCCTGAATACAGGGAGGATTATGATACCTTTTACGACATCATTTCAGCCCCAGTGCCGTTCCACAGTATGGTATTTCCTTACGCGCAACAGACGTTGGAATTTGAAGCCTATGTTACACAAGGTAAGGACACGATGAAACGAAGTAATGGGAGAAACCTGTGGGCAGGGCTGTCGGTGTATTTCGTTGCGAAGAAACCACAGAGGAGGCCATAGAATGTTCCTGAAACAGACAATCCTATCAGATGCTCCGCAGAACATGGAGGGACTGAAAATCGTATATGATGACGTGGCGCCATATGCAAAGGAGCATAGCAGCGTCCAGGTGATTGCCCCAGGGCTACGGCCCCATAAAGGACTATACCCAAGGGAAGGGCTGTACCCGGGAAGGACCAGGATAAGACAGGAGTTCCCAGACCTGAAGCGGGATGACCTGAAATATCCGGGGTACGCACTGTGCCTTCCAAGGTTTGCATTGCTGGATGGAAAATACATCAACTTTCCGGATGATGCAGCGGACTACGGCTACATATCGGATGGGATATCAGGGGAAGACTGCCAGCTTGCAAGGTCGGTCCACACCACGGGACTCCGGCCTCACGTTGGCATGCATCCCAGTATGTTCCTATTCCCGCAGCCCAGTGTGGATGAGACAGTAAGCAGTCCGGAACTTACCATCCTGTTCAGCCAGAAATTCACAAGTGTAGGCTTGCTGTTGACGTTCAACATGATGTCCGGGGATTATCCCACGCGTTTAAGGATCAGGTGGTATTCAGATGGGGAATTGTTATCCGATATGGAATTCCATCCTGATTCCGTGCGCTATTTCTGTAATAACTATGTGCGCCTGTATGATAAGATAGCGATAACGTTTTATGAGACATCACGGCCATGGAGGCCGGTATTCATCACCCGGATTGATTATGGGATTTACAGGGATTTTTTCGCGGACGAGATCCTGGAGTCTTCCTGCCTGCAGGAGGTCAATGCAATCAGTGAGAACATCAGCATCAACACGCTGGATTTTACTGTCCGTACTGAAACGGACATCCCATTTGATTTCCAGAAGAAGCAGAAGCTGGCACTGTATTTCAATGGGAAGCGTATTGGGAACTTTTATTTAAAGAATGGGGCAAGAAAGAACCGGACGGATTACCATATGGACAGCCACGATGCAGTTGGGATACTGGATGGGAATGAGTTTGCCGGGGGAGTGTATACGGGACAGCGGGCCGGTGATGTGGTTGATGCAATTTTCGAAGGGGAGGATTTCAATTACCTGTTGGATGAATCCCTTTCAGATATCCAGTTGACTGGATACATACCTTATACAACGAAACGTAATGCACTTGTGCAGATTGCGTTTGCCATAGGAGCCGTGGTTGACACAAGTAATTACGATGGGGTATTGATTTATCCACAACAGACAGAGGTGACTGGTGAATTCATGCCATCCGATACATTTGATGGCGTGACACTGGAACACAATGACGTGGTAACAGGAATCCGGCTGGCCGTGCATACATACCAGCAGTCAGAAGAGGCAGAGGAACTATATAATGATACGCTTTCCGGTACTGTCGAGGTGATATTCCCTGAACCACATCATGGCCTGGCAATCACAGGGGGGACAATCATGCGGAGCGGGGACAATCATGCGGTGATCAATGGGACTGGGGGTACGGTAGTGATGACAGGTAAAAAGTACACACATCTGACAACTTCCCTCCTGAAGGAGAATCCTGCCATCGTGTTCAATAAAAATGTCAGGGAAGTATCAGAGGCCACACTTGTACATCCAGGGAATGCTGCCGAAGTACTTGACCGGGTATACGGATACTACCAGCGCGCTGAAAATGTGGCTGGTGATGTGCTGCTGGCGGATAAGGTCCTTGGACAGATGGTGGCGGTTGATACTGGATATGACGGAAGGCGGAATGGGACATTGGAAAGCATAAACTATCAGTTCGGCCTGCGCGAGATAAGAGCGGAGGTAACGATACATGAGTAAATACCTGGATGCATTGATATTTGACCGTGTGGCGGCTGATGTGCAGCAGATGACGGACAAGGCATATATAGATTACCGGGACCTGAACCGGATAGAGTCCGCAATCAAATGGGTATCATATGTCCTGAACCGATATGGGTATCCTAATAAGACAGAAAACAAACTGGATTGGAGGCCGGAGGACCAGCGTACGGAAACCGAGATGGGACGGTTGAGGAATAACCTGTCTGCCATCCGGGCAGCCTACTACACGCCGCCCAGTACCCCGCAGACTCCGGAGAAAATCACATACACGTCCATCTACCAGGCCAATTTCATTGAAAAAATCATATATGACTTGGGAACATTGATTGAGTCATCCTTTCCAGGACCGCGCCGGTTCGGCTTCCATCTGGGAAGGAGGACATTGGGAAACAGGAGTATAGGGATATGAGTTTAAAAACGAATTATAAGGATGATAAGTTTGCAGGCAAGCGTCTGTATAAGATTACTTCCCAGGATGATGGGATTGTCACCCTGGACGATGTGACGCAGTATGCGGAAACGGGGGATATATTCTCCGCCCAGGACATGAACGATACTAATGAGGCTGTCAACCGGATTGACGAGGATGTAGGGATCTTAAAAGGGGAAGTTAAGGTCAACATCCCTGTCTCAGGGTGGAATGCCAGTGCACCTTATGTACAGACAATATCCATCCCTGGGATGAGGGGGACATATTCCCCCACACCGGGGATGCTGTATCCGGATGCCATGACAGAGGAACAGAAGACACAGATAGATAAGAGTTCGAACATGATAACCAAGCTGGAGACCATTGATGGAGGAATCAGGGTGACCTGTAAATTCAGGAAACCTACTGCAGACATGATAATATCACTGAAAGGAGCAAAGTCATGAACCTATCATTACCTTTCCGGGGGCAGTCAGTGGATATAAATGGGCTGACTGCGGTACCATCAGATGTGCGTAAGAACAAGCGTTATATCGGTAACGGCAGCGATGATGAGAAGCTTGGCGCGATGGAACCAATCGCGCCTGTTGAATATGACCTCCCGCTTAACGGGACATATGACATACCTCCAGGGGAACATATGGGAGGTGATGTGGTACGGCAGGGCATTGCTTCCAGGCCTGGTGAGTATGTCACCCCGGGATCTGGTCAGATTGTTGTTGAATGCGCTGGGAAATATATGACGGGTGACATCATCATCCTGGCGGTAGAAAACCTTACCAGTGACAACATAAAATATGGGGTTGTGGTGGGCGAAGGGGAAGGAGCTGTCACTGGGACATGCCAGGGATTTTTCGATTAATCAGGAGGATCATAATGTCAATCTTATCGTTAAGGAAAAATGGTGGTGGTGTAGATACGGACCGGCTTACAGCATTACCTGAGGATGTCACGGAAGGTAAGATATTTCTTGGGGCCGGAAGTGATGGCCGGCAGGTAGGTACCATGCCGGACCATGGAAGTCCCAAACTGACATTGCCTGTGAATGGGAAACTGGAACTTCCAGCCGGGAAATACAGTGGGGGCCAGGTTACCCAGGCCATAGAAATGATGGATGCACAAAGCGTAGGGCCTGGTGCGAAACAGATTGTGATACATACTGCTGGGAAATATATGACAGGGAACATAACCGTAAGGCCAGTCAGGAACCTTACCATATCGAACATAAAGAAAAATGCTTATGTCGGTGGTGTAGGGCCTGGGATATGGGAAGGGTATGTTAATGATGACCCACTAACCCCATACCTATATGGTACATTTTATGGTTCACAGGGCATCACATACATGCGGTATACGACATACCGGCAGGGGACCGGAAAGGTATCCCTTGCACGTGACCATATAGCGGCCAGTGCAGGGAGCGGACAGACAGTGGCGTTCGTCTTTGACCTTCCCATACGGTTGGACGGTGTGGAATCGCTTTCGGTTGAGATGTCAGGTACAGGGAAGACGGCAAAGGTCATGGTGTGCCGCAACCGGGTGGAGAACTACATAGAAGAGGCAACCGTGTCAGGATCCACAATAAAGTACAGTTATAATAAGGCGCTGGGAGATGTCCTCCTTGATGGCTCCATCGGAAGGAGCAGCGCTGAAGGGAATGAGTGGCAGCAGCAGAAAACGTTCGGACTCAGCGGATTGACCGGGAATGCTTATTTATACATCGGTTCCTCATCAGCTGTATTTGATTTCAATCTATACTTTGCAAAATTCAACACATAAGGAGGAAGACATGTCATTAGTAAGTGAATTAAAGACCATAGCAGATTATAATCCTACAGCCTATGTGAATAATTCGGAACCGGATTTAGATGCGGAACACCTAAACAAAACAGAACAGGCTTTAAAGCGGGTGACGGATGCGGCAAATGATGCGATAAACGCACTGAAAGAACTGGAGGAGCAAAAGTTATCCTTAAATGCCATCGTGCAGACGGAGTCCACGGCCACGGATAAGGTACCGTCCAGTGCATATCTTAAGCAGGCGCTTGGTACCATAAATAGCAATTTAGAGTCCAAGGCCAATGCTGATACAGTGTCTGGATTATCCGCAGACCTGAACAATGTAAAGGAATCCCTGAATCCACTCAAAACAAGCCTTGTGGGAGACATTAACAATAAAACCTCGGGAGTTGTCAACATAGTTGCGTGGGATTCCAATACGGCCAGCACCCCCAAGTCCACAGGAAACACTGCGTACGGCAATGGATTCTGCCTTACGTACAGCCTTGGTGATCAGTGGCTATGCCAATTGGCAATGGCGGTTGGCGACCCTAACCTATATACCAGATATAGGCGTGAGGGCGTTTGGAGTGGCTGGACAACGAAATGATTATTTTACGTGTTACTAATAATGGCACACCAATATACAGTTAACGCTGTCATGCTTGAAGGTAGTGTTATATCAATTATAAACGATGTTGCTGCTATTGATCGTACCCTGACTTGTGCGGCTGTGTTACTTGTCACAGGTTGTACTAAAACAATGGGAGCCTTCGAAAAAGATTTTCCAAAAGTTATAGTTTTCTGGGTCACACCTCCAGCCGTTAGCCCTGTATATGACACGGCACCAGAGGCTAAATCCGCGTTTGTGATAACCCTTCGCCAATCAGACCATCCAGGGTATACTGTATCATTGCCATAATACCAACTACGGATATATGATGTTGTGTGTTTGTTGGTTATGATGTCAAGTTGCTGAAAGCAGAAGTCACTACCATTATTAACAACGCGCAAAAATGACCCATTAATGTCTGATACTGGAAAGGTACCAGTAGTGCCAAGCGAAGGAAACAATTGAACTATACAATTTTTAAACAGATTATCTATATTATCTGTATATCTGTTTGCTCCAAAATTGCTATTTTGGATATGAATGAAACCCATAAACCAGGTCCCTAAATGGGGCTTATTTTATTGCCCGGCACCTGCCGGGAGGAAAGGAAAAATCTATGAATGAAAAAATCAGATTAAAAAATGGTAAGGAGTATCCTCTGGTCATCGGCGGCACATCCTCCACACCCAGTACCCTGCAGCTTATCTTCCAGACCACCGAACCATTGGAGGATATCGTGGCCGTGTTTGAGGACACCGCTGCCACAGAGCAGATTAAGACTGTCAACGAGGATGGCAGCGCCCTGGCCGTGTATGATGGCTATATGGTGTTGAATGACCCAAAGAGTATTGATGACAACTATCTTATTACCCCGGAGCAGTACGGGGATGACGGTGCGGTCACCGCGGAGGCTGTATATGGCCGTGTGGCAATCCTGACGCTTTCACAGCCGGGTGTAAAGGCTGCGGTGGAAAAGAATACGGCTGACATTGATTACGTGGCTATAATGGCCGGTATTGATTTATAGGAGGTGTGACTATGGATGTAAAAGGACTGGCGCAGAAGTATTACCCAAGATTATGGGACATTGACCGGCTTAAGGCCCTGGTGGCGGCCGGCAAATTGTCTGAGGCAGATTACAAGGAGATTACCGGCGAGGATTATACTGGGAAATAACGAATGGTGAGGTAAAAGACATGCAGATACCCACGGACATCATGGTGGCGCTCATCGGCCTGCTTGGGAGCGCTGCGGGAGCTTTCGTAGGTGTGGTAACCTCCGCCAAGCTGACCAATTACCGGATTGAGCAGCTGGAAAAGAAGGTGGATAAGCACAACACTGTGATTGAACGCACATACAAGCTGGAGGAGACTCAGGCGGTCATACAGGAACAGATTAAGGTTGCCAACCATAGGATTGGTGACCTGGAAAAAGAAAGAGAGTAATAGAATATGGATTTATCACTTTTTAGCAATTATGCGGTGGCGGTCATTGTAGGCATTTGCTTGATTATAGGTTACATAGCAAAAAAGTGGGTGAAAGACCTGGACAACAAATACATCCCTACCATGGTGGCCATCCTGGGAGCAGCACTTAACATCTGGATTGCGGGAAGTGTAAGCCCGGATATCATTCTGGCCGGAGCCTTTAGCGGTCTTGCAAGTACAGGACTGCATCAGGCGTTTAAACAGATGATAGAGGGTTAAGCGGCAGTTGCAATAACGTAACTTGTGACGTCACAACTTTTCATGGCCTGGGCCTTATTTTTTAACAGGAGGTAGTATATGAGTAAGACAGCATCAGGATTAATACAGCACTGCAAGGACAAGCTGGGCACGCCCTATGTCTACGGGGCCAAGGGCGAGGTCCTTACCCAGGCCATCCTGGACAGGCTTGCCTGGGAGAACCCAGGTACATACACATCCACTTACAAGGCCAAGGCGGCGAAATACATCGGGCAGCACTGCACGGACTGCTCTGGCCTTATCAGCTGGTACACTGGCCGTATCCGCGGCAGCTATAACTACCAGGACACAGCCGTGGAGCGGATAGGCGTTGACCATCTGGACGAGTCCATGGTCGGTTGGGCGCTTTGGAAGCCGGGACACATCGGGGTATACATCGGGGATGGATGGTGCATCGAGGCCAAGGGCATCAACTACGGGACCATCAAGTCCAGAGTGGCGGTCACACCCTGGCAGAAGGCGCTCAAACTCTGCGACATCGATTACGCGCCGGCTCCAGTGACATACACCCAGGGCTTCCAGCCGTCCGCAGACGGGCAGCGCTGGTGGTATCAGTTTGCAGACGGCAGCTATGCGGCCAATGGCTGGTACTGGCTCCGGGAGGCCACGGACGGCACCTGTGGCTGGTATCTGTTTGATGCTGAGGGCTACATGCTGACCGGCTACCAGGTGGACCCCGCCGGCGAGGCATTTTTACTCTGCCCGGTCAAAGGAAGCGACGAGGGCAAGTGCATGATTACGGATGCCAGGGGCGCGCTGCGGATTGCGGAGGAGTATGATATGGTAAATCGACGGTACGTGTTTGAGTGGTGACACTGACGCCGGACAAGGACGGGGCGCTGCGGTGGCCTGGGCTTGGGAGAGTAATAAAAAGAGTGGGGGCGATATGTGTGGCAACAAAGAGCTTCCTGAAAGATATCAAAATACAGGATAGGCAACTTGCCCATGCATTTGTGGAAGCATTGAGGCAAGCAGAAAAATCTAAGCATAAGCAGGTGCAGTTAACGCGGACGTGTACAGAACTTACAGGAGACAAAATTAAAGAATTTTTTGATAGGAAATAGCATGTAGATGGATTAAGCCTTGGGGATTCCCAGGGCTTTTATTGTGCGCACAATGCGCGGAAAGGAATGATTTTTTATGAAACTGAGACTTGTTAAACAGGGAGATTTCTTGGGAACGAAGTGTGATTTTTATACAGATGAAAGCGGAAACATTTTTATGAGTAGAACACAGGTGGGATATGCCTTACAGTATAGGCAGCCCCAGCATGCAATTTTGATGGTACATCAAAGACATAAAGATAGACTGGATAAATTTTCTATCGAAGTAAAGGGGTCACAGTTTGATACCCCTTATTTTAACAAGGACAAATCAGCCCCCGTTTGGATGTATAAAGAGCGCGGAATATATGAGGTATGCCGTTGGTCCAATCAGAAGGTGGCCGATGATTTCAACGACTGGGTGTACGATGTTATTCTCTCCATCAAGGAGAACGGCTATTACATAGCATCCGAAAAAGACGAGAAGTGGCTGTGCATCCGGCAGGAGACGAAGGAAGTGCGAAAGGCTGAAACAGACCAAATCAAGCTGTTTGTGGAGTACGCCAGGGCGCAGGGGAGCCAGCACGCAGACAGGTACTATGTGTTGCTGACCAACCTCATAAATCGCAGGCTAGGTATAGAGAACGGCGGAAGGGATAAGGCAGACCAGAAGACGCTTATGCATCTAAAGTCCCTGGAAACGGTGGTGGAGCTGCATCTGGCCACATTGATGGCGGAGGAGCTGCCGTATAAGGAAGTGTACCAGGGCGTGAAGAGGTTTATCGAAGCTCTGTGATGCTCACAGCCGAATTTTCGGCCGTGAGGTGCCCTCAAACGTGAGGAGGCTGGCAGGATAAAAGAGGAGGACCGGCAGTTGCCTGCCAGCCCCTTGAAAAAGTGTATGAAAAGCATGGATGCCACATACATACTTAATTTAATAAACAGATATAGACAAAACATGAACAAAATCCTAACAAAATCTTAACGACATCCTCCCTCATGATATGCTAATATAATGAAGGGAGGGGAGGAAAAAGGTCATGGTTCAGGTTGGAGATCCATATGTTCAATATCAATCTCTAAAAGCGGCTGAAGACGCGTTCACCGCTATGGAAAAGTTATTAAATTATTTAAATATGAAGGATATACGCTATGTTGATGATAAGACCGCATCGACAGGCCTGGAAATGGTTTTAATAATGGGGACAAAGCTGAATGTTGATTGATCTGTAACAGGCGGGTACCGGATGTGACCGGGCCCGCCGTTCTATATTGATAGAAGAAAGTAGTCCATAAAAAGTCCATAAATGATTTTTTCATGGTAACTGCATATAGTTATAAAAAACAAAAACCCTTGATTTTACAAGGGTTTTCAAGTAGCGGAAGGGAGATTCGAACTCTCGACACCACGGGTATGAAG
>ENA-UOJO01001999-UOJO01001999.1-human-gut-metagenome-genome-assembly--contig:-P57-NODE-1999-length-23630-cov-62.667190_pt1 | contig 23630 bp, 20 predicted proteins | sample MGYA00242351_ERZ723898 | MGnify/ENA metagenome assembly ERZ723898 | reverse complement strand
CCCCAGAATATTTTTCTGCTCTTAGGGCTTGACTTTTAATAGTTAGTCACCTCAATGTACAAAAATGGCGGCGTAGGCCACGAGAAACAGCACCGTTGCGCAGTAGACCGGGCTGGTAAAAACGGTCAGCACATCCACGCCGGGGCGCAGTCCCGCCGAAAAGCTGAACCCCTGACGGCGGGCGTTGCAGATCATCCATGCGCCGAACGCCGGGAAGAACAGCAAAATGAACAGCTCCACACCGAAGGAGACCTCCGCCGGAGCGTAATACCGCAGATAGATCGTTAAAAATGCCAGCGCGTTGTTGACAAGGTGCAGCAGCATCCCCGGCAGGATGCTGCCCGAGCGCTCGGCCAGCCAGCCCAAAAACACGCCGCAGGCAAAGGCCGTCAGGCCCTGCGCAAGGTCGAGATGCAGCACACCGAACAGCAGCGCCGGGGCAAAGATGGCCGCCGCGCTGCCGCAGGGGCGCATCAATCCCTGAAACGCACCGCGGAACAGCAGTTCCTCCGCGATGGCGGGCATGACGCAGAGCGCCAGAAACTGCACGAGCAGCTCCGGCCCGCCGCTGGGCAACATTTCACTGGTTGCAGGGCTGCCTGTCAGGCGGTTGATGAGTGCGCCCGCCAGATTGGCAAGGTTCGCCACGCCGAGAAAAACCGGCAGGCAGAAGCCGGGGCTCCACGGTGCGGGCAGCATGATCCGCAGGTCTTTGGTTTTCAGCCGCGTGACCTTTAACAGAAAAACCAGCGTCAGCACGATGGCCCCCAGCCCGATGAGCAGTTGAAACAGCGCCGTGCTGACCCCGCTGAAGCCCAACGGCTTGGCCAGACTGGCACCGGGGTGGGCCAGCCCCATCAGTGCGCTGACCAGCAGCGTGAGCAGGCCGCGCGCCAGAAGATATACCAGGGATGCCACCGCGCAGCCGCCTGCCGCGCCCCGCACCCCGCGAGATTTTGTCATGATTTTTTATCCTCCATATAAAGGCTTCCCCCCTCCGGGGAAGGCTTTATTATCATCATACCACAATCCGGCCAATAAAAAAAGCCCCACCGGTGTGCGGGCCGGCAGGGCAAGGTTGGAGGGAGAGGAGTCTATTCATTGCCTGCGTTGTGCGCCGCAGGCATTGACTTTCTGCTACTATAATAGTACAGTATAGGCATGAAGTAAAGCTACACTTTTTCATACATCACATGAATTTTTTTCACCATAGGAGATGCAGCTCATGACACTGACAGACTGCCAGCTGTTAAGCATTGTAGCACAGCTGGGTACCTTTGCCGCCGCGGCGGAGCGGCTGCACATCACGCCGTCCGCCGTCAGCCACGCGGTATCGGGCGTGGAGGCCGAGTGCGGCTTTCCGCTGTTCACCCGCACCAAAAGCGGCGTCACGCTGACCGCCGCCGCCGAAAAGCTCATGCCCGCCATCCAGCAGATGCTCGCCAGCAGCGAGTCGCTTGACCAGTCGATTGCCCAGATCAACGGGATGCACAAGGGCGCACTGCGGCTGGGGGTGTTCAACTCGGCCTGCGTGACCTGGCTGCCCAAGATCGTGCCGGGCTTCCGCGCAGCGTTCCCGGGCATCGACGTGCAGATTTACCAGGGGTCGTATGACGACATCACGGGCTGGCTGAAAACCGGCGCGGTGGAGCTGGGGTTCCTCTCCAACTCCAGCGCCCACGATTTGGATTTTGAGCCGCTCTATGATGACCGGCTCATCTGCATCGCGCCGCCCGGCTACCAGCCGCGCCGCCCCGGCGTGGTGCGGGCCGAGGAGCTGCGCAGCCAGCCGTTCGTCAGCCAGCAGTCCGACGTAGATGCCGACATCCAGAGCTACTTTAAAAAGAATGACCTGCATGTGTCGAGCCGGTGCTACATCGTGGATGACCAGAGCATGATCGCAATGGTCGCCTGCGGGCAGGGACTGGCGCTGATGCCCGAGCTGATGTTCAAGGAGGGCGCAGCCAGCGCGGGGTGCCAGGTGCTGCAATTAGAGCCCGCCGCCAAGCGCACGATTGGTCTGGCGTGCCTGTCGCGGACAGCGCTCTCCCCCGCCGCCCGGGAATTTGTGGAGCACGCGCGGGCGTTTGCAAGAAAGCGGTGACCCACGCGGTAGGCGCCGGACATGCCCGGCCCGCAGGTTTACGGTATTGCCCAAGGTTTCTCACTGCCGTAAACGGGCACAGCGGCCAGAGGGCTGGCCGCCCTACATGTGTCCCGGAAATATTTCATTGCGCAGTGCAGCAAAACACCCCCGTGCCGTTAAATCGGCGCAGGGGTGTTTTTACTTAGTTTCCCTCGTCGTACTCCGCTACGGGCACATTCGCGTACTCGTCGGGGAGGTCGGGGGGCAGGGTCTGCATGTACTCGTGCATGGCCTCGGCCACGTTCTTGCTGTAAGCGACGGCCTCGACGACGGTGCGCGCACCCTTGACGGCATCGCCGCTGGCAAAGATGCCGGGGATGCTCGTGTGGCCCACCTCGTCGGTCTCAAACAGACCGCGCGGGGTGGTTTTCAGATCCTTCGTGCTGTCGGTGATCGTCGTGCAGGGGCCCTGACTGATGGACACAATGACACTGTCCGCCGGGTAGAGCTTTTCGGTGCCGGGGATCTCGGTCAGCGTGCCGTCCTCGGCCTCGTTCAGATCGATAAAGACGACGCCCTTGTCGGTGATCTCCAACGGCTTTTTGTTAAAGATGAAATTCACGCCCTCCAGCTTGGCATAGCTTGCCTCGTACTCGCTGGCCGTAATGTGGCTGGACAGCGAGAAGCACTCGAGATGCCGCGTGCCGTGGCGGATGGCGGTGCGCGCCACGTCCATGGCCGCGTTGCCCGCGCCGATGACGATGACCCGATTGCCCAGGTGGTAGACATCGGGGTTCTGCAGATAGTTGATGGCGTAGTGCACGTTGCCGAGGCTCTCGCCCTTGATGTGCAGCGTGTTGGGCCGCCAGACGCCGGTGCCGATGAAGATGGCCTTGTAGCCGTCGCGGAACAGATCCTCAATTTTCAGCGCCTTGCCCACGTCGGTGTTGGGGCGGACCTTGATGCCCTTTAAGCGCAGATGGCGGTACTCGAAATCGTCCAGCACGGTCTTGGGCAGGCGGAACTCCGGGATGCCGTAGCGCAGCACGCCGCCGATCTTATCGTGGCTCTCAAAGATCGTGACGTCGTAGCCGTAGCGTGCCAGGATGACCGCAATGGTCAGGCCCGCCGGGCCGGAGCCGATGATGGCGGCCTTTTTGCCGTTGGACGGCGCGGGACCCTGGGTCATTTGGCTGGCGTAGGTGGACGAGATGTAGTTTTCGATGACCGAGAAGTGCACCGGCGCACCTTTGATGCCGCGCACGCAATGGCCCTCGCACTGGTTTTCGTGGTTGCAGACCAGCGAGCAGACCGTCGTCAGGGGGTTGTTCTCAAACAGCATACGGCCCGCTTCGTCGAGCTTGTTGGCCTTCAAAAGGCGGATGACCTCGGGAATATTGGTGTGGATCGGGCAGCCCTGCTGGCAGCGGGGCACCTTGCAGCCAAGGCAGTGGTTTGCTTCGTCCATTACGTGCAGCGCCATGTTTTACTCCTTCATTTCGTACCGATTTTGCGTGTTAAAAATGCAACAATGTTGTATCACACGCATTTTTTATCCATATAAAATTATATTACCACCGGCTTAGCCGTGAACGCAAGCCCCATAGGCTGAATTTTTTCTCTGCATAATGACGAAAAATCAACTGCCTTATTATGTAGTCTGCTGATTTTTGCTGCCTCCGGGCCGGTGCGGGCCAGGTCTGCCAGCGCTGTCGCGGCGGGCAGCGACGCCTGTTTTAAACGCGGCAGCGCCGCTTTGCGTGCCCCCAGCACATGCAGGTACGGCGGCATTGGCAGTTCTGCCGGGAAGCCAAGCGCCGCGTCCAACACCAGCCGCCGCAGACGCGCATGGGGATAGCGCTTGGTTTTCAAGCGGGTGTAGAGGTCGTCGAGGCTGTCGGCTTCCCGCACGGCGGCGGTCAGGCGGTTTTCCAGTCCCTCACTCACGCCGCGCACCTGCGCAAAATTCGCGGGGTCCTGCATCCGCAGCAGGGCCAGAACGGCGGTCTCGAGTCTTGCGCCGTCCAGCAAAAGGCCGTCCGCCGCAGCCCTGCCGTACAGCTCCGCCGCGCGGGCGGGCACGAACGGCTCCCAGTCGGGCTGCGGCAGGCCGCGCAGAAAGCTGGCGCTGGCCATCGGCGTGCCCGCGTGCGCCCCTGCCCCGCCGCCGTGCGCCGCGCCAAGCCGCGGCAGTGCCAGCGGCGTAAGAGCCGCGTGCCGGTGCAGGATCGCCTTGCAATACTCGATGCCCAAAATGTTGTTGGGCGTGCGCAGCAGGCCGCCGGTGCCGGGGTGCAGCGCGTCGGCAGCCGCGGCCCGGGCGGCGGCATAGGTCATGCCGGTGGCAAGATTTTGGCGGATGCGGGCGTTCAGTTCCTCCCCGTCCAGCAGGCGGGCCGTGTCCAGCAGAGCCGCCGCGTCGGGGGTCTCCGCGCCGAAGGCCAGCGTATCACAGCCAAGCGCGGCCAGCAGGTGCACGCCCGCGGCGGCGAACTGCTCCGCCGTGGCGCAGGCGTAGGGCGCGGGCAGGGCTACCACAAGGTCAGCCCCGGCATCCAGCGCCGCGCGCACCCGCACGCTCTCGGGCAGAATCGGTACACCGCCGCGCTGCACCGCGCCGCTGCTCATGCAGACGGCAATACACTGTGCCCCTGCGGCGCGCACGGCAGCCAGCTGGGCCGCATGGCCGTTGTGGAAGGGGTCGTATTCGGCAATAATGCCTGTGAAATCCATAACAATTGGCTCCTGATTCTTTGGCGATAGATTGTTAAAAAAGTACTTTGGCGTTCTGTGCAAAAATTGTGCTATCTTGCAGAACTTGCGCTTGAAAATTTATTTATACCATTATATAATAAAATCAGCATTTAGGAAAGGGAAATCTACCCTGCCAATTTAAGGAGGATATTCCATGAAAATTCTGGTTATCAACTGCGGTTCTTCCAGCCTGAAGTACCAGCTGATCGACATGGAGGGCGAAAAGGTTCTCTGTAAAGGTCTGTGCGAGCGCATCGGCATGGAGAGCAGCATGATCACCCATGAGGCCAACGGCCATAAGGCAACCACGCCCGCCATCTTCCCCACCCACACCGAGGCATTCACCGAGGTCGTGAAGAAGATGACCACCGGCGAGGGCAAGGTCATCGACAGTGTTTCCGAGATCGACGCCATCGGCCATCGCGTGGTTCACGGCGGCGAGAAGTTCAAGGAGAGCTGCCTCATCACCCCCGAGGTCGTCAAGGCCATCCACGACCTGAGCCCGCTGGCTCCCCTGCACAACCCCGCCGCCATCCTGGGCATCGAGGCCTCCTACAAGGTCTTTGGCGAGGACAAGCCGAACGTGGCGGTCTTTGACACGGCTTTCCACTCCACCATGCCCCCGAAGGCTTATATGTATGCCATCCCCTATGAGTACTATGAGAAGTACGGCGTCCGCCGCTACGGCTTCCACGGCACGAGCCACAAGTACGTCAGCCACCGCGCTGCCGAGTTCCTGGAGGAGCCCATTGAGCGCCTGAAGCTGATCACCTGCCATCTGGGCAACGGTTCCTCCATCGCCGCAGTCGATCAGGGCAAGGTGGTGGATACCTCCATGGGCATGACCCCGCTGGCCGGCCTGATGATGGGCACCCGCTGCGGCGACCTGGACCCCTCTGTGGTCAACTACCTGAAGTACACCCTGAACATCACCGGCCACGAGCTGGACGAGATCCTGAACAAGAAGTCCGGCCTGCTGGGTGTTTCCGGCGTGTCCAGCGACAAGCGCGATGTCGAGGAGGCCGCCATGAACGGCAATAAGCGCGCACAGCTGGCCAGCGACATGCTGAACTACCAGATCAAAAAGACCATCGGCAGCTACATTGCCGCGATGGGCGGCGTGGACGCCATCGTCTTTACCGGCGGCATCGGTGAGCATGACGCCGACTCCCGCGCCAAGATCTGCCACCACATGGATTGGCTGGGCATCCGCATCGACACCGACAAGAACCGCGATGCCCACAAGCAGAAGAAGGACGTTGTGGAGGTCACCGCCTGGGGTGCCCGCGTCCGCACGCTGATCATCGAGACCAACGAAGAGCTGATGATTGCCCGCGACACGAAGGAAGTCATCGAGAAGTAAGTCTTACTTTTCTTGAAAGAAAAGTAAGCAAAAGAACTTTCAATATTTTTTCCCGGAAACGGGTTATAGCGAGAGGCTGCGGCATGGGGCTTGACCTTGTGCGGCAGCCTCTTTTTATGGTATAGTCGGCATATATGCCGCCGTTTGTAGGGAGCGGTCTTGACCGCTCCGGGCAGGCTGCGACAGCCGCCAGGTTCCTGCGGAGGGGTCAAGACCCCTCCCTACAGAGCAGACCATAAATAGGGTGCCGGCGTAAACTCGCGGGCCGGGCATGCCCGGCCCCTACAGTGCAAGCAAATTAAAAAGGGAGCCTGCCGATTCACGGCAGACTCCCTTTTCTTGTTTTATTTGTTTGGAATTTCTTCGGTTCCTTCTTTGCAAAGAAGGAACAAAACCCCCGTAATCACTGCTGGGCGGCCTCGGCGCGCTTCTTGGCGATAGCGGCGAGGGCATCCTTGCGGGACAGGTTGATGCGGCCCTGCTGGTCGATGTCGGTCACCATGACAAAGATAGGGTCGCCAACGGCAACGACATCCTCAACATGCTCGACGCGGTGGTCGTCCAGCTTGGAGATGTGGACAAGACCCTCCTTGCCGGGGGCGATCTCAACAAAGGCACCGAAGTTCATCAGGCGGGTCACGCGGCCCTTGTAGATAGCACCGATCTCCGGGTCCTCGACAATCGTCTTGATGGTCGCAATGGCGCGCTTCGCGTCGTCCTGATCGACGGCGGAGATAAAGACGTGGCCGTCCTCCTCAATGTCGATCTTGCAGTTGAAGTTGGCGCACATCTCCTGAATGACCTTGCCGCCCTTGCCGATGACGTCCTTGATCTTGTCAACGGGAATCATCATGCTGAACATCTTGGGCGCATACTTGGACAGCTCGGCGCGCGGCTCGGCGATGACCGGCTTGATGATCTGGTCAAGGATGTAGAGACGGCCCTTGCGGCACTTCTCCAGCGCTTCCTCAACGATCTCATAGGTCAGGCCGTCGACCTTAATGTCCATCTGGATGGCGGTGATGCCGCGGCGGGTACCGCCGACCTTAAAGTCCATGTCGCCGTGGAAGTCCTCGACGCCCTGAATGTCGAGCATCGTCATCCAGCGGCCGCCGTGCAGCGGGTCACCATCGGTGATAAGGCCGCAGGAAATACCGGCAACGGGTGCCTTGATCGGCACGCCGGCATCCATCAGAGCCAGCGTGGAGCCGCAGATGGACGCCTGGGAGGTAGAGCCGTTGGAGGACAGGACCTCGGAGACGCAGCGGATGGTATACGGGAACTCGGCCTGATCGGGCAGGACGGGAATCAGCGCGCGCTCGGCCAGGTTGCCGTGGCCAATCTCGCGGCGGCCCGGGCTGCGGGGTGCGCGGGCCTCGCCGACGGAGTACGGCGGGAAGTTGTAGTGGTGGATGTAGCGCTTGTACGGCGTATCAGACAGGTCGTCCATGAGCTGGGCGTCCTTGGTGGAGCCAAGGGTGCAGATGGTCAGGACCTGGGTCTGGCCGCGGGTGAACATGCCGGAGCCGTGCACACGGGGCAGCAGACCGACCTCGGCGGCCAGCGGGCGGATCTCGTTGATGCCGCGGCCATCGACGCGCTTGCCGTCCTCCAGCAGCCAGGTGCGGACGACCTTCTTCTGCAGCTTGTAGCTGATGAGGTCGAGGTCAGCGGCGGTCAGCTCGGGGTGCTCGGCGGCGATGGCATCCATAATGGGCAGCATCGCGGCGTCGCGGACGTTCTTGTCGTCGGTGTTCATAGCGGCCTTAACGTCCTCGAGGTGGTTGGCGTAGACGTCAGCCAGCAGGGCGTGGTCAAGCTCCACGGGGGTGAAGCTCTTTTTCGGCTTGCCGATTTCGGCGACGATGCTGTTGATGAACGCCAGCATCTTCCGGATCTCCTCGTGACCGGCGCGGATGGCTTTCATCATGGTCTCCTCGTCGACCTCGTTGGCACCGGCCTCGATCATGACGATCTTTTCCTCGCTGGCGGCCAGCGTCAGGGAGAGGTCGCTGTGCTCGCGCTGCTCCTTCGTGGGGTTCAGCACGATCTCGCCGTCCACCAGACCGACAAACACACCGGCAATAGGGCCGTTCCAGGGAATATCAGACATGGCGATGGCCAGGGACGCACCGTTCATGCCGGAAATTTCGGCAGAGCAGTCGGGGTCCTGGCTCATGACGGTCATGGTCACGCAGACATCGTTGCGCATATCCTTGGGGAACAGCGGGCGGATGGGGCGGTCCACAACGCGGGAGGACAGGATGGCGTGCTCGCCGGGGCGGCCCTCACGGCGCATGAAGCTGCCGGGGATGCGGCCTGCGGCGTAGAGCTTCTCCTCAAACTCGACGCTCAGGGGGAAGAAATCGACGCCGTCGCGGGGCTTGTCACTCATCGTGACGTTGCAGAGCACGCAGGTCTCGCCGTAGCGGATCATGGCGCTGCCGTTGGACAGACCGCACATTTTGCCGGTCTCGACCACAAACGGGCGGCCCGCAAAGGTCGTCTCGAACTTGCGGTAGTTGGGGAAGGTTTCCAGTCTGGATGCGAATTCGTAAGCCATAGGGATTCTCCTTCTTTGGTAGATTTTTACTTTCAGCGCTCCCCTGCCCCGGTTCTGTACAATAAAGCCAGCAGCCAAGCCTGTTGCTTGGGTGCTCGATTTACTGCACAAAACGCGGCGGGGGCGGCTGTAAAATACGGGTGCAGTGGATTTTTGTGATGCGCCGCGTTGTAGGGACGGCAGCACACATGTATAAAAAATCGGGCAGAGTGCAAATGCACCCTGCCCGTTTTTGCGAAAATTACTTACGCAGACCCAGCTCAGCGATCAGGGCACGGTAACGGTTGATGTCCTTCTTCTGCAGATAGGCCAGCAGATTACGGCGGCGGCCGACCATCTTGAACAGGCCGCGGCGGCTGTGGTTGTCATGCTTGTTGGTCTTGAGGTGCTCGGTCAGGTGGTTGATACGAGCGGTCAGCAGAGCAACCTGGACCTCCGGAGAACCGGTGTCACCCTCGTGGATGGCTGCCTTGGCGATGATGGGCTGCTTATCGATAGCGGATTTCTGGCTCATGGGTATATACCTCTTTCATAAAAATGTATTGGCCGTCGGCGCAGTAAAGGGTAGTTGGAACCATTGAGGCATACGCCCCATACCGGGCCGCGGTAACAAGAATTAGTATACCACAACATTTTGCGGAATACAAGAGCATTTGCGGCATTTCCGCAATTATTTTGCGCCGTTCAGGGCCGCAAAATACGCCTTGCTCTCGTCGGCGGCGTGGTGGATCAGCGCGGCCAGCTCGTCCATCGAATTGAACTTGCGCACCGGGCAGAAATATTTGTGAAATTCCAACACCGGCTGCTGACCGTAGACATTGCCGCAGAAGTCCGGCACAAACGTCTCGCAGGTCACGGCGGCGTTTTCACTGCTGTCCACCGTGGGGCGCTTGCCGATGCCGGTGGCTGCGGGCCGCCACTGGCCGTTCAGATAAATGCGGGTCAGGTAGACGCCCGCGCAGGGCTGCAAGGCCGCGGCGGGGTAGTTCTGGTTCAGCGTCGGCGTGCCGAGCTTTCCGCTGCCGATGCCCTTGCCGTGGACAACGGGCCAGTCGATGGCGTAGGGTGTGCCGAGCATGGCGTTGGCGTCGTCGAGACGGCCCTCCTCCAGCGCGGCACGGATACGGGTGGAGGAGACAGTCTGCCCGCCGTACTGCGCCATCGGCACGATATGCACGCCGATACCGAGTGGCGCGCAGAGCTCCCGCAGACGCTCCACGTTACCGGCGGCGCGGGCTCCAAACGTAAAGTTGTCGCCGCAGAACAGCTGCTTTGCGTTAAAGCAGCCCACCAGCACCTTTTGCACAAAATCCTCCGGCGTCAGCGCACGGAACTCGTCAAACGGTGCCTCCTGGTATTCCTCGATGCCTAAGCTTGCAACGCGGGCGTGCTTCTGCGGCAGCGAGAGGATGCGCCCGCCCTTCAGCGTACTACTGGCGGGCAGCTCAAACGTGAAGGCCGCAGCGGTCAGGCCATCGGCCCGGGCGCATTCGACGGCAGCCCCCAGCACAGCGCGGTGGCCGCAGTGGACGCCGTCAAAATAGCCGAGCGCCACAGCACTGCCCTGCGGGGCGTGGATGGGCGTCAGCCTTTGATAAATTTGCATTGGGCAGTCAGCCCCTTTCGCAAAATAGTTTTTCGACCTTGAGCACACCGCCCTCGACGCTGGCCAGACCCAGAAACGCGCCGGTCTCATCGTAGGTGCGGTAGCGGCCATCGGCGGCAGCGTAATGGCTCGTCGGGCAGCCGTTGAGCAGGTGCGCCTTGACGCCGCTGTTGACGTGCAGGGCGGGCAGCGGCGTAAAGACTGACTCGATCGGCAGTACCCAGCCGTTGGTTTCGAGTTCCCCGCTCTCGGCGGCGGCTAAAATTTCCGGCAGCGTGTGGCACTGGGCCAGACTGAACACACCGGCCTGCGTGCGGCGCAGGGCGGACAGCGTGGCGGGCACGCCGAGGGCGTCGCCGATTTCCTCGGCCAGCACGCGGATGTAGGTGCCCTTGGAGCAGGCGACGCGGACGGTGTATTCGTCGGGCGCGGGGCTGCCGAGGTATTCGATGTCATAGATCGTGATGGGGCGGGGCGTGCGCTCAACGGTCTGGCCCTTGCGGGCCGCTTTATACAGCGGTTGGCCGTTGATTTTCACCGCGCTGTACATCGGCGGCAGCTGCATGCGGTCCCCGCGGAACTGCGGCAGTACGGCGCGCAGCTCGGCCTCCCCCACCGTGACGGGGGCAGTTTCCAGCGTCGTGCCGGTCACGTCGCCGGTGTCGGTGCGCAGGCCCAGACGCAGCGTAGCTTCGTAGGTTTTATCGTGATCAAGCTGGCGGTCAGCGGCGGAGGTCGCCTTGCCGATAAACACCGCGAGCACACCGGTGGCCATAGGGTCCAGTGTGCCCGAGTGTCCCAGCTTGCGTGTGCCCAGTGCGCCGCGCAGCTTGGCCAGCACATCAAAGCTGGTCCAGCCTGCGGGCTTATCGACGGGCAGAATGCCGTTTGGCGTTTGCATAGCAGGGTTCCTTTTCTGTTGTTAGGGTTTAAAAGGCTTCCCCCTAGGGGGGGGGAGCTGTCACCGAAGGTGACTGATGAGGGGCAAGTCTGCCATTGCAGACCGTTTACGGGTTGTTGCGGGCAGGTTCGCCCCTCATCCGGCCTTGCTTCGCGCGGCCACCTTCCCCCAATGGGGGAAGGCTTTATTGCGCTTTCTCCGCGTCGGCGCGGTCCAGTTCCTTTTTGACTTCCTCGAGGATCGCGTGCTTGGCGTTGTCCGGGTTGCCGCTGATCTCGCAGCCGGCAGCGCGGGGATGCCCGCCGCCACCCAGACGCCGCGCAATGTTGCAGGCGTTGGTGTCGTGCCCGGTGCGCACACTGATCTTGAAGCTGCCGTCCTTCTGCTGGCGCAGGGTCAGACCGACCTCGACGCCCTCGATGGAGCGCGGCAGGCTCGTCAGATCCTCCAGCTCGGCCCCGGCCACACCTGCGGCCTGGATCTGGTCCCAGGTCAGGCAGATGAGCGCACAGCGGTCATCGTAGTAAAACTCCAGGCTTTCTAAAGCCATGCGTTCCGCGATGACCCGCGCGTGGGAGCGGCTCTCGAACAGGCGCTCGTTCAGCCTTTCCACGTCGGCTCCGGCCTCGATCAAAGCCGCTGCCGCCTTGTGGGTCTCCGCCGTCGTGTTGCTGAACCGGAAGCAGCCGGTGTCCGTTGCCACACCCGTATACAGGCAGGAGGCAATTTCCGGCGTGATCTTCGCGCCCATCTCGGGGATGAGCGTCGTCAGCAGCTCGGCAGATGCGGCAGCCCCGGCGTCCACCAGCGTCTCATAGGCATAACCGCTGTTCGAGCCGTGGTGGTCGATGCACAGATTGACATGCTCGGCGTATTCCTGAATGTTGTTGCGCTCGCCAAAAAGCTGAATGCCCGCAACATCCACCGCCACCACAAACGCGGGGCGGAAGCTGCCGTCAAACACCGTGATGGGCATGTAGTCGTACATGGCAGGGATCGGATCACTGCACAGCACGGCGGCATTTTTGCCCAGCTGCTGAAGCGCCAGGCAGAGCGCCGTGCCCGAGCCGATGGTGTCACCGTCAGGGTTTTTATGGCACAAAATCAGGATGTCATCTGCAGCAAGCAGACGCGAAACAACCGTCTCGCGGTCTACGTTCTGAGTCATAGGTTCCTCTTTTCTAACTGGGGTGCTTTACTCTGCGTCAGAGTCAGGCTCAATGTCCAGCTCACCCAGCAGCTTGTTGATGTGCGCGGCATAGGCTGCGCCTTCATCTTTGACGAATACAAAGCGCGGTGCCTTGCGGATGTGCATCCGGCGGCTGACCTCGGTGCGGACATGGCCGGACGCCTTGTTCAGCGCCTTGACCACCGGCTCCGGGCCGCCCTCACGGCCCATGACGCTGATGTAGACCTTGGCCTGATCGAGGTCGGGGGTCACATCCAGACGGGTCACGGTCAGCAGACCGCCCGTCACGCGGGGGTCCTTCATCTCGCCGATGATGGCGATCAGCTCACGCTTCATATCCTGGGCCATACGGCCATGGTTTTTGGTTGGCATTTACTTTACCTCTGCAATCAATCGCGGTACTCCTCCATCTTGAAGCACTCAAAGACGTCGCCTTCCTTGATGTCCTGGAACTTGGCCAGGGTGATGCCGCACTCAAAGCCCGCGGCAACCTCCTTGGCGTCATCCTTGAAGCGCTTCAGGCTGGCGATGGAATCCTCGCAGATGACGATGCCGTCACGGACCAGACGCAGCTGGGCGTCGCGGGTGATCTTGCCGTCGGTAACGCGGCAGCCTGCGACGGTGCCGACGCTGGAGATCTTGTAGACCTGGCGGACCTGGGCCTCGCCCAGGGCGACCTCGCGGACCTTCGGGGCCAGCATGCCCTTCATAGCGTCGGAGACATCGTTGATGGCGTCGTAGATGACACGGTACATACGCATCTCAACGCCGGTCTGCTCGGCCTCGGCCTTGGCGACGGCGTCGGGACGGACGTTGAAGCCGATGATGATGGCGTTGGACGCATCGGCCAGAGAGACGTCGGACTTGGAGATGGCACCGACACCCGCATGGATGACGCGGACGCGGACCTCGTCGTTGGAGATCTTCTCGAGACTCTGCTTGACGGCCTCGGCGGAGCCCTGGACGTCCGCTTTGACGATGATGGGCAGCTCCTTCATATCGTTGGCAGCCATCTGGTCAAACAGGTTATCCAGCGTGACCTTGGTGTAGGCGGCAAACTGCTTCTCCTTGGCCTCGGCGGTGCGCTTGTCAGCCAGCTCACGGGCGAGGCGCTCGTCCTCGACAGCCTCGAACAACTCGCCGGCCTCGGGGACCTCGGTCAAGCCGGTGATCTCAACAGGCGTGGACGGGCCGGCCTCGGTGATTTCCTGGCCCTTGTCGTTGCGCATCGTGCGGACACGGCCCACAGCGGTACCGGCGATCAGGCAGTCGCCCTTGTGCAGGGTGCCGTTCTGGACCAGCAGAGTTGCGATGGGGCCCTGGCCCTTGTCCAGACGGGCCTCGACGACAGCGCCCTTGCCGCGGCGGCTCGGGTTGGCCTTCAGCTCCATGACCTCGGCCTCGAGAACGATACGCTCGAGCAGGTCGCTGATGCCCATGCCGGTGACGGCGGACACAGGGATGCAGGCGACGTCGCCGCCCCAGTCCTCGGGCACGATCTCGTACTTGGTCAGCTGCTCCTTGACACGCTCCGGGTTGGCGGTGGGCTTATCCATCTTGTTGATGGCGACGATCAGCTTGACGTTGGCGGCCTTGGCGTGGTTGATGGACTCGATGGTCTGGGGCATGATGCCGTCATCGGCCGCGACGACCAGGACCGCAATGTCGGTCATGTTCGCGCCGCGGGCACGCATCGAAGTGAACGCCTCGTGGCCCGGGGTGTCCAGGAAGGTGATGACACTGTCATTGCTCTTGACCTGATACGCGCCGATGGCCTGGGTGATGCCGCCGGCCTCACCCTTGGTGACATTGGTCTTGCGGATGGCGTCCAGAATGGAGGTCTTGCCGTGGTCGACGTGGCCCATAACGACAACGACGGGCGGGCGCTCGACCAGATCGGCGGCGTTGTCCTCCTCCTGCACGAACAGGCGCTCCTCGATGGAGACGTGGACCTCATGCTCGACCTTGGCGTGGAACTCCTCGGCAATCAGGGCGGCGGTGTCGAAATCGACAACATCAGAGATGGCGTGCATCTCGCCCATCTGCATGAACTTGGCAACGACCTTGGCGGCGCTCTGCTTCAGGCGGGTGGCCAGCTCGCCGACGGTGATCTCGTCGGGGATGGAGATCTTCAGCTGCGCGTTGCGGGCCTTTTCCAGCTGGATGCGCTGCAGGCGCTCAGCCTCGGTCTCACGGCGGCGGCCAAACTGCTGGCCGCGGCGGTTGTTGCGGTTGTTGAACTTTTCCTTCTTGCCGGTGGGCTGGTTCTTGCGCTTGCTGGGCATGTTGCGGCTGTCGGCCAGGTCGTCATAGCGGGCGTTGAACTTGTCAACGTTCACGTCGACGGTGCGGGTGTCAACGGAGACCTGCGCACGGTTGACCTGGACCTGCTCGGTCTTGACAGGCTCTTTAATGCCGGTATCGGCGGCCAGCTCCTGCAGGGTGACGCGCTTCTCGCTGCGCTTTTCCGCCTGCTTCTCGGGCTTGCGGCTGTCTTTCTTCTGCTCGGGTTTCGGCTCCTTCTTGGCGGCGGGCTTTGGCTGCTCCGCAGGCTTGGGCTCGGCAGCGGGCTTCTGGGCCGCGGCGGGCTGCTTCTTCGGCTCGGGCTTCTTTTCTGCCTTCGGGGCCGGGGCGGGCTCCTTGCCGCTGGCAAGGTAGGCGTCGAGGCTGTCCTCGGCGTTCTCGCGGGTCAGGGTCTCCAGCAGGACGTTGAGCTCTTTTTCCTCAAACGTGCCGGCGGTCTTATAGGCTTCGCCGGTCACGCCGGAAACGGTCTCAACGACCTTTTTGGCGGGCATGCCGAACTCCTTGGCAACATCAGCGATCTTGTATTTAAAATCCATATAGTGTGGTCCTCCTCATCAAAGGTATTTTGCGCACAGCTGTGCAAGGTGTTCGTCGGTCACGCCGAACACGGCGGCGGGCTTGGGGGTAAGCATGGCCAGGTCAGCGCTGGTCAGGGGCATCTGCTCACAGGCGACGATGCCGTCGCAGGCGTCCTTCATATGGCTGACCGTGCGCTCACTGGCGTCCGAGGTAAGCAGCACCAGGGCCACTTTGCCGCGCAGTGCGTTTTCCTGTACGCGGTCATACCCGTGCAGCAGCTTGCCGGCCTTGCGGCACAGCCCCAGTGCACCCAGCAGCGGGTGCTGATCGTTATTCATGGCTCGCCGCCTCCTTTGCACTTTGCTCCGCACAGGCGATCTCCTCGGTCAGGCGGTCATAGATGCCGTCCGGGATGGGGACCTCAAATGTGCGTTCGAGCCGCTTGGCCTTGCGCGCCTTGGCAAGGCAGGCAGCCGAGGGGCACAGATACGCGCCGCGTCCCGGTGCCTTGCCGCGCAGATCAATACTGATCTCGCCCTCGGGGCTGCGCACGACGCGCACCAGTTCGCGCTTGGGGCGCTGGGCATTACAGCCCACGCACCGGCGCACGGGGATCTTTTTTTGCTTTAGCTGCTGCAACTGGCAGACCTCATTTCTAGAGAATAGATAAGAGATAAAAGATAAAAAATATAGTAGACCGAGGCGCTGCACGCCGCTCGAAATTGCTCTGCCGCCGTAGGGGCGCATTCTATATGCGCCCGTGCTGCCTTACGGGAGCGGGCCGGGCGGATATAGAATCCGCCCCTACGGTTTTGGCCCTGCCAAAACTCCACATTTTATATTATCTTTTATCTATTATCTTTTATCTTTATTATTTACTCCTCGTCCTCGCCGTAGTAGCCGGACTCGGGGCGGATGTCAATATTATAGCCGGTCAGATGGGCGCACAGGCGCACATTCTGGCCCTTGTTGCCGATGGCCAGGCTCAACTGGTGGTCGGGCACGGTCACGCGGCAGCTCTTGGTCTCGCCAGGCAGCAGTTCGACCTTGACGACCTTGGCCGGGGACAGAGCCGCGGAGATAAACTCGGTGATGTCCTCGCTCCAGCGGATGACATCGATCTTCTCGCCGTTCAGCTCCTGGACGATCTTCTCGACGCGGACGCCGCGGGCACCGATGCAGGCACCGACGGGATCGACATCGGGGTTCTTGCTCCAGACAGCCAGCTTGGTGCGGGCACCGGCCTCACGGGCGATGGCCTTGACCTCAACGGTGCCGTCGTAGATTTCGGGGACCTCCAGCTCAAACATGCGCTTGACCAGGCCGGGATGGGTGCGGCTGATGGTGACGCGGGGGCCGCGGTCCGTTGCCAGTACATCCACGACATAGACCTGCACGGTCTGGCCCTCGGTGAAGGTCTCGCCGGGGACCTGCTCGTTGCGGGGCAGCACAGCGCTGCCGCCCTTGCCCAGATCCAGCACAACGTTGCCGCGCTCGGGATCGATGGAGACGACGGTGGCGGCGATCAGCTCATGTGCGCGGGACTGCATCTCGCTGCACTGCAGGTTGCGCTCACCCTCGCGCAGGCCCTGACGGATGACGTGCTTTGCGGTCTGGGCAGCAATGCGGCCAAACTCCTTGGTCTTGAGGGGCGTGACCATGCGCTGGCCGACCTTGTAGCTCTTGCGGACCTTCTGGGCATCCTCCAGGCTGACCTGGGTGTGGGGGTTCTCGACCTCCTCCACGATGTCACGCAGCAGGCTGGCACGGAACGCGCCGAGTTCGGGGTCAATGTCCACAACGACATTGTCGTCCTCGACCTCGTAGTCCTTCTTGACCGCAATGACGATGGCCGCCTTGATCTTGTCGATCAGGTAGTCCTCGGGCAGGCCGCGCTCCTTTTCCAGTGCAGAAAGGGCCTCAAAAAATTCGTTGTTCGCAGTAGCCATGTTTCTGGTTTCCTCCCAATTATATTTCAAGTACACGCAATACAGTAGTTACAATCACTCTCTTGCCGTCCCTTTAAAGGGTTTGCCTCCGTAGGGGCCGGACATGTCCGGCCCTGCACAGAAGGGCAAAATCAAGTTTGCGGGAAAGCCGCGGGCCGGGCATGCCCGGCCCCTACAAGCCAGCCCCGCAGGTCAAATCAGCCGAACAGATCCTCGTCGTCGCAGAGCTTGACGTAGCCGGCGCTCTTGACGGGGAAGGTGTAGGTCTCCTCCCCGTCGGTCAGGGTCACATTGCCGTCGGCATCCAGCCCCTGCAGGATGCCCGCATAGTCGCGGCGGCCCTGCTCGTCGGGGCGGATCAGATGCGCCGCGCACTTCTGGCCCTTGAGCTGCTCGTAGTGCTCGGGGCGGGTCAGGCGGCGGCCCAGGCCCGGGCTGCCGACCTCGAGGTAGTAGCTCTGTTCAATGGGGTCTGCCTCGTCCAGCAGCGGATCAATGGCGCGGGAGACAGCCTCGCAGGTGTCGGTGTCCAGCGGCTCATCGCGGTCGATCAGCACGCGCAGGAACCAGTCCGGACCTTCCTTTTCAAAGCGGACATCCCACAGGCGCAGGTCCATCCCCTCAACAACGGGGCGGACGAGCGCTTCGACGACCTTGACCGCGCTGCCCTGCTGCGGTTTACCGGGTTTTGCCATAAAAATGCTCCAATCATAAAAAGAAAGCGGACCTTGCGGCCCACTTTCAGTAAAATCATCATCGAACACTAAGACTATACCACATCCGTGCGCAAAATGCAAGTCCCCGCCGGGCAGATTTGCCTTCTAGCGGGCTTTTTCAGCGTGCATTTTTTGCGGAGTTTGGTGAAAACGGCGCACAACGGGCCGCTCGGCGCCGTTTTTCCCTATTTCTCATCTTGGATGTGCAGCTTGTAGGGGCGGGCATTGCCCGCCCGTGGCCGTGGGCAGCCACCGCAAAGCTCCCGGGCGGATATGGAATCCGCCCCTACGCCGTAGGGGTCGGCGTCCCCGACGACCCGGGAATGCTGCCGCTGCCGCAAAGTTCCGGCGGGCGGGTAAGGCTCGCCCCTACCCTTTCTTTCCGTGCAACCGCTTCGCAATCGGTTTCTCAACACCGTAATAGGCCGCCAACGTTACTGCAATCGCCGCGGTCCAGTACAGCGCGTGGGCCTGCCGCATCCACGCGGTGTCGCCCAGCTGGTTCGGCGGGGTGTCACCGCTCCACGCGGGCAGGTGCAGGTCGTATTTCAGGAAAACCGCCAGCATCTGATGCCAGAGGTAGAAGCTGTAGCTCAGCGCCGTGAGCCAGCTCAGCACCCGCCGCACCGGGCGGGGCAGCGTCAGCCCCAGCCCGAAGCAGACGAGCATCGCTGCTGCGGCCAGCGCCAACGGCATGCGGTTGACCAGCTGGTACCGCTGGAACTCCGCCGCATACGCCTGTGTGCGCAGCTGCGCATTGAGCCAGACCAGCGCCAACGCGCCGAGGAGCGTACAGCCCGCGCGGGGTAAAAGCCGCTGCGTCCAGCCGCCGCGGGCCAGCCGTGCAAACACCAGTGCCGCCGCCAGCCCCACGGCCAGCACGCCGCAGAACGCAGGGAACTGATTGAACAGCGAGGAATAGGCGTCGCTGCCGTACTGCGGCAGCGCCCACAGTGTATAGCCCAGCTGCACGGCGCAGAGCGCCCCCAGCGTGGGCAGCGGGCGTCTGACACAGAGCGGGGCCAGCAGCGGGAACACAAGGTAAAACAGTGCAAAGACCGTCAGCGTCCATGTCACGCCGTTGAGCCGGGTGGCAAGATAGCTCTGCGGAAACAGCTGCTGGGTCAGCGTCAGGTGCGCGGCCAGGTCGATGCCCAGCGTGCGGCTCCACCCGGCGTTGTGCAGGGCCAACACAAGGCTGAACAGCAGGCTGGCGTAGTAGGCGGGCAGCAGCCGCACGGCGCGGCGGCGGTAGAACGCCGCCGGGCGGGTCAGCGGCAGGGGCCGCCCCTGCGCCGCCGCATTGGCCCAAGGCAAAAACAGGCAGAACGCCGACAGCAGCACAAGCCAGTCTACGCCGACGCTGCCCGCCCGCAGCCAGTGGGCCGGGGCCGCGCCGCTGTACCAGCTCTGCTGCCAGATGTGGAACACACCGACAGCCCAGGCCGCCAACACCCGCAGAAGGTCCGCAGCCGCCGGGCGGTCTGCGTCAATGGGCGCGGGCGTGCGGCTCAGAACGCCCATTCGCCGTTTTCAAAGATCGTGACTTCTTCCCCGCGCTTCGTGATGCCGGTGACATGGGTATCCGCCGCGCCGACCATGACATCCTCATGGATGGCGGAGTTGTTCAGGCCCTTCTTCATCAGGTCATCGCGGGTCATGGCAGAGCCGCCCCTGATGTTCGTCGGGTAGCCCGCGCCGAACGCAATGTGGCAGGCGGCATTCTCATCAAACAGGGTGTTGTAGAACAGCACGCCGCTGCGGTTGATGGGGCTGGAGGCGGGCACGAGGGCGATCTCGCCGATGCGGTTCGAATTCTCGTCGGCGGAGAGCAGCTCGGCCAGCAAGTCGGCATTCTTCTCGGCACCGTGCTCCACGACAACACCGTCCTTGAAGGTGACATGCCAGCCCTCGATCAGCTGGCCGTTGTAGGCGTAGGGCTTCGTACCGTAGACGATGCCGTTTGTGCGCTCGCGGTGGGGCGCACAGAAAACCTCCTCGGTGGGAACGTTGGCGATGAACTCAATGCCGTCCTCGGTCTTGCTGGACGCGCCCTCCCAGGTGGCGTCGTCGGCCAGACCGACGGTCAGGTCTGTGCCGTTCGAGCTGGTCATGTGGATGCGGTCCAGCTCCAGCGCGTTCATGCGGTCGCGGCGGGCCTTGGTCACGGCGACATGCTTCTGCCACGCGCCGACGGGGTCACCGGTGGAGACACGGCAGACGTCAAAGATCAGCGCCCAGAGCTTTTCAACAGCCTCGTCGAGCGGCAGCTCCGGGAACACCTTGGCGGCCCAGCCCGGAGCGGGCACAGCCGCCACGCACCACTGGACGCGGTCATTCATCGTGTACTCCTGCCAGGGCTTCATAAAGGTACGGCGTGCGAGGTTTACGCGGTTCAGTTTACCCGCATCGAGGCCCGCCAGTGCCTCGGGATCCTCGGCATGGATGGCCAGCGTGCAGCAGCCGTCCGGGTCCTCGGCGTAGTCGAGGTAGCTGCGCAGCTCATAGGGCTTCATGGCAGTCAGGTCCTTTTCGTCGGCCAGCTCCATGTTCAGGCGGGTGAGCTTATCGTCCTCCCAGCGGACAACGACGGTCTTGGCCCCGGCCTCATAGCCCGCGCGGACGCAGGCATGGGCGAAGTCGGGCATCGTGACCGGGCAGCGGACGATAAAATTCTGGCGCGGACGCACATTGACGCCCACCTTGACGATAAAATCAGCGTAGAGCTGGAGGTAATGTTGGTTCATAAGGGGTGGTCTCCTTTATATAATGTTTGTTTGTATTGTAGCATAAAACGGGTGGCAATGGCAAGGTGGCGGCGGCATGAGGGCATGCCGCCCTACGGGCAGTGCGTAGGGCGGGGTGCCCTCACCCCGCCGGGGCGTCACGGACGCCGCCCCCTGCCGGGATGCCGCACGGTAGGGGCCGCACATGTGCGGCCCGCTGCCTTTCCGCAGGAAGCCGCCTGCCTTACACTACCGGGCCGGGCATGCCCGGCCCCTACCGCTCTGTCACTACCAAAAAACAGGCCGCCCGCCCGGGCAGCCTGTCGTAAAGCTTATTTTTCGACCATCATATCCGCGGCCTTGTACAGATCGCCGCAGCTCATGCAGACGACGAGGTCGCCCTTTTTGGCGTTCTGCCTGACCCAGGCGGCGGCACCCTCGAGGCCGTCCACCACGACACTGCCGGGCAGCTTGGCGGCCAGATCCTCGCTCCTGACACTGCCGTCGTCCTTCTCGCGGCCGCCCATGATGGGCAGCAGCACGACCTGATCGGCGGCACGCAGCACCTTGGCGAAGTCGTCCATCAGCATCTTGGTGCGGCTGTAGGTGAACGGCTGATGCACGGCAATGACGCGGTCATAGCCCATCTCCTTGGCCGTCGCCAGCGTGGCGGCCAGCTCGGTGGGATGGTGGGCGTAGTCATCGACGATGACCGCGCCGTTGCACTCGCCCTTGATCTCAAAGCGGCGGCCCGTGCCGTGGAACTGCTCGGCTGCGCGAACGGCGTCCTCGGGCTTGAGGCCCAGCGGGCGCACGCAGCAGCACATGGCCAGCGCATTGTAAATGTTGTGGTAGCCGGGCACGCCCAGCTTGATGTGGGCGAAGTGCTCACCCAGCTCGAGGACATCGAACTCAAAGAAGCCGGGCTTGTACTCGCCGATGTTGACGGCGCGGAAACGGGCCTCCTCCTCGATGCCGAAGCTCAGGACCGGACGGTCAATGGAGTTCACGACGTCCATCGTGTTCTTGTCGTCCATGTTAAAGACGACGGTGCGGGACAGCAGTGCAAACTTCTGGAACGCCAGCTTGAGCTTGCCCATCGTGCCGTAATATTCCAGATGGTCGTTGTCAATGTTCAGGATGACGCCCACCGCGCAGGTCAGATGCAGGAAGGTCTCGTGGTACTCACAGGCTTCGATGACAACGCTCTGGCCGCTGCCGGCCTTGCCGTAGCCGCCGATCAGGGGCAGCTTGCCGCCGATGACCGCCGCCGGGTCCCTGCCCGCCAGTTCCAGCATTGTGGTGATCATGCCGGTGGTCGTCGTCTTGCCGTGGGTGCCTGCCACGCCGATGCTCTGGGCATGGGTACGGCTGATGTAGCCCAGCATGACACTGCGCTCAACGGCTTTGATGCCGCGGGCGCGGGCAGCCTGCAGCTCGGGGTTATCGTCATGGATGGCGGCGCTGTAGACCACAAGGTCCGCGTTGCCGACGTTGGCGGCGTCATGCCCGATGCAGACGCGCACGCCGAGGGCACGCTCGGCCTCGGTGTTTTTGGTTTCCTCGACGTCAGAGCCGGTGATGGCATAGCCGCGGCTGTGCAGGATCTGGATCAGCGGATAGGTGCCGGAGCCGCCGCAGCCGATGAAATGGATCGTGCGGACGCCTTCGAGCAGCTTGGGGTCATACATACTAAAAACCATAACAGTGGTCACCTCAAAATTTATCCGCTGCCGTAGGGGATGGCACGCGGTATACTTAACTATATTACGGAGTAATTATACTATTTTTCTGCAACAAAATAAACACTTTTTTTGAAATTGCAGCCTGACCGACCAATTTTTGGGTAAAAGGCACAAATTCAGGGAGCCAAAACACAGCAATACGTCGAGGGTGCCGCTTGCGCCGCGGCCTTGACGGCACAAAAAACTTTTTACGGTACGATAAACGCCGCCCTTGCTCTGTGATTTTTCTGGCTTTTTCCGGCGCTGCCTGTTATAATGAAGAAAACCACAGGAGGGATGCAGAATGGCAAAGCTGATTTGGGGCATTGACCCGCTGGCCGTGTCACGGCTGGGACGCACGGCGAAAAAGCCGCCGTTCACGAAAAAGGAACTGGCGCGCATCGGCATTCCGGTGCACAAGATCCCCCGCGTGCAGGAGGAGCTGGCGCGATTGACGGCAGATAAGACCCTGACCCGGGAGGAATTGGGGAGACTGGCGGAGGAAATCAGCTGGCTTTTGCTGTGAGCTTGCCTTCCCCCTCGGGGGAAGGTGGCCGAGGCCGGATGAGGGCGAAGTCGCCGCCATTGCTCCATAAACTGGCAGCCTCGGCAAGGTTTGCCCTCATCAGTCAGCGGGCGGGGCCGCTGACAGCTTCCCCCTCGGGGGAAGCCTTTTTTCGCAAACTGCCCTTGTTCCCTCCCGCAACCTATGCTATAATAAGCGTATCGTGCCAAATTCATCCGGCGCGGTGGGAAAAACGCTTTGTGTGGCAGCCAGCCATGCGAAAGGAGTAACGTAATGAAGAACAGTGAAAAGACCCTTGACATGATCGTGAACCTGTGCAAAAACCGCGGGTTCATCTATCCGGGCAGCGAAATCTACGGCGGCCTGGCCAACAGCTGGGACTACGGCCCTCTGGGTGTCGAGTTCAAGAACAACGTCAAAAAGGCATGGATGAAGAAATTCGTGCAGGAAAGCCCCTACAACGTCGGGCTGGACGCCGCCATCCTGATGAACCCCCAGACCTGGGTGACCACCGGCCATGTGTCCAGCTTCTCGGACCCGCTGCTGGACTGCCGCGCCTGCAAGAGCCGCCACCGCGCGGACAAGCTCATCTCCGAGTGTGAGCAGGGCAAGGGCGTGGACGTCGATGCCATGACCTTTGACGAGATGGACGAGTTCATCGCCACCCACCCCGAGGTCGTCTGCCCCGTCTGCGGCAAGCA
>ENA-UOJO01001998-UOJO01001998.1-human-gut-metagenome-genome-assembly--contig:-P57-NODE-1998-length-23650-cov-8.076203_pt1 | contig 23650 bp, 19 predicted proteins | sample MGYA00242351_ERZ723898 | MGnify/ENA metagenome assembly ERZ723898 | reverse complement strand
CAGCTGCCCCCGCTGCCTCTCCGGCACCGGCAGAACTCCGCTGCTCCGCCGCACCTGTGGTTTCTCCGGCAGAACTCCGCGACATCTCCGCACCTGCGGTCTCTCCGCCGGAAACAGCTTTGTCAGCCCCCTCAGCCTGATTTTCAGCTGCCCCCGCTGCCTCTCCGGCACCGGCAGAACTCCGCTGCTCCGCCGCACCAGCAGCCTCTCCGTTGGAAGAAACTTTGGCGCCGCTGTCTGCCGGAACGGCATTTCCTCCCGCCGTTTCTTCTACGGCAACAACGCCTTTCTCACTGTCATAAATTTCTATCTTCCCTTCCTCAAAAACAACCGTTTCGGAGCGGGAGGCCGGCTTTGCCGCCGTTTCCGGCTGACTGATTTTTGCCAACGCCGATTCCGGTTTGCTTACGGCATCAACTTTTTCTTTTGTTTCCTGCACAAAGTCCAAAAATTCGGTCAATGCCTCGCCGGAAATTTCCGCCTGCTCCGCCCCCTGAACTGCCTGGCTGCTGCCGGAAACATTCTGTCCGTTCTCCGCTCTTGCTGCAATTTCTTCTGCCGCCGGAGCCGATAAAACCGAAACCGGAGCCCTCGCCTCCATTGCAGCTGTTTCCGTTCCGATTGTCGTTACTTTCGAGCCGGTTGTCTCCGCACTGCTTACCGTTGTTTCGGCTGCGGAAATTTCAGCCTTTTTATCGGCTTCGGCCGCTGCAGGCTGTACTGTTTCGCGGCGGCTTTCCGCAGCCCGGCTGGCTTTTCCTCTCTCAAAAACGACTGCTGCCGTCGCCAAAGGAGCAGTTTCTCTGCGGTATTCCGCAGCCGCTCCGCCCAAAAGCGTCAAAAACAATACAAACGCCAGCAGTTCTGCTTTGCCTCTGGCTTTCAACCGGGAAATTTCCTGATTATCCATAATGCCCTACTCCGTAAAAAAACATTTTCAGACATTATAGAACAGCCTTAGTTTATTTGCAAGCTTTTCCTTATGCCGAAAATCAGCGTTGCAAAACTCCTGTGGCAAAGTTTCCGCCCCAAAATTCCGCCGTCGGAACGCCGCAGCCCCAAAAGTGCGGCAGTTTCAAAAGCGCGGCAGATTCAAAAGCGCTGCAGCGGCACTCAGCCGATATGCTTTCTGACTGCCGCCGCGCCCCGCCTCAGCCTATTTCTCGGGTTTATACCGTTCCTTCAGCATCCGCCCGGCCTTGCCCAGCATATTCCCGACCGCATCAAACAGTTGTTTTCCGCCGCTGCCGGTTTTTGCAGGAGTCAGGTCAAGCAGTTTCGTCACCTTGTCCAGCCAGACAATGTAAAAATTATGCAATAGCTGCTCGCTATCCCGCTCGACCGTCAGCCGGCCGCCGATGGCGTCCATAAAACGCTGCACGAACATTTCTTCCACGCCGGCTTCAATTGCCGCTTCCGGCGTAGAAAACCGTCGCGGCAGTTCCGGCATGACCCGTTCGCCACGTTTATAGACAAGCATGTACCCGCCTTTGTAGTTCACCGGTTCGTAGCGGTGCAGAAGCTCCTTGCGGTAATTGTCCATCAGGCGGTAATAAGCCCGCTTTGCCAGCATATTGCCGTTCAAATCCGGGCTCTTCAAAATCTGGCTCAGATAATGGAACGTTTCATGCACAATCGTTTCCGCATCGGCCGTTTCAAACAGGTACAATGTCTTGTCCGCCGCGTCAAAAGCCCCTTTCGCCAAGACATCAAGCGTCGACTTCAGCCTTTTTTGCGGCGTCGGTGCTGCCGTTTCGTCGTCGGGCACAGAACGCATAAAATCAGGCTTAAACGCTATGTCTTTGTCGAAATTGCTTGCGATTTTCTCCAAATCGGCATACGTCAGGCGCGTTCTGTCGGTCGGAGGCGGCAGGTTCTTCTCGTCCCAATACGAAAACGACCGCTGCCAGTCGCTGTAGTCCTGTCGGCGCAGCATCGCCCGCACGTCGATATTGCCCTGCGATGTAACGCCGCCCCACGGAAACGGCGCCGCTACCGCATATCCCGAACTCATCCGCGCCCGCGTCAGGATTTCCGAATTCATCGCCTCGCGCAGGTTTTGCAAAGCTGAATACGCAAAATCGCCGATTTGCCGCTCGTCCGGATCCAGCTGCGCGCTGCCGTAGCGTTCGTTGAGTTTTTCGTACAAACGGTCGAAATCAATCTCCCTGTACGTCAGGATTTCCGGTTTGTTCCCGTCGGCTCGCGCCTCAGAAGCCGTTGTTCCGACTGCATCATCTCCGACTCTCGCCTCAGAAGCCGTTATCCCGACTGCATCATCTCCGACTCTCGCCTCAGAAGCCGTTATCCCGACTGCATCACCTCCGGCTCTTGCTCCTGAAACCGCCGTTTCAGCCGTATCCGCGCCGGCTTGCTGTCCGGCCGCGGATTTCGCCTCGCTCCGATAAAGTCCCAGCAGCGGCAGGGGAACCTCCCGCTCAACCAGATAATCGCGCTGCTTTTCCCCCGGCAGGTATTTGCCGAGAAACGCCGTCAGCTCCTTGTTAAACACCGGGGCAATTTCCTTTCGCGCCATATGGATGTGGCGGTCCATAAAATTGAGCCGCTGCGTCGGCGTCAGCGCCGGATCGAACCCTTCCCGCATCTGAATGGCAAATGCAGCTCCCCTCAGCAGCAGGTCTTTCAGATTGGCGTAGTCGAACTGCCGCGGATCAATCTCCAAAACGTCGGCATTGCTGGTTTTGTCATGATAAAAATGATACCCTTCGTCATTTGCCAGCTCCTCAAACCTGACCATAACGTCTTCCATATCGGGATAGTTGCGGTAAAGCTCCTGATGTTCCAGCAAGTCGCCGAGCCGGACTTCCTTCCTCTCCAGCAGCAGCTGCCGTTCTTCCCAATACCGGCGCAGGCTTTCGTCTCCGCCCTCGTAATGTTCGGCAATATAGGCGTTTGCCGCCCGAATGTCGCGTTGTTCCGCCTTGCGTGCAAATTCGGTTTCCCGGTGCAGGCGGTAAATCCGGTGAACTTTGTCCAGCATTTCGGCAATCTGCACCTTCTGTGCCGGCAGCAGATAGCGGTATTTTTCCTGATTGAAAAACAGGTCGCTCATCAGCCGGGGCGTATGCGCTTCCCGATAAAAATCAGGACGATACGCCATATTGCGGTACGGTTTGTGATAATCGCCCTGCGCCGCCAGATAGGTACGGTACGCCAGCTCTTTGTTCAAATCCATATAAAGTTCCGGCCCTTCGGGTATTCCCATCCGCTGCGCCGCTTTGCGCCGTTTGAGAACGCGTTCCAGCAGTTCCTCCCCCACTTCCGCCTGATATTCGAACAGTTCCGGCGTTGCCGCTTCGTGCACGTCCAGAAACTCCCGCAGCGTCTGAAAATTTTTCTCGACGCTCGTATCGTCTTTCCATATCTTTTCCAAAAATTCCAGATACTTCGTTTCCTCAAGCGTCGAGCGGATAACCTTCATCTGTTCCTTGGTATAAAACCGGTCGACTGCAGGGAAATTGTCATTGGAAGCAGTCTTCCTGAGCCACGGGGAACGCCTGCTTTTCGCCAGTTCTTCCGCTTTGCGCCGCTGCTCGGCCAGATAGTCGTCATACGAAATAACCTCTCCTGTGCTCTTGCGCAAATCGTCCTCGATTTCCTTGCGTGAAACGTCTTCCAGCCGCAAGTCCCAGAATAAATCCCCCTTGTCGTCCTCCTTGACCGTCATTCGGCTGTTTATCAGCTCGCCGTTAATCATCACCGGAAAATACGCCTTGTAAGAGTTTCTTTCTCCCGCTGTCACAGAATTCGAACCGTGCGGCGCTTTCTTAACGTTAAAAACCGCCGTTCCCAGCAACATGGGCAGATAAGGAATTAAAAGTTCCCGGCTGCCATTCCAGATATGTCTGTCCTCAACCGGAAGATTTTTGATTTCCACTTCTCTCCCCAGCGACGGATTATATATTTTCCGCCCCTGATACGAAACGAGCAATTTTTCCATTTTCGCCTTAAAATCAGAGTCATTTCTCGCCTGATATCTATCGGCACTGACATTCAGCAGTACTTCGCCTGATGCGCTCTTGACATTTTCTCCGGCAGCCTCTACATTATCAAAAAACGACGTACCGTTTTCCTCCCTATCCGACACCCGGATTTGTAGCCGGGACCGCCTGGGGGAGGTTTTTTGTATATAGCTGCCGTTTTCTGCACTCTGCACTTCTCCGTTTCGGTTAGCCGCCGTGCCGTTTTCCCCGCCATCGGGAATAACCAGTTCGCCCCGGTCAATCAAAACTTCTTTAAGGCTTTTGTCTTTCAGATAGATGGGCATCCGATTCCATATCTGGCTGTCGCGCAGTTCCTTTTCCTTTAGCCCGTATCCGTCAGACAGGGCATAAAGCCTCGAATCGGCAAGTGCCCTCTGGGCTTTGACTTCCGCCTCAAAATCTCCTTCCAGATCCCGAAACTCAAAATACCCGCTGCGATTAAGACCGACCGCCATATTGCGCTGGTAATGCTTGTCTAAGAAGTCGATAAAATCGCTGTACAGATAATTGTAAAGCTCTTTAATAATTGCCCTGTCCTGAAAAAGAATCTCTTCATACTTCCGAAGTCCCAGAATATCATGCCCTTCCATTTCCTCCAGTTTCCGGATATACGTCTGCCAGTACCGCTTGGGAAGGTCGTCAGCCTTAACGTCGGTGTGTATTTTCAGCTTAGCGCCGGAATCATTGATTTCAAAACGCCACCGTCCGTCCCCGCCGCGATACCATCCGGTTCTTGACCAGATAAGCCGCGGGCTGTAATCCTGCTGTTCCAGTTTATATGCCTCCGCCAGTTTTTTGAAATCGGCAAATTTGGCTTCGACCCCGCCGAACTGAAACATCACCGCCGCTTCGGGCGACAGTCGTTTCTGAAACTCCTGATACACCAGTTGCTTATATTCCGGTATCTGCCCCGCAAAAAGGGAAGCCGGAGAAAATCCGCCGTCAATCTCGTACAGTGCCATCATATTGGCTTGCATCATGCCGGCGGCAATTCTCGCTTTCCCTGTGTCTCCGGTAGCTTTAAGCGAACGTTTGTATACTTCGTCAAACAAACGGCGAAACCCCTTGACATCTTGGCGTACCTGCGCCAGGCTTCTGTTTTGCCGCTTTGCCGCCACCGTCACATTCTCCGCATCGGCACCGCCCTGTGCAATAGTTTCCCCTTCGCTCATCCGCTGCAAATTTCGCTCCAGAACGTAGTTCAAAACCTTTCCGAAAGCATCAGGTTTGCTCTTTAGCAGTTCCATCATATTGTTTTTGTAAAGCTCGATTTCCTCCGCCGTCACGCCGCGCAGCAGCATTCTCTGCCGGGCATCCTCATATGTCTTGCGCGCATAATAAACGCTTCCGTCGGCAGCCATCAGCGCCGAAGAACCTGCAATTGCCCCCAGTGCGCTTTCAATCAGCCCTTCAAACAAATCCTGCGTATCGTCAATGCCGACCTTGCGCACAAGGTTTTCCGCCATCATCTGCTGCAAGACTTCCGTTCCTGCCTCGCGCAGCGGCGCCCCTGCAATTTCACGTGCAATCATTTTGGAGGTTATCCGCGCGTCTTTTTCTATCTGTTTCGGTAACGGGCTGAAAAGCTTGTCAATCGCAAAAGTTGTGCCGCCGGAAATGAGCGCCAGCGTATTGGCAGTGTCAATATCCCCGTCCTTGGCGTAGGATTCCTTAAAGATTTCTCCGGCGCCGCCCCCGGCAAACAAACCGTAAGTCGGCCCCGAGCCGATAAATTTGGCCATGGTTCCCATTGCCAGAACCTGTGACGATCCCTGTCCCAGAACATTTGCCAGTTTCGACCAGTTCGGATCTGCACTGTAAGCTTCCGCTGCCGGTGCCAGTAATTCCGAATTTTCGATTTTGCCGGCATATTCGCCCAGTTTGTCGCCGATGTTTTTAAAAATTTTCCCCGTTTCCGGCACCAGAAGCCCGGCACCCGCCGTAACCGCCGCCGTACCGGCATTCTGGCTTTCAAGATTGGCGCCGAACATCGACAGGACATTCCCTGCCGTCCGCAACGTATTCGCGCCCAAACCTCTTGCCCCGGCTTTTAAAAGCTCCCGGCCGAACGCCCCTGCTTCAAATGTGCCGAACTTCCCTTCGTCATACGCCCACTTATACTCTGCAGCCTGTGCCCCGAAATTCTCCAGCAACGCCCAGTAGTTGCGCAAATCGGCAGCCTGTCGCAGCCATTTTCCCGCAATCTGAAAGCTCGTCAGCGGCGCATCTTCGTCAACCGTTTCCGCTGAAAAAGCCGGAAAATTCAGGTTCTGCTCCTCCTCAAGGTAAGCAAACGGCGCCCGTCCGCCTTCCTCAAATTCTTCCTGTTTCCTGCCGCGCGCCATAACGCCGGTATAAACCGGTTCCGCCGCAGTATCTTCTGCGTTCATATCTGCAGTCCCGCCATCCGGCAGCAATGTCATTGTCACCTCCGTAACGCCCGCACCATCCACAGATACCGGCGTCATCATCGTTCCGTCCGCAACACCATACGCCGGCACTGGCGTCATCATCGTTCCGTCCGCAGCACCATACGCCGGCACTGGCGTCATCATCGTCTCACCCGTGGCACTGCCTTCCGATACCGGCGTCATCATTGCCCCGCTGTCCGCAATTCCGGAAATTTCCTTCCCGTCCGCATCGTATTTCATCGCCAAATTCCTCAAGTTGTCCATTGCCCTATCCTTTCATCGCCGTCAATTGTTTCAGCCTTTCATCACGGCAAGCCGCCCCTTGAAATAAAACCGGTCTCCCGGCGCCAGCCCCGCCTGCATTACCTCGTCATAAGTTTCAAACTGCGGATAAGAAAGCTCGCGTTTCTGTTCTTCCGTTGCAATCCGGCGCATAACCGCCGTTTTGTCCTCGGCATAAGGTGCTTCTTTTGCAAAACGCTCCCAAATGCGCCTTTCGCCGCTGCCTGAATAGCTGCTCTTCAGGGTTCTCCGCAGCTCGCCGAAAGACGGAGCGTCGCCCGGTGTTTCTTTGAGGTTCAGCTCCGCCGCCGTTTCCGCCAGCGCCTGCCTGCCGATTTTCTTTGCCGCCGCAGGTGTCATCTGCCCGCCCTGCGCTGTAAATTCTTCGGCCAGCGCCGTCTTTCTGCCGTAGTAGTTCTGATAAATGTCAAACGCCAGCTTCGCCTTGTGTTCCATCAGCTCGCGCCCGTACGGGGTATACTGTTCCGCCCCGGCGGGGATATCGCGCATAAAGGCTCTGTCCGCCAGTTCGTCAACAGCTCTGTCAAAAATAAGTTCGGACGCGTTTCCGCCCTGCTGCGCCGCCACCAGCTGGTTTTGCAGTGCCGCCGTTTCTTCCAGACCGAGTTCGTTATGCCGGTAAGCGCTGATAAGGCTGTTTCCCGCATCGCGCACTTCTTCGGCGCTGAGGCTTTCCCCTTCGTTCATTTTCCGCACCAGCCGGTAAGCGTCGGCAAGCGGTGCCGGAGAGCGGTCTTCGCCGTCTCCCCACAGCATTTCGGGATTGGTATCGGCGGAAAGCACATAATATTGCGCCGGAGAAATTTCCCCCCTTTCCCGTTTCTGCCACAATGACTGGGCGTCGCCGTACGCTGCCAGATAAGAACGCTGCCGTTCGCGCTCCTGCTGTCGTTTAGCCCCTTCTTCGTTTAAGCGCCGCGTTTCCGCAATCCGCGCCTTAATGCCGTCGCTGTCGCCGGGAAAATACCTGTCCGCGGCAGCTTCCGCCGTCTCCGGAGAATTCAGCGCCAGATTGAGAATTCCGGTTTTAAGATAGCCGTCGCGGTAAAACTGCTTGTCCTCGGGCGTAAGGAACGGTGTCCGCTCTATTTCGCCGGTTCCCATCTCCAGCAGCTTTTCCGCCTGCACCGGCTCTGCCGTTTCCGCCAGAAGGTTCTGGTTGTCCGCCAGCATCGACCGCAGGCTGTTACGGCCAAAATCCGCCTGTTTCATTGCCGCAATTTTTGCCGTATCGGCACGATTTGCTTCAAGTATCTTGTCGCCGTGTTCCTGCCAGAAAGCCTTGCCGGAATTTTCGCTGCCAAACTGCGCCGGCAGGCTTTTCTCCGCCGTTGTTGCAATTTCCCTCAGCTGCTCTGGCGTTTCTGCCGCCTCCATCGCCTGACGGGAAGCCCTCAGTGATGCCGCCGCTTCCATCGCCTGCCGCTGCTTTTCCGTTTCCAGGCGTTCCTCAGCCATTTTTTTGCCGGCGTCAACCAAAAGCCCCGCCGTTTCCAAACCGCCGTTTCCCGCCACAAAACGTTTTCCCGGAACCGTCAAAGTCGTTTGCAGTCCTCTCTGCGCCATCACGCCCGCCAGCCCCATCGGGGCAATTTTCTGTCTGTTTGCCATTGTCTTCCTCCGCTCTGCCCTAAAAACTACCCGAAAAGCCCGCCAAGCGACGATGTCAAGCCGCCCAGCATGCTGTTCATAAACTTGTTTTTACCAGCTTTTTTGTGCTGGCGCGCCTGTTCCTCCGCCAGCCGCGCCTGATAAAGATAGTTTTCCGCCTCGCTTTCGACCCGGTAACGCTCGTTAAGGATATTCTGTTCCAAAGCTGCCGAAGTCGTTGCCAGCGCCGTCGTTGTCGTCGGGCTTTCGCCCATGCCCGCTTCGCCCGCCGCCGCGGCTGCCGATGCCACTGCCGCCCGTTTCTGGCTGCGCATCATATCCTCGTTCAACGAACCGTTCAGCCGCACCCTTGCCGCGTTTTTGCGGTAAATCGCCGCGTTGTTCAGCGCCAGCTTGGCCTGAACCTTGGCTTCGTATTCTTCCTGTTTGCCTTTCAAAAAGCCGGAAGCAAAGTTGATTCCGGCCGCAATCAATGCCGCTTGTGCCACCATTGTTTTTCTGCCCTTTCAAAAATCTGATAATCTTCACCGTTAAAAAAATTTTCCAATATCCCGGCCGGGGAAAATCCCAGCATGCGGGCCAGCCGCGCCCCTGCCGCAAAGCCGCGGCGCACCGTCATCGTAACGCGCCGTACCCCGAGCCGGACCGCCTGCCGCGGAATATACCGGCGGAAATAGCGTACCGCCTCAATCAGCTTTCGCCCCGCGTCGATTCCGACCAGCGCGAAACATTCCGCTTCCCTGCCTGTCGTAATGTCGCCGCCTTCAATCCGAAAGCCGAAAACCGCCAATACCCTGCCGCCGTTTCCGTCCCACTGCCTTCCCGCCGGTTTGCCGTCACCCGCCGCAGCGCCGCCGTTCCCGGACGCATCGTATTCCGCAGCGCCCATATTCCCGGACTCTTCGCCTGCCGCAGAGCCGTCATTCCCTTTTTCCACCAACGCGAAAGCCGGAATGCGTTCAAATTCCGCCGCCCACGTTGCCGCTTCCGCCTGCTGCTCAGGCTGCACCCGGACTTTAAACGCGTCTCCCGCCCGATATTTTCGTATCATAAACTACTCCCTGCTGCTATTGCCGAACCGCTCCGTTCAATGCCGAACCGCTCCGTTCAATACAGAACCGCTCCGTTCAATGCCAAGCCGCTCCGTTCAATGCCGAACCGCTCCGTTCAATACAGAACCGCTCCGTTCAATGCCAAGCTGCTCCCTTCAATACAGAACCGCACCGCCCCAAACCGCTCGCCGCTCTATTCGTCCACGTCCATATACGGCACAATCGCCAGAATATTCATCGGCAGCGGCGAGGAATTCTGAATCATCAGCGTCGCCGCCGCTTCCTTTTTCGTCGTCGCTCCGTTAAACAAAACTTCCTTGTTGCCTGTAAACAGTTCCTGCGCCTCGTTCATTGCCGCATCGGCCTGCCGGTAGAGGATATCCGTCAGCGTATCCTCGTCCTCGCCGATCTGCCCGCCGCCGGAAAGATACAGCATCAGCAGCACATGGTTGATGCGCTGTTTCTGACCGATGCCGCTTCCGTAATCGTTCGGGATATAGATATTCTGCGGCATAAACTGGCTCGTAATCGGCAGCCCTGCCGCCACATGACGGTACGTCGGCAGAATTTTGATTTTTCCGTCCTGCACGACCTGCGGTTCCAGAACCGTCCCGTCGGCATACACCGCCACTTTAAGCCCTTCCAGGTGTTCCAGCCCGGACATTTCCTCCTGCATGTCCAGTTCATTCTGCTCATACACCACAGCCCCGTCCAGATACAACGCTTCCTGGCGGACATATTCTTTCTCCAGCGTTTCCCTCTCGGCCAGGCTTGCCGCGCCGTAAACGCTCGACGGCCAGTACTGCGGAATACCGTTGTCCATCCATTCCACGGTTCTGTAGTTGGCATTGTTGACTGTGCGCTTGATTTCAAGCCACAGTTCGTCGCGGCAGTCTTCAAAATTCGGAATAACTGCCAGGCTTTCCGCCGCGCCGGACAAATCGTGCCGCGACAGTGCCGAAACTTCCTGTTCCGCCGAAAAAGTAAGCGCGGTCAGGCTCCCATCGCCGACCATGCACCACAACACTTTGTCGGGAACTTCCTGATATGCCATGCCGGTAATTCTCGATTGGAACAGATGTTTCCCCAAAAGGGAAATGTCCATTTCGTCATACCCGTCGTTATAGTAATTGTACGTCAAATCGCGCAGGCTCAGGCCGTACCTGTCGACGAAAATAACGTGCGACCCGACCGAAAGCGGCATAATCGCCTTGCTCCCGACCCGCGAAATCTGCGAAATCTTTACATTGTCCGAAGCCAGCGGCGACGCCGACGACACCACGTCGACATAAAATTCCGACGCCCCCGTGCCGACAAACAAAACGTCCCGGGCATAAATCCATTTCCCCTCGTTAAATTCGGTATTGAGCACCGGCACCGTAATCGCCGTTTCCGCCGTTGCCTCGCCGCATTCCATATCGGCAAAGTTGTTATAATCGCCCGAATACGACAGGCAGACGTTCGGCCCGGTTTCGGTATTGACCAGAAACGCAAACCTGTTGCGGAAAAAAGCGCCGGATTTCGGATATTTCGAAGCTTTGTGCAGCATGCCGAGTTCCCAGCATACCGTGCCGGACTTAATGGCGTCCGGCAGGCGCGTTACCGTTGTTCCCTTTACATGCTGTTTGTCGACAACCTCCGTAATCTTGACAATTCCCGACCCGTCGTGCAGATATTCCCACAAAACGCCGCCGTCGGAACGCGTCCCTTCGCTGTGCACCGGTTTGATACTTCCGGTCTCGTCTCCAGTGATGGCTTGGTAATACTTATTGTCTGATACGCATATAGTCCCCTGAAATCCGATTTTTCCCGCCTGCCAGGGGGTCGTGTCGTCGTCAAAAATCCTCAGCCGCACCAACCTGCCCACATCCGTCTTGCTGAAAACGTCGCCGGTTGCCGTAAGTTGGACCTCCCCTTCCAACTCGTCGGTCGCAATGCTGATGTCAGTCGTGTTCATGCTCAGAAACGGACCGTTTCTAATCTCCAGCTCTTCCAATACCCATGTGGTATTTGAATAGCGTTTCAGCACCATCAGCGGAAAATCCTCGTTAAAAATATACAGAATGTCCGAATGCTGGATAGTCTGAATTTTGCAGCATTGTTCTTCGTTGTCCCACAAATCGCTGTATGCGTACGGAGACGCAATCTCCAACACCGGAAATACCTTCTCGACAATGTCGTCGGGAATTCCGCCCGTCGTGCCGCTTTCGCCGCTCATCGTCGTCTTTGACATATCACGCACCAGTTTTCCCTGCGCGTACATGCGGATTTTCTTGTGGCTGAATTCAATCACATACGCCACCCTGTGGCTGTATTTAAACGGAAATAAAAAACTTCTTGCGTTAACCATTGTTTCTCCCCCTCAATTCCCAGACCAGTTCTTCCCCGCGATAAACGCTGAGGATGTTCCGTTCCGCTTTGCCCGTATACGCATCATAAAAGAAACCGTAATTTTCCTGCGTTTCATCTTTCTGCCAACCGTTTTTCTCTATAAACTCGGCATCAACGCTCAAAACCAGCGTATCATCGGCATCATAATAATTTCCCTGATTCATTTCGCCCTTTGTTTCAACCAGACGCGTATGCACGACAGCCCCGTCCTGCAGCGCTATGCTGTTCAGTTTCTGGTTGTCGGTATATTCAAACAGGCTTTCGTCCAAATTCCCCGTCGGAGCCATATCTTCCCGGGCAAACACAACCGGCAGAAAACCGTTGCTGAATTTAATGTAAAAGCACCGTTCCTCCCTGTCGCTGCGCCCGACCGCCGTACAGGCTGCCAGCCCGACGACGTCGCCCCAGTCGCCGTAGTCGTATTCTTTTTCCTTGACCAGCTCGATTGTAACCGTTTTGGTCATATCGGCAATAATCGTCCCCTCCTGCGTGATGTAGTTTTCTTTTGCCACCCTGTAAAAAACTTCGCCGTTTTTGTTAATGCGCAGGCTCCGCCGTTCATAACCGTTGAGTTCGACCACGGCATCTGCCGGCACCGTTTCCACCGTCAGCTCACACATAATGCCTTTTGCTACCAGCCTGACCGCAAGTTCTTCGTCCGCATCCGCCGTCAGCGTATCGACAACCGTAACGTACCCCTCGCAGCTCACCCGGTACGAAACCTCGTCGCCGCGCGCCAGATAAACTTCCCGGCGTTTGACGCCGTTGATATAAACTTCTGCTTCTTCCGGATCGGGCACGATTTTAAACAAAATGCTGTCCCCTTCCGGAGTTGCCGCCACAAAACGCGTTCCGCCGCGCCGTTTCAGGCTGCCTTCTGCCAGCGGAATAAAATTGCGGCAGAGCTTTGCCGTCTTGTCATATTTCGCAATGTCGGTGCGCCCCTCCAGCCACGGGCTCAATTCCCCGCCGTTAAACTGCACTTTCGCCGGTTTTATACTCATCTGCATTTCCCCTTATCATCTTGAATGTTTCTTACCAAAAAATGACCTTTCCGCCATCTCTCCATTTCTCCTCTGCCCGCCTCCCGCTATTCCGCCTCTCCAACCCATTTCTCCCGTTTCTCTCTTCTCCTGCATTTTCCCATAAAAAAAGCGCGCCCTCCGGCACGCCCGTATTTTTTTGCAGAATTTTTCCGCCTTTCGCCCCAAAGCAGCCCCAGCGCCGCTCCTATGCGTATCCTCTCTCCAAAGCCGCTCCTGTACGCCGCCTCACAACAGCCCCGCGATTAAAAAGGGTATTCCGCAAACCCCACTGTACAGCCATATAAAGAACAACGTCCGCCGAACCGCCCCGATGCACGTTCCGGCATCATCCGCCGTCAGCCGCCCCGAGCAGCGAAAATACATCAGCGCCGCCAAAACATACGCTACTGCATAAAACGGCAGAATATCCCGGTAAACGCCTCCCAGTATCAGCCATGACCCCGCCGCGGAAAACACGGCCGCCCCCGCCAGCCAGAGCACTGCCCGCAGTATCAGCCGCAGCCGTTGTCTTTTCCGCAGCAGCGGCTCTCCCTGCGCGCCTTGCGATATAACCGCAGTTTCCTTTATGATTTTACCCATATCCTGAATTCCCCCTAAATTGAACCGGCTGCAAACCAAAACAGCAGCGCGCCGCACCACAGCAGAAAACACAGCGCCGTCGTCATACAATATTTCCACCGCGCCTGCCTGCGCACCATCAGCACATAAAAGCGTCCTGCGCTGAATGCCGTCAGAACCGCCGCCAGCCCGAAGAGAAACAGAAAGATCAGATAAATCGTCATACCAAAACCGGGCATCCGCAAAACGGCTTTTTCTTCCGCTGTTATGGTATCATCCCACTCGCATTCATGCACATCCTTCAATATATCCATAGACGCCAGCCACGCCAGAACCAAACAAAACACGGCAGCTCCGGCGATTTTTAACATCAGGGTTCCGTTCACCTTCCGCAACTTGCCCTTTTCCGTCTTCTCCCTCTCGGGCATCTGGGCAGCCGCGCCGGTTTCGCCCTGCCCGCAATTTGCCGCCCTGCCCGTCTTCCGTTCAGGAACAGGCTTCCCGTTCTCTTCTCGCTCATCTCTTACGGAAATTTTCAATTTTGTTCATCCTTTGCTTATAGTCAAGATACTCCTGCACCTTGTGCCTTTTCTCTGTATTTGCATCATATCCCGAGACATTCTCATTCCTTGATAATCAATATCCGTCCATAAGTCTGCGGGTACACTCCGCAAATAGTCCGAGTATAATCAGTTATATCTTGCTCAAGATTATATTTTGCTCATTAGACATGTCAAGCGCTTTCTTATCTTCAAGCGGCTTCACCCCATAAATATTTTTTTAACATAATCATCTTCTCCCGCAAAAAAAATCTACAGTTTCATAAACTAACTTCTTAACAATATACTTTTTTGCCAGAGCCTTTCCGGCTCCGGTTTAAATTGGCCACACCATATCATCTCTCCCCAAATAAGTTTACATTCCATTATTTTCCGCCGCCCCGTCAATCGCCCCAGACCTCAAGCGCTGAAACCAGACAGCCGCCCCGTCAATCGCCCCAGACCTCAAGCGCCGGAACCGGACAGCCGCCCCGTCAATCGCCCCAGGCCTCGCGAACCAGAACCCAGCTGTTGTCGGGAATAAGTTCCGCGTCTTTGGCTATCTCGTTGTTGAGCTGCGCCTGCCGTACCAGCGTCAGAAATTCGTTCTCCAGCGCCTGTTTGAGGTTAAGCGAATGTTTGATGCGCATTGCCAGTTCCGCCGCCACTTTCGCGGCTGCCGCCTCCCTGAACAAAGGGGGAAACGCCGCATCGTCCCCGACCGCGCGGACATACTCAATTTCCACCCCGTCTTTCAGCGGGCTGACAATACAGTTGTCTGCCAGTTCGTATCCCTGCATCGCATAAGGGCGCGCCTCGGTCAAATCTCTGGCTCCCTGCCCGAAAACCTTAAGCAGCAGCAGACAGTCCGCCGGCAGCGGATACATAAACCTGTCGCCATACGTTTTTTCGCTCCGCGCCAGACGCTTGACCCCTACCGCAAACCGCCACGGATATGACGACAGCAGCAGGTTTTTGACATCTTCATAAATCGTTTCGTATGATTTGCCGAACGCCGCATCGTTTAAAGACGACACCGGCGGCTCGCCGAGTTTCAGCAGCGCCCGGTTGATAATTTCCACTTTTGACATTTTTCCTCCATATTGTTTGCACCACATTGTTCGCGCCATATTATCCGCATTGAACCATATTACCCGTATTGCCCAGTTCGCACCGTAATCGGGCAGACGTTTCCGCCTGCCCTTCGGACTATGGATTGGCCTGATAATAAATTGCATAATAATACCGCACCCGCGCCGCCGTACCGCCCCAAACGACCGGTACCACATCACCGTGCCGTAATGCCCGGACAGACGGTACCACATCTCCGCGCCGCCCGGGACGGCCGGTTCTCACGCTGCCGGTACGCCTCCGTTCGGGTTAGCGCGCCAGATAACCGAGCGTCACGCGGATGCTGCCGCTGTTGCCGGTTGCCGAAGCCACCGCCGCGGTAACAAAGTCCTTCACGTCGGCCGGAAGCGTTGCCGTCGCCATCAGTTCGCCGTCGGCAAAGCTCTTTTCCGCATCAATCGTCATCGTCAGCAAATCGGCAAACGACCCGTTTTCGGTATCGCCGTGCTTAACCGTAATCGTCACTGCCGCGGTTGTTGCCACATCGCCGACCGCAAACGCGTTGACGCAAAGCGCCCCCTGCGTGGAACCGGCTGCCACCGCATCGCCCGCCGCAATCGCCGCCTGGTTCAGGGCACCGCTTGCCAAGTCTTCGCCATAAACTTTCAAAATATTATTCAACATCAATCATTCTCCTGTAAGATTTAAACTCATATATGCGGCACACTGCTTCCCACCGGCAGGCTCCTCCCGGCCGGCAGCAGGAAACAGCGCGCCGTCCCCTGAAAGCTACGCCAGCTTAACCGCGTCTTCTTCGCCGTTCTTGAAGTTGTACGACGTGATGAAGCGAATGCCGTTCCAGGCCGCAAAACTGCGGTTGACGTCCATATCGCCCGTCATCGTCTGCAAAACGTTGCCCTTGTATTTGTTGAGCATCGAGAGCACTTTCGGATGGCAGAAAATATAGGTGGAAGCCGGCGTTGCCTTGGCGTCGACCAGCATATTGTCAATCTGTTCCGCAGTCGGAATCTTGTCCGCCGAGATATTGACAATCGCCGACACCGCGTCCGGGTTTGCCAGCTGCATGCCGATATAGCCCTTAATGCGCACGCCGTAGCCCAAAAGGCCGCTGGCATTTTTATAAAGTTGCGCGCCGTTAATCGGGGTTGAATCCAAAATCCCGTGGCGGTTGATGTTTTTCGCCGAATAAAGCCCGGTTACTTCGCCCGGGATAAAACGCACCGCCACCATGGAGTAGCACTTGTCCGCCGCCCCTGCGGAAACGGCCTTGCCGTTGCCGACCGCATACGGGATAAAGTTGTCGTAAATGATTTTCTTTTCCGCGGTCTCGCCGGCATGCTTAAGCAAAATCGGGATTTTTTTGGAAAAATATTCCGAAACGCCGATAACCGCCGCCTTGTCTTCCGGAACGAAAATCTCGCCGCCCAGAATGGACAGGTCGATTTTCTTCAAACTTGAATCGACTTCCATTTCCGGCAGCGGCTGATTAATATCCACAAAACCCGCGCCGTCGATTTTGCTGACTTCTTCATACGCGTTCCACAACCCGTGGGTCGACGCTTCAAAACGCATATTGTCCAAAATCGGCGACTCATTGGTCAGATAGTCCACATAATGCTCCTGCTTTTTTGACAAAGCAATCGCCAGTTCCTTTAATGTGCTAGACATAAAAAATTCCTTTCAAAACAAATAAATATCAGTAATCGTTAAACATTTCCCTGAAATATTGCACCATATCCCAGTCGTCGCCGCCGCGGCGCCTGCCGAAGCTGACCGGGTTGTCCTCGCAAATTGCTTCGCCGAGCCTGCAAAACGTTTCCATCAGGCGCCGGGTGCCGATGGCGCGCTCGATTTCCTGCACCAGGGCCATATCGTCGCAAAACATGCGCAGCCCCCGTTTCATCAGTTCGAAATTGCGTTGTGCCCTCGTTCCCCAGACGCGTTTCATTTCCTCAAGCTCGCGCTGCGAATTTTCCTGCCAGGTCTGTTCGTCGCGCTCCAGCAGTTCGTCGCGGTGTTTGACATACCAGTCATACAAAGCCTGCGCCGACTGCGGCAGGATATGGTTTTCCAGACACACCTGTTTGAACGCTTCGCCGTCTTCCCTGTCTTCGTCGGCAAAACAGATGTCAAACCCGGTGCAGTCGTGCGGCATTCCCAAACGGGAATACAGCTTGTCAAAGCCTTTTTTATCGCCGTCCTTCGGCAGGGACACTTTGGAAGAATAGGCTCTTTCCAGTTCGCGGTAAGACCTGAGCAGGTCGGCAGGAGTTTTCAAACCCTTTTTGCCGAGATATGCCAGCTCTTCCTCGGACAGTTCCCCCCATCCGGATTGTGCACGCAAAAAGTCTTTTTCGATTTCAGACTTCAAAAAGTTGTCGGAGGTCGTCTGCCCCTCCGGCCTGTTAAAATTTCCCATTTCTTTTTCCCCTGATTAAAGTTAAAAATAAAATTAAAAAAAGAACGGCTCTTTCGAACCGTCCTTTGCCGTCCTGACCTTCTCTCGCCGGATTTTTTCGTTCAATCCCCCGCCTGCCCCGTTCCGCAGCCGGACGTTCGGTTTTCCTCCCATCACTTCCCGACCGTCGCTTATTTCACACCCGCTGTCCGCTCTTCCCGATTTTCCGCCACCGCTTCCCGACCGTCGCTCATTTCACACCCGCTGTCCGCTCTGCCCGGTTTTCCGCCCGTCGCGGCCGGCATCGCTACTCGGCAGAATTGGGTTTAACCACCGACCAGTTCATATAACAGGCGCCGCCGTCCGCCGCAGTCCACTTGCCTCCGTGCGCCAGACAGTCTTTTTCGCTTATCAGTCCGCCAATACAAACTCCCATATCATAACACCAGTCTTCAATTTCGGACAAACCGCCGTTACCGCCGACAGCCAATCCTCCGGCAAACAATACCGCCGCAACAGTCGGACTCAACGCTTTCTGCCATCCCCCGCACGCCGAAAACAGCAAAAACAGGCTATACGAAAACACTACCGCCGCTGCCAAAAAAAAACACACCGCAACATTGTCGCCTTCCAACAGACTCCATCCTGCGCCGGCAGCAGAAAGCATTACCGATAGTATAAAAAAAATCCCTGCCGCCGTTTTGCCTGCGGCTCGCAAAAAACGCCACGCCGTTTTCATCATTTGTCCTTTCGCAAACCATACGTTTTTATTTTTTCTTTATATCACATTAAATCTGAAAAGAAAATAAAATTATTTGATTTTATGTTTCTTTAAAACATCGCATGCCCCCCCTCTCCCGATACATCAGCCCATAGCCTGAACCGTAGAGATTATTTTCCATATCTTTGACACTGTCGCCTATAACACCCCCAATTCATCCATACAATTTACGCAACTTTACGTTAATCAACTTAAGATATAAATCCTTTCCCTCTTTCAAAGCAGCTCCAGCCAACACTGTTGATGCAGAAAATACGCCTCCCTGAGCGCCAACACAACTAACATACTGGTGCTTATTTTCATCAGACATTTTTATCGGTGTTAATCTTTCCGCTTCATAATATGCATGTTTCACCGTTTCAGGAAGAAGATTAACAGATTTCTTCGCTGCTAAATTGAAAACTTGTCTTGCCTCGTCAGCTGTTTTATCAAAATGCGGGATAAATCATAAATATTTGCCCTGAGTTTTGAAAAAAATCCGCCGAACTCGGACACTTCACCGTCTGCTTCACCACCGGAACCGTAACCGCCGCTTGCATCTCCGCCAAAGCCATACAGCACGCTAAAACCGCCCGACTACCGCACGGCTAATCCGCATACCTCCAAAGCTGAAATACGATATAAAAGAAATATGCTCCCGCAAGGAACAAAACCGTAATCGCAGCCTTCTTCGTCCCGTTCCACAACCGCAGCCAGCCTCCCGTTTCTTTTTCCCGAACGATGCCCTGCCCGGTTGCCCGTTCCGCCGTCCGCCCGGCCTCATCTGATTCCCGCATCGCGCATTCTCCTTGTCCGCTTGTCATCCAATAACCATTCACACGGTTTATTTTTGTTTCTCTCTCCCAGCTTACTGCCATACATATTATTTTGCAAATCTTTTCTCGAATCTTCTAAAATAACTTTTCGATTCTGCCCGTTACTCCTCTTTTTTACATAATCTGCAACCTCTTTTGCATATCCAAGCAATATACCGTTACGCTGACTCTCCTGACTTATTTTAGCCAATTCACATTGTAAAAGAGAATGATAATAATTATCAATCTCAGCTCCCTGCCCGGAACCATACTTACGAACCAGCTTCCCAAAAATCAAAAAATATAATCCGTTCTCCTCTCGTTTCCCGTATACAAAAAAATCCGCCGTGAACGTCCTGCTTCCGCCCAACGCAAAAGGCACCGTCTCCGGTGCCTTCTCGTCTAGTATGACAGGATACTACTCCCCTTATGACACAATGTCAATACCTTTTGCCCCGGTTTTGAAAAAAAATCTTCGCCGCACTGCGCCCAAACCCGCAACGGCGCCGCCTCTCCCAATACCAAAGCTCCATTACCCCCGTTGCTGTCAGACTTCCAGTTCGCGTTTAACGTCCTCGCCGTCGCGCTGCAGTTTCGTGTACAACGCAAAGACTTCGGTTTCCGACAGTGCCAGATATTTGACGATTAAATCAAAAATCCGCCGTTTTCCGAGAACAAACGCCGCCGCGTTCGGATCAAAACGATTCTGCGCGTCATAAAAATACGGTGTGCTGCCGTTGCCGAGTTCTCCCCGGGCGCCCGCCTCGTCGCGCAGAAATTCCAAAACGACCGCGGCTTCAGGTTTCAGCCGGCCTCCCTGCCCCAGAAAAAGTTTCTGAAATGCCCGCACCAGTTCATGTTCGCGTTTGATTTTTCTGAAAAACATCTTAATTTCTCCCGATTGTTTACGTTAAGCCCTTTTGCCGCGCAGTCCTGCGCTGCCTCCTGTCCGCGCACCGGTACCGCCGGCACGTGACAATGCAGAACCGCCCGTACTCGCGCTGATACCGCCTGCTCCGGACAAAACAACGCCGCCCGTGCCGATGCCGTTCGCACCGCCCGCGCCGCTCGCCATCATGCCCGTGCCGCTCGCCACCATGCCCGCACCGCCGATACCCGCTGCGTTTCCTCCCTGCTGCGCCAATATGGCCTGCAAGGCTTCCTGCTGCTGTATCGCTGCCATATCGTCCGCCGTTTTTACCACATCGGAACCGACCCCGTAATAATCGGCGATTTTCCGCAGCGCAGCTTCCATATCAAAAACCTTCAGCACGTCCGGATTGCTCTGTGCCATCGCCGCCGCCGCTTCCATCGTCTTATACAGCCCGACAATCGCTCCCGACTGCTGCATATGCACCGCCGGGCTTTCAAACTGGATGGCAATAGAGCCTTCATACATCAGCTCGTCCGGCACATCGTCCAGCATACCGTACATACCCAGAATATCCAATTCGCGCTCAATGTTCCCCGACAGCCATTCCGCCGCGATGCGTTCGCACATCGGCGCCAGCAGCATGGATTTTTCCATCTCGCGCTTTTCCACCTCAGTCGCCGTCATCTGCTTGGTCTGCGTCAGCGACTGGAACAGCGGTACCAGAAACGCGCGTTCAATCGCCGCCCGCACTTCGCGCTGCATCTCCACCGTAATGGACAGGTTGTTGCCGTATTGCATTGAAACCGCCGCCGGTTTGCCCTGGCTGTCCAGCCCGCCGCGGATAACCGCTCCCGCCGAACCGAGCTTGTTGGCGTCAATCAGCCCCATGCTCGTCAAAATCGGCGGATTTGCCTGCAGCTGCCCGGTGCGTAAAATGGTTTTGCCCATCTCATTGGCGGTCAGCATATCATAAAACGCCTGCAAAGCCGGACTGTCGCCGTACGAGCTTCCCGCAATCCCCAGAAAACGCGGCGCCATATACGGACAGGTACGATAGCCGCCGGTACGGATAATACGTTTCGCAGCCATGTCCAGATGCACGCTCGCATATCTCATTCCGCCGAAATCTTCTTCTTCCGCCTGCCAGTCGTCGCGCTCGTATACCGCATGCAGGAATTTGAACATTCTCTCCGGCGTATTTTCTGCCGCCTGCCGGATTTCCCCGCGCAGTGAGTCGCCGAACTTGCTTACGGCCTCTGCCGCCGTCAGTTCGTATTCGCGAAACACCGCCGCCAGCCTGCCGCAATCGTCGCGCTTGATATAGGCTTCCTTAACCGGGATGGTGCGGTAAACGATGCCGCGGCCGATATCGTCGTCAACCATCCACAACGCATGCCCGTAGATGCCGAGCTGATTAAACAAAAGGTCGCTCTCCGCCGCAAAATTAGATGCCGCCGCATAGCGCATCCGGAACAAAAGATCCGTCGCCCGTTCCAGATATTTTTTGACCGCCGCGTTGTCGTCCAGCTTCGGATTGACCGGTTTCAACCGGTGCCAGCGCGTTGTCGTCGGCACAATCACCGATTTCATGCTCGAGGCAAAACAAGAAAGCGCGTTGCGCCCGGTCGTGTCAAACACCGCCTGCCTGACCCGCCCGCGCTCGTCGGTCGCAAACAGCTCGGAATCAACCGAACACATTTCCGCCGCTTTGTTCCACATCGGCTCCCATTTGGCACGTTCGGTTTTCATCGCCTCCAGCCGTTTCAAAATGCCCTCGGCCGTAACTGCCGGCTTCCGGTTCCCGTCGCTGCCGCGCCCGTGCCGCTGCCGAAATTTGTCCGTTATGCCATTGCCGCCAGCCGTACCGCCGAACCCGCCGGTAACTTCGCTTCCGAACCCGCCGGTAACTTCGCCGCCGAACCCGCCTGCCGTCCCGAACGGCACGTCTTTGTCCGTCATACTAAATTGTCCCATAAAGACCCTCCGAAAATAAAAAGGGCGCCGCGTTTCCCGGTCAGGAACCGCTGCACCCGTACACCCATAAAAACGGCGGCTCCCGCCAAACCGGAATCACCACCGCTCACTCATAAAAAAAGCCGGCTCGATTTCGAACCGGCAGCCTGAAAACCTGCTCCCAACTCTCCGTTCCGCCCCTCGCTCCAGTCCCTTTCAAATTGTCTCAGCTCTTGCTCCGGCTCCCTTTCAAGTTGTCCCTGCGCGCTCTTTCCGTCACTGCAATTGCCGCCGCTGTTCCCCTTCTTTTCGGCCTTTTCAAACCAAAATTTTCACGGCCAGGCCTGTGCCGCACAAAGCCAGATACAACCACAAAAACAGCGCCAGCCGCTGATAGCTGCGTCGCTCTTCCGCCCCTGCCAACCGCGCGTTAAGCCAAGCCTGCCCCCAAAACGCCGCCACATACGCCGCCGTAAAAATCCCGATGAGAAGCCCGCGCCGGCAAATGCCGTCCCCCGCCGTATTGTCGCATATCCCCCATGCCGTCCACATCGGCAGAAAATACGCTCCCGCCAGAAACAGCACCGCGCTGCCGCAAAACTTGACCAAAATTGTTTTCTCTGTTTTCATCACAGTTTCTCCCCAGCCGCCAATATGTCCGCCGTAAAAACATACATCGCAAATTCATTCGCCGCAAATCTCATCGCCTTTCCTCCGCATCGGCAAACCCGCTCGCCATCTGTTTCATCGCCACACCTTTCGTTGGCTTCCTATCCCGCTCGCCATCAGTTTCATCACTGCTTCCCTTCGTTGGTTTCCTATCCCGCTCGCCATCAGTTTCATCGCCGCTTCCCTTCGCCGTCTCCTATTCCTTTCGCCATCGCCTATCCCAGCAGGTATATCATAAACAAAGCCCCGCACCAGAGAGTGTAATAAACCGCACCGCAAAGCCACCGCTTCGCTTTCCTCACCCCTCTGCTTTCCGCCGGTGTTTCCAAAGCCAGCTTCTGATACACCGCCGCAAAATCCCTGCTGCATATTGCCGTCAGCAAAAAAAGGGCATAAAACTCAACCACCAGCTACCCCCAAAAAATATCCCGATTGCCGGACATCACTCCCGCCGCCATTGCCGGAATTGCCGGCAGCAACACTATTGCCAGCCACCGCCGCCCCGGTCGAAACCGTTCTTTCCGATTTCGAAACATTTTCCGCCAATCCAGAAACCTTTTTTTCCTGCCGCCGCTCATTTCAACTTTTTCAGCCCTCTTTGATAACTAAGATATTCCAAAACTTTTTTTCTCTTTTCCCAATTACGGTCATAATCTTTCGTCATTCGCAAAAACTGATAATCATAATCAGTCCACTCGCAGACATTTTTTTCCAGTATATAATCGCCGGCGTAGCTGTCAATGCTTTTTCTACCTTGTTTAACTCTTGAATTCCAAAGATATTGTCCTCGACAAAGTCCTCCTCACCAACATAATCATCAGTTTTCCTGTCAATTTTATTGTTTTTCCGCCACCCCGATACGCCCCAAACCGGAATCACCACCGCTCGTTCATAAAAAAGCCGGTTCGATTTCGAACCGGCAGCCTGAAAACCTGCTCCTGTCTCCCCGTTCTGCGTTCTTCACCCGGCTTATCGGCCGCCGGTTTCTGCTCCCGCCCGTTTCTCTCTGCGGATAAGCAGGAACGTCCGCATCGGAAACCCAATCAGCAGCGACAGGCTTCCCCAGCCGGCAAAAGATACGTAAAATGCCGGCAAAAAGCCCTCGCCGTCAGAATATATCATAATGAAATCCAAAAACACCGGTGTCATCAGCAGTATTGACCAGTAAAAGGCC
>ENA-UOJO01001993-UOJO01001993.1-human-gut-metagenome-genome-assembly--contig:-P57-NODE-1993-length-23676-cov-4.297109_pt1 | contig 23676 bp, 15 predicted proteins | sample MGYA00242351_ERZ723898 | MGnify/ENA metagenome assembly ERZ723898 | reverse complement strand
ATTTTTGAAATTTTTTTAGTATTTTGAAAATAACGGACGCTGTGCGTCCTACACCGCACGATAACACAGTTATCGTGGCCGGTCAACCTTACGGTGACAGCTTCTCCTCAAAGGAGAAGCCTATGGAATTCAGCAATACTCCGTAAGCCTTCCCCTTAAAATGGGAGAAACTAACGAGTCTGCAACTTTTAAAACTTTCCCCTTGAGGGGAAAGTGGCGTGCGTAGCACGTCGAATGAGGTGTAGCTTGCGACAGCAAGCGTTACATAGACTTTAGATCAACAATGAATAACAGGCACTGCGCGTCATACACCGCACGATAACACCGTTATTGTGACCGGTCAACCTTACAGCCTCTACTTTGCTGATACACATAGCTCTCAAAGCATGGTGTATCAGCAAAATAATCTTTTCGTTTAAAACCTTGCAATTTCGTCAGGCGATGGCAGCGGCACTGCAAGGGTAGACGGATTTGACTGATACCAATATGCAACGGATGAAAACTCATCGCCGCCTTTCGGCAAATCTTGTATTGTCACACGCAAAGCTGTTGAAAAATATACCGGATCCGGTATATGCCAGTGGTACATCATAAATCTTGGTTGGGGATTATATCTTGCTCTTTTCTCCTGCCCGTTATGTCCGTAATAGAACATACCCTGATACAAACCGGAAAATGGTTCATAGCGGAAGTTACCGTTATCACAGCCCCAGGCGTAAGAACCTCCGAAATAGTCTTCTGTGCCGGTGTAATTAACCGTAGGATATTTTTCTCCGTCAATAAATATTTTTACTTCTCCCTCAACCCATCCGCTGTTGCTGTTTGAACCGGCTGCCATAGAAACTCCGGTAAGCCATCCGTTTCCGCGGATTCCGTCGATAATTGTAAATTCTGTACCGTTTTCGACCGGGATTGCCTGCCTGTATGCAGCATGAAAATATGCAGCGTCATCAGGGATTTCTGTCTTGCACATCATTATTTGATAATATGTAACCTCTCCCTCGTCTCCGCGGTTTTCAAGAGTTATCCTGCAGTGTTTGCGGAAAGGCATCTGCCAACAACAGTTCATTCCGCGGCACGGCGCTACGAGTACTGTTGCAGAATTAAGTGTAGGAAATTTTCCGTTGTCATCACAGTACAAATTATATCCGAAACCAAAAAATGAACACAGCGGGCATTCAATCGAGGGCTGCTCCATATTATCCCAGTAAACTCTGAAAATAAAATTCCATCCGGTATATCCTCCGAACCACATGGACTGTATTATTCCGGGTCCGTCAGAATCAAGAAGCGTAATTGTTTCTCCCGGCTCTACAATTATGTTCGGATTTATTTTTTCCATCGCTGTCCCACGGCTGCCTCCTCCCGGCGTACCGTCTATGTTTTCCGGTGAGAACATAAGAGTCTGAGCCTTTTTTATTACTGGTATATCCATACTGATAATCTCCATTCTGTTATAAATTCGGACATAAAGTTTTGTATTGAAGCATTTCTATATATTAAGATGTTGAAGCTGTCACAGGCGATGATCCGGTTCCGGAAAAAACAGAAAAGTTTTCAAAGAAAACGGCGTCGAAAGTGTCAAGTGCTGCATCAGTCATTTGTCTAATCCGTCAGGCTTCATTAATACATTGCAAGCTTCCCCGTATCTACAATTTACTTCAATTCAATGATAGAATCATCCCACATATCGGGAGCTTCGTATCCGAGAAGATTTACGGTAGTAGCCGCAACATTGGAAAGTCCGTATGCTCCGTCAGCCTTTACGGTGTAGCGATCCGACGTAAAGTTATCATAAATAATACACGGAACGGCATTCAGCGTGTGGCTGGTCTTTGCTTTCGGAGTTCCCGAAGCACTGAGCTTCGGAGCCTTAGTCTTTTTGTCTATCTCATACATCTCGTCAGCGTTTCCGTGATCCGCAGTAATGATTATCGCTCCGTGAAGCTCGTCAATGACCGGAAGAATACGTGCAAGCTGAAGATCGAGCGCTTCTACGCTTATAATTGTCGCCTCATAATTTCCCGTATGTCCGACCATATCTCCGTTCGGGTAGTTGCAGCGGAGATATTTGTATTTTCCGCATTTAAGCATCTCGATAAGCTTGTCGGTAATCTCTGCACACTTCATCCACGGACGCTGATCGAAAGGAATTACATCACTCGGAATTTCGATATAATCCTCAAGCTCTTCCGAGAATTTACCTGATTTATTTCCGTTCCAGAAGTAGGTAACATGGCCGTATTTCTGAGTTTCCGAAATAGCAAGCTGGCAGATGCCGGTATCGGTAAGATATTCGCCGAGAGTATTTGAAATTTCAGGCGGATTTACAAGATAGTGCGACGGGATATGGAGGTCGCCGTCATATTCGAGCATTCCTGCATAGTACACCTTCGGAGCGCGGACTCTGTCAAATTTATCGAACGAATCGCCCTCCTCGAAAGAACGGGAGATCTCAAGCGAGCGGTCTCCGCGGAAGTTATAGAAGATAACGGTATCGCCGTCCTCGACAGTTCCGACCGGAGCGCCGTCCTTTGCAATAACAAACGGATCGAGATCCTGGTCAATCGCATGAGTCTCTTCGCGCAGTGTGTTTACAGCTTCAGCAGCAGATCCGAACATGCGTGCATCACCGAGTACATGAGTATGCCAGCCGCGTTCTACCATAGACCAGTCAGCTTCATAACGGTCCATTGTGATCTTCATGCGTCCTCCGCCGGAAGCGATCAGACAATCGAAGCTCTCGTCGCGAAGTCCTGCAAGGAACTGCTCAAACGGCTCGATATAATCAAGCGCTGTAGTCTCACCGACGTCGCGGCCGTCAAGAAGCGCATGTATTCTTACCTTTTTAACACCGTCCGCCTTAGCGCGCTCTACCATACTGCGAAGATGCTCTATATTCGAGTGAACATTTCCGTCGGAGAAAAGGCCGAGAAAATGCATCGTGCTTCCGTTATCCTTAACATTCTTAACAGCGTCCTTCCATGTATCGGACTCAAACATTTTTCCGGAGGATATCGAATTTGAAACAAGCAGAGCACCCTGAGCGAATACCTGCCCTGAGCCGAGTGCGTTATGACCGACCTCAGAATTTCCCATATCATCATCGGAGGGCAGACCGACTGCCGTTCCGTGCGCTTTGAGCTTTACCATAGGATATTTGCTCATAAGCATATCAAGCGTGGGAGTATATGCCGCTTCAACTGCATTACCGTTTCCGGGCGCGGTAAGACCGACTCCGTCCATGACTATCGTAAGCAGCGGTCCTTGTACGCCGCTGAATTTTTCGGATTTATTGAGTTTCATTTTATTATCTCCTTGTACCATTTTCATTGCCTATATTATATTCTCAAATTATGACAAAACCGTTACCAAAACACAAAAAGCGAAAAATATAATTTATCGGCGAACGGTTTTTTTACTGTATAGCTGAAAAGCCTTGATAAACAAGACTTAAAATGCTATAATGAAAAGACGCATTTGCATTACAAGTCAAAACGAACCCCGGAGGAAAGCTTTACTATGCCACAAAATAAGCTGTCAAAATATACGTTTACAGAACTGAAAAAAGCTGCAAGAACAGACATATCAAAGCTTCCCGAAATGAAACTCGCCGTTCTCGGCGACTGCTCAACTCAGCATCTTTCCGAAGCTATACGCGGCGCAGGACGGCTTCACGGGATCGGACTTGAAATATTCGACGCAGATTACGATCAAATATACGCGCAAACCGAAGACGAACACTCGGAGCTGTATGCATTTAAGCCTGACGCAGTTCTGCTTTTCCTTTCGACCGAAAAGCTCTATGAAAATTTCTGCGCTCTCGATATCTCCGGACGCGGCAACTTTGCGTCGGAAACAGAGCGTAAGCTGCGCACAATACACGGAAAGCTTTTGTCTGCCAAAAATAATCCGTATATTATCCAAACACTCTATCCCGAGTATGACGACCGCGTTTTCGGCAGCTACGGGAGCATGCAGAAAAACTCATTTATATATCAGCTGCGCAGGCTGAATATGCTTATCGCGGATCTTTGCTCCGAAGAAGGAAGAGCTTTTACGGCAGATCTCGGATTTATTCAGAACACAGTCGGCCGGGAGACAGTACACGATCCGAAGCTTTACGGAATCGCAAAGCTTTCGCATGCGCCTGAGGCGATACCTGCCGTGGCTGAGGAAATAGTGTCCGTAATAGAGGCAGTAAGGGGAGCTGTAAAAAAATGCGTTATTCTCGACCTTGACGGCACGCTTTGGGGCGGAGTCATCGGAGACGACGGCATTGGGAACATAGAAATCGGAGATCTCGGAGCAGGTCATGCATTTTCGGATTTCCAGCGCTTTTTAAAAGAGCTGAAAAATCGGGGCATACTGCTTGCCGTATGCTCTAAAAACAACGAGCCTACAGCAAAAGAACCGTTTGAAAAGCACCCTGATATGATACTTCGCCTATCTGATTTCTCGGCATTTGTCGCGAATTGGGAGGATAAGGCAAGCAATATAAGCGCCATACGCGATACTCTGAATATAGGTTTTGACAGCATGGTCTTTATCGACGACAATCCGTTTGAGCGCGAGCTTGTAAGAAAAATGCTTCCTGAGGTAACTGTACCTGAAATGCCGGAGGATCCGGCTGAATATGTCGATTTTCTTCGCCGTGAAAACTTATTCGGTACAGCGTCATTCTCGGACGAAGATCTGATACGTACCGACAGGTACCGTGCGGAATCGGAGCGGACTGCATTCGCCGCCACCGTATCAGATTACGGTGAATATCTCGCCGCGCTCGATATGAAAGCCTGCGCGCGCTCCTTTGAGCCGTTCTGGTATTCCAGAATAGCGCAGCTGACTCAACGTTCCAATCAGTTCAATCTGCGAACAGTACGGTATACAGAAGACGATATCCGCCGGATCTCTGAGGATAATGGCTATATAACCTTTTATATCACGCTATCTGACAAATTCGGAGATCACGGTCTGATAAGCGTTATCATTCTGAAACGCGAACCTGACAGGTCGCTTTTCATCGACACATGGCTCATGAGCTGCCGCGTATTGAAGCGCGGAGTCGAAGATTTTGCCGCAGGCTGCATAGCAGAAATTGCTCTAAAGGAAAATGCACCGCGCGTTACAGGCGAATATCTGCCGACAGCTAAAAACTCTATGGTCTCCGACCTTTATGAAAAGCTCGGATTTTCTCCGATCGGAGGCGGACGCTTTGAGATGTATCCGGACAAATTCGTTCCGAAAAAAAACTATATTACAAAAACAGATGAATAACATACGGCAAGATGAATTAAGCCGCAAAATATCCCGGCAGGACAATAAGCATGCTGCATAAACAATACACGCAGATAGCTTAAAAACACTGTCTTACAAACTGAAAACATCGCAACCGCAAAGAAAGGCACACACTATAATGAGCAGAAACGAAATATTCGAAAAACTTAATGAAGTTTTTCGCGACGTATTTGACGACAACACGATTACGGTAAACGAAAATACAACCGCAGCGGATATTTCAGATTGGGATTCGCTTATGCATATTACCCTGATCGGAGAAGTAGAAAGCACATTCGGCATCCGTTTTATGATGAAAGAAGTTGTCACAATGAAAAACGTCGGTGAGATGGCGGACATTATAGAGGCAAGATCTGACCGATAAACAATATTTTGTTACATCGCGCACAAGAAATCTGTAACATAATAAGGTTTGCGCTTAATATACACTAACTGTACAACAATAAAAAGCAGACCTGCATTAATTGCAAACCTGCTTTCCCGTCTTTTATATTTAGAAAAAACAACCGCCTGTCTGCTGTACTTTTAGGTACAGCAGACAGGCGGTTTTAGCATCTATATCTATCGGATAAACTCAGAAAAGATTTACGCGGATAACTCCTGCAACCTTTTTCAGATCATCTGCAATAGAAGCAGGAACGCTTCCCTTGATCTCCATGATCGTATATGCGAACTCGCCCTTTGAGCGGTTGATCATATTTTCGATATTGATATTCTGTGCCGATACAACACCGGAGATGCTTGAAAGCATATTAGGTGTATTAGAATGCATTACGCAGATACGTGCATCGCCGACATGAGGCATTGAAACATTCGGATAGTTTACACTGTTTGTTATATTACCGTTTTCAAGGAATTCGGTAAGCTCACGTGCAGCCATAACTGCGCAGTTATCCTCAGATTCTTCGGTAGATGCGCCGAGATGAGGAATCGTGATAATACCGTCAACACCGACAGTTTCCTCGGTCGGGAAATCGGTAACATATGCGGCGATCTTACCCGAAGCGAGCGCAGCCTTAAGATCATCGGTATTGACCAGATCTCCGCGCGCAAAGTTAACGATACGGACGCCGTCCTTCATCTTTGCAATAGTCTCAGCATTGATCATTCCCTTTGTCTCGGGAGTTGAAGGAACGTGAAGCGTGATATAATCAGACATAGCATAAATATCGTCATAGGTTGCAGCCTTTTCGATATTGCGCGAAAGTCCCCATGCCGCGTCAACGGAAATATACGGATCGCATCCGACAACATTCATATCAAGGTGTCTTACAGCGTTTGCAACCATACCGCCGATAGCGCCGAGACCGATAACGCCGAGTGTCTTTCCTGCAAGCTCAACGCCTGCGAAAGCAGATTTGCCTTTTTCAACAGCCTTTGCAACGCCCTCTGTTCCTGCGAGAGTGTTTGCCCATTCAACGCCCTTTACTATCTTACGCGATGCAAGCAGAAGCGCACATATTGTAAGCTCCTTAACACCGTTAGCATTTGCTCCGGGTGTATTGAAAACAACTATGCCCTCCTCAGCGCAGCGCTTTACAGGGATATTGTTTACTCCGGCTCCGGCACGTGCGATCGCTTTAAGCTCGGGACCGAACTCGGCATTTAGCATATCTGCCGAACGCACCATTATACCTTCGGGAGCATCTACGTCATCAGAAACGTTGTATTTCGTTTTATCGAAAACATCTATGCCCACAGGGGCTATCTTATTGAGAAGTTTTATATTTTTCATTTATTTGTATATCCTTATGATTTAATAAGTTCAGTTTATCGGATTTGCCTCAGCAAAAGCGCGCATAAACTCGACAAGCTTCTTAACGCCTTCTGTAGGCATAGCATTGTATATAGACGCACGCATACCGCCGACAGAACGGTGTCCTTTTATATTCTTAAATCCGGCTGCGCCTGCTTCCTTGGCAAACTTCTTATCAAGCTCGGGATCGCCTGTTACAAAAGTTACGTTCATGATCGAACGCGCGTCCTTTTCAACGGGAGCGATATAGTAAGACTGACTGTCGAGATAATCGTAAAGAACAGCAGCCTTCTCAACGTTGATCTTCTGCATATTCTCAAGTCCGCCGACATCCTCAAGAAGCCACTTATAAACAAGTCCTGCAACATAGATCGGATAGCAGGGAGGAGTGTTATACATGGAATCGTTGTCAGCCATAAGCTTCCAGTCGAACATTGCGGGAGTATCGGGACGGCAATGGCCGAGCAGATCCTCGCGTACGATAACAACAGTAACTCCTGCGGGAGCCATATTCTTCTGCGCACCTGCATAGATCACACCGAAGCGTGAAACATAGACCGGCTCTGAAAGAATGCAGGATGACATATCGGCTACGAGCGGGACATCTCCGGTATCCGGAATATAGTTATACTTTGTTCCGTATATGGTATTATTGAAACAGATGTGTACATAATCTGCATCGGGACGGAAATCCTCGCGCGAAAGCTTCGGAATATATGTGTTATTCTTATCCTCCGAAGAAGCCACGATTTTGATATCTCCGTATTTTGCAGCTTCCTTAGCTGCCTTTTTGGAGAACTGTCCGGTTACGACGTAATCAGCCTTACCGGAGCCTGTAAGAAGGTTATAGCATACTGACGCAAACTGAGTAGATGCGCCGCCCTGCAAAAACAGAACCTTATAATTGTCGGGTATATTCATGAGCTTACGCAGAGAACTCTGAGCAGATGCTATAATTTCCTCGTAATCGGGGGAGCGGTGGCTCATCTCCATAACGGACATACCCGATTCACCGTAGCAGACCATCTCCGCAGCGGCACGCTCAAGAACCTTCAGCGGAAGCATAGAAGGTCCTGCAGAAAAATTATACACTCTATTCATAACAACAGCTCCTTTATGGTACTTAAAACCATTGAACATTTTTTTGCACGACCTATAACAGATTTTTGCAAGAAAAACATTCAAATAATTCATTTAATCCTTTTTATTATATAAAAAAAACTTCTCCGCGTCAAGAGCATTTGCGAATATAATTGTGATTTTTTCGTATTTTGATCATTTTTTTGCCGATAATAAAAACAAAAAACGGCAGTTAAAGAACTCGCCGGGCATATTTGCCCGGCCTATCTGTCTTGTATAAAAATCCGACATATACTGCAAAAAAAAATCAAAATACATTCTGTATTATAAAATCACAGAAACATTGCAAAAACTTCCGCCCTGATTTATTCAAAAAATACGTTTGATTTAGAGGCAGCGCAAATAAACAACCCGCCCCAACGGGTACCCTGGAACCTTGTTTTTTAGGGTAACAACCTCCGTAATGATCCCAGGTCATTCACCGTCCATTATAATTTCATACAGCTCCATGAGACGCTCCTCGAGCGCAGTCTTACGATCATAAAGCTCGGCGATCACCTTATAATCCCCTGATTCATCCGAAGAAAGCTGTTCTTCAAGCTCCGCTATCTCGCTTTCAACCTTTTCGCTTTCCGCCTTTGCGCGTTTTATACGGTTTTCCGCTTTTCTGCGCTCGGAAGCATTCTTTTTATTTTCAAGATACTGCTGCTTTGCCTCGGTCGTCTCAGCACGGACGGCATCATCGCTTTCCTCAGACGGACTGCGTCCGTCAAGCCATGCAATATATTCATCATAGCTGCCGCGGAAATCAAATATTCCGCTCGTAGCAGTCAGTCCGCGATTTTCAGACGCCGATCTGCGAAGTATCTCAGGCGCAGGCACACTGAATGAAAGAACTCGCGTTGCAAGCTTTGATATAAAATAGCGGTCATGCGATACCGCAAGTATCGTTCCGTCAAAATTCATAAGTGCATCTTCAAGAGCTTCGCGCGACATTATATCAAGATGGTTCGTCGGCTCGTCAAGAATCAGAAGATTCATGCGCGACAGCATAAGCTTAACAAGAGTAAGACGCGCACGTTCGCCTCCGCTGAGGACACCAACCGATTTCATAACGTCCTCTCCGGTAAACAAAAACTGGGCAAGAGCGTTTCTTACCTCTGTCTGAGTTAGCTTCGGATAAGCATTCCATATCTCGTCGAGTACCGTCAGTGAATCGTCAAGCTGCTGATTTTCCTGGTCGTAATACCCCACAGTAACATTATATCCGAACTCTATATTTCCTGTGTCAGCTTCGAGCTTATCGGCAATAATTTTGAGCAGAGTCGACTTTCCGCAGCCGTTCGCTCCGCAGATAAATACCCTCTCGCGCTTTTCTATAAGGAATCCGAGATGCTCAAACAGCGGCGCCCCGTCTCCGTACCGCTTTGAAAGCTCGCGCGCACGTATTACTTCTCCTCCGCTTTCCCCGCTCTCGCTGAAATGTATACGGGCTGACTTCGGAAGTTCACGCGGCTTTTCAATACGTTCAAGCTTCGCAAGCTGTTTTTCACGGCTCTCGGCCGCGATAATATTTCTTTCGCGGTTCCATCTGCGCTGCTGCTCTATATAAGCTTCGATCCGCGCGATCTCCCTCTGCTGATTTCTGTAATGGCGCTCCTGTATTTCACGATCCCTGTTTTTCCGTTCGATAAATGAAGTATATCCTCCGGTATACACTTTGCACCGTCCGTACTCGATCTCCATTATCTTAGTACATACACGGTCAAGAAAATAGCGGTCATGCGATACGGTTATCACCGTTTTTTTGTACCCGGTAAGATAATCCTCAAGCCAGAACATCGTCTCTGTATCGAGATGATTCGTAGGCTCGTCAAGAAGCATTATATCAGGTTCGGAAAGAAGAAGCTTTACAAGCGCAAGTCTGGTTTTCTGCCCGCCGCTCAAAGTTTCCGTTTTCCGGTCGAACATTCCTTCATCAAATCCGAACCGCAGAAGCATTCCGCGGCAGCGGCTTCTGAAGGTCAGTCCTCCGTCCGACACAAAGTGATCGTAAAGCGACGCATATCTTCCCGCCGCCTCCTCGCTGCCCGCCTCCGTTTCGATGCGAAACTCCTCAAGAAGCTGCTCGTCACGGACAAGCTTTCCGAAAACAGAAAGAAGTTCGTCATATATGCTTCTCCCCGGTTCAAGGGATGGGTGCTGATCAAGTACCGCAAGCGTATGTTCTTTTGCGATATAAACCTTACCGTTGTCAGGCGAATACTCACCTGTTATCATGCGCAAAAGGCTTGACTTTCCGGCGCCGTTTACACCGACAATTCCGAGCTTGTCCCCGTCGTTAAGCGAAAAACTTATATTTTTAAGAATAGTTTCGCCTCCAAAGGACAGCGATAAATTTTCACATCCTACCGATATCATTCTTCATCATTACCGGCCTGAGCCGGATTTCCTGTTCTAAATAATTTCAACGTTTTACGGTGCATCCGCAGCGACGGCATTTTTCTGATTTTATACCCACAGTGCTTCCGCAATTCGGACATACATTAAGCTGCTCTGCCTCTCTCAAACGGCTGTCAAGAAGCGCTATCTCAGCGGAGGCCGCTTCGATTTCCGCACATATGCCTTTCTCATAAGCTCCGTAATCATAAATATCTCCGCCGTTATCTTTTGACGATTTCATATGTTCATAATATCCTCGGCCAAGTTTTTCATATGCTGCATCTGCCCTTTTCGACGCACGTGAGAGCTCGTATCTGAGTCTTGCGGTCTCTCCTATACGCTGAGCATATCCTCCCGCTGTATCTGCTGCTCCGGACATCTTTTCGGTAAATTTATTCCAGAATTTATTCTTCATAGCTATCCTCCTCAATTGGCATCTTTATATATTTCACGGTATATTTCAGTACCGCTGTTTACCCGTTTCACATATTCCCGTGTTTCCTTTATCGGAATATTGACAAGCATACCGTTTTCCGATACATCGGGATCTTCAAGCCATCCTATAACTCTCGATCTTCCTGCATTGTACGCCGCAAATGCAGTATCCCAACTACCGAATTCATCATACAGAATCGACAGAAAATACGTGCCGTAACGTATATTCACCTGAGGATCAAAAAGCTTTTCATCCGGAAGCGATTCACCGGTTTTCGAAAGCAGCCACCAAAAAGTCTCTTTTGTTATCTGCATGAGTCCCATCGCTCCGGCATGAGATTCAGCCTCGCTGTCAAACGAACTTTCGGTGTTGATCACAGCACAGATTATCTCCGGAGGAACACTGTATTTGTCCGAATAAAGCTCTATATACTCCTGATAAAGAACAGGATGTGTCACACGTCTGTAAAAGCCGGAAAGCTTAAGCGCAATATTTATCACAGCCGCGGCAGCAAGGACAATGCCTATTACGGCAAGTATTTTTCTGCGCGGTATGCCTCTCGGAATTTTTTCAGTCACACTTTACCTCTTTCCATGAGCTTTACTCTCTCTACTATAGCGGCTACTGCCGAACGAACGTCGCTTCCGTTTCCGCTTTCCACCACATAATCCGAATTGGCGGCAAAGAACGCGTCGTCATACTGAGAATCTATTCGTTTTTCGGCACGCTCTCTCGATATTCCGTCACGTTCCGTAATTCGTCCTACTCTGCACTCCCGGCTTGCTATAACAGATACGACAAGGTCGCATCGTTTATTAAGCCCGCTTTCAAAAAGCTGGGGTGCATCGATAATCACTGCATAATCACCGATTCTTTCACGCTCTGAAATCCACCGCTCGCAATATTCTATAACATATTTATGTGCAATTTTATTCAGAGATGCAAGCTTATCTTCTGCGCCGCGCCTAAACACAATATCAGCGAGAACACGCCGGTCAAGTTCGCCGTCAACGGTGAGTATCCCATCTCCGAAGCACTCTCTGAGTTCCTCAAGACATGGCATTCCGCGCGCCGACACGATGCGGTATACCTCGTCCGCATCGACAGACGGTATGCCGTATTCCGCAAATATTCTGCATACATATCCCTTACCTGCACCGCTTCCGCCGGTAAGTCCGATAATTACCATAAACCAATTCCACATGCTTTCTTAACTTATATATTTTATATTATAATGTATTTCTTAATTTTTTACAATATACTTATGTCAAACTCTTAAAATTTACGTAAATACTACTTGCAATTCGACAAAATATTTGTTATAATTAACTATAGATAATTGAATTTTGTACGAGGGTAACGCAAATGGAAAATATAACTAATATGAGCCACGCACCCTTCTGCCCGATTGAAGGCTGGGATCTGATATTGCCTGTATCGCAAAGCAATTATCAGGAGATATGGACGGCATGCAGTAACGAAAGCGGCGAGCCGGACGGACTTATGAGAATACTAAATATCCCCGCCTATGACGGTGAAGCAGAGCTTCTCCGCCAAAACGGTTTTACCGACAGTCAAATATCTCAGCGATTTGAAGAATATACGGACAAATGCATCGCGGACGCCGAAAAACTGATCAATTCCGGTCTCGGACATATTCCGGAAATACTTGACGTAAAATCCGTAAGAACCGAAACCGGTTCAAAGATTTATATTCTGTCAGAATACTATCCGACCTTCAGCGAATATTATTCAGGGTGTAAGATAAACCGCGCGACACTTCTTTCACTCGCCTGCGATATGTGCGATGCAATATCAGAATATAACAGTCTCGGTATGCGGCATAACAATGTTCAGCTCGAAAATGTTTTTGTGGCCAAAAACGGGAAATGTCTTCTCGGAAATCCGATGTTCGAACCTCAGCTTGCAAGCCGTCTGCTCAATCCGGATGACAACCGTCTGCTCCGCTTTATAGCACCCGAACTGGCACATGGTGAAGAATCCGATATCAGATCAGATATATATTCGATCGGGCTTACCATGTATTTTAAATTCAACAGCAACCGCCTGCCGTTTGTTGTATCTGAAAAGGGACTCGTCACAAAAAAAGAAGCGGATACCGCAATTGTCAGCCGCATTGACGGACAACCTATTCCGGCACCGTCCAAAGCAGACGGCAGACTCTCTTCAGTTATTTTAAAAGCATGTGCATATTCACCGTATGACAGATATTCTTCTCCGCAGAATATGCGTGATGCGATTTGCGAATATGCGGCGGCAGCAGGAATTAAGCTTGATATACAAAAGCCGTCATATACAATTTCGGAAACACATGAAAACATTCAGGATAATCGCTTTGTTTTTGCAGAAAGTGAAACTGCCGCGCCAATTAAGGAGAACATTAAAAATGAAGCATTCGGAAATATAGTTTACGATTACGGAGATACCCTCTCCGAAAATATACAGGAAGATCAAACAGCCCAGTCCGGCATGTTTGTTACAGACAACACAGACGAAAACCCAAACATAAACCCGTCAGACAAACCTACGATGTTTTGCTCCGATGAAAAAAATTATTCAGACGGCTACTTTGATGAAAACGGGAACTATATACATTCGCCGGACTCTGAAATACTTAACGATAAATCCGGTCATGACAATAATGAATTGACAGAAATAAAATCCCAAAAACGCAGGATAATTAAAGAAACAGATTCCGATAAGACAAAAATTCGGACCGAGGAACAGAAGGTCCAGAATGCCGATAACGATATTACGTCACAACATAACGATAAGCTGTCGGAAAGCACCGAAATCCCAGACAATTCAGAGTCTTCCGGAAATCCGGAAAAAGAAACCGACCGTTTCGGAAATATTCCTATATTGAAAATCTGCCTATGCACCGCAGCACTGATTATCGTGCTTGTAACACTTATAGTATGCATGCAAAAATGCGGAGGAACCACTGTATCCGCTCCGCCTTCCGATACAGCACCTGATACCTCTGCCGCCACAAATGACGGAACAGCAGACCCCGATACTTACGGAATAAAAATGCCGGATCTTTCCGGGAAAAGTGAAGAGGATGCGCTGAGTCTGCTTCGAAAAGCAGGGTACTCAAATAGTCCGATAGTCTGCGGAAACTACAGCTATACAGCAGAGGAAGGCACGGTAATAGATCAGTTTCCCGACATAGGAATAACATTCGGTGCCGACGATATCGTCGAGCTTACACTCAGCCTCGGAAAAGCGCCTAACAAAATGCCGAGCATGGTAGGTCTTTCCGAAAATGACGCCTCCGGCAGACTTGCAACTCTCGGTTTCGGAAACGTAACTCTTCTTCATGCTTATTCTGCTTCACAGCCGGAAGGTTCAGTAACATACCAAAGCATTCCTGAGGGATCCGATATTACACCGGACACTCCTATTTACATTACAGTCAGCAGCGGAACAATGCCCGACGGATTTACTCCGATAGAAAGTATGTCAATAGGTGAAGGTTCCTTTGCCCTCAAAGCGGGAGAATCGGAAACTATGAAGCTTTCAATATATCCAGAAAACGCCACTGAAAAGGAAGTTTTCTGGGTAAGCGATAATCCGGCTGTAGTCACCGTTGACCAAACAGGACTTGTAAGCGCAATAGCAGACGGAAATGCAACGGTTACTGTGTTCTCAGCCGACGGAAATCATTCATCATCATGCAAAATCGAGATACGCGATAACGTCGTAAAAGTTGCCGGAATCGGATTCCGTATAAGTGAAACCACTCTCACAGTAGGCGCAAGCGAATCACACTCACCCTGGCTCACTCCCAGTAATGTTACAAACAAATATGTAACATTCTCATCAAGCAATCCGTCCGTCGTAACAGTAAATTCATACGGTCAGATAACGGCAATTGCACCCGGTTCCGCCGTAATAACCGCACACTCAAGCGACGGAGATTTCACAGCTTCTTATACAGTAAATATTCCTGTTCCAAGCGGAAAATCGGTCACGCCCGGAACTGTCACAATGAGCGAATCCGATGCAGTAGCGGAAATTACTGCGGCAGGGCTTTCTTATAACACGGTATACGCAGTAAGCGAAACTCCGAAAGGAACGGTTGTATCCCAAAGTATCTCAGCCGGAACGATCGTTGACGAAAAAACGATAGTCACAATAACTGTAAGCAACGGAACAAGCCAGTGGAGCGACTGGTCGGAAACCGCACCCGACGAAAATTCAGTTCAGACACAGGAACGAACATTATGGTCATACCGTACAAAAAATGAAGTCATTCAAAATACATATCCGACAGACGGACTTACCGTAGACGACAGTAAAACAGTTTACGGCGAGTGGAGTGAATTCGGTCAGTGGCAAAGCGTCCCGATAATTGAATCTGACACTGAACGCGTTGAGACAAAAACGGTATACAGAACACGCAGTATTACTCCGTGGAGCAACTGGGGAACTGCGGAAATAATCGCGTCGGACACCGTATCGGTCGAAACAAGAACACGGTATATATACCGCACATACGAGACAAAAATAATTGAAGGATATGAATACAACGACTGGAGCGATTGGAGCAACTGGTCGGATTCTCTGCCGGATACGGACAAGATAGAATTCAGACAGCGCACCGAATACCGCAGCCGTCCTGCAAATCCTTACGGTGAATGGAGCGAATGGACAGATACACCTGCAGAATCCACATCTGCATCAGAGGTGGAAACCTCCGTACAATACCGCAGTTCAACACGTCCTGTAACCTATACCTGTTACTCATATACAGAGTGGAGTGACTGGTCGGAAGCGAAGCCCGCCGAAAATGAAAACACCGAGATTCGCTCACTGACACAATACCGTTTTAAAGTAACAAGCTAAATTATAAATTACAGTACAAACAAATATCAGATAAAAAATACGGTAGGCATATTTTTTTAAGGATATGCTTACCGTATTTTTATTATATTTACTTTACATGAGCGGAGCAAATACGCGCAGAATTTTGCGGATAAAGCCGACTATAATATTGCATTTGCATTCCTCTTCCGTAATTCTTTTACACTTCTCAAGTGTATTCAGAAAATCGCTTTTTACTTCATTTACGGCCGATCCTCCTGCAATACGCAATCCGCATTCAAAATGCAGATACAAGCTCCGGAAATCAAGATTTGTAGTGCCGACCGTCGCCACCTCATCATCAGACACAAACGTTTTTGAATGAATAAAGCCGCTCGAATACTCGTATATCTTGACTCCTGCACGGATAAGCTCACTGTAATACGACCTTGTCGTCATATGTACGATAAACTTATCCCATTTATAAGGCGTCACTATCCGGACGTCGACACCGCTCTTTGCCGCCAGCGTAAGAGCCGACACAATATTAGTACCGATAACAAGGTACGGTGTATTTATATAAATATATTTTTTCGCATTATTTATTATCTGAAGATATACATGTTCGCCGACATTCTCAGGAGCCGTCGGACTGTCACAGTACGGCTGCACATACCCGTCGCCTATAATATCGCACTTTTCCGTATGCCACGGATAATACTGCTCAAAATCCTCTGTAATTCCGCTGCACAGCCTCCACATACGCAAAAACATTACCGTAAAGCTCCATGCAGAAACTCCGCATACCATAACAGAAGCGTCTTTCCAGTGTCCGTATTTCTCATAGGCATTTATATACTCGTCGGCAAGATTGATACCGCCGGTAAATGCGACCTTTCCGTCTATAACGGCTATCTTACGGTGATCGCGGTTGTTCTGCTCTGATACAACAAACGGCCGGAACGGATTGAATATGATACATTTTATTCCGAAACGTTCAAGCTTTTCAGGATAATCCTTCGGAAGTGTAAGAAAGCAGCCCATGTCATCATATATAAGTCTTACCTCTACTCCGCGCGCCGCTTTTTCCTTGAGTATATCAAGGATAGTATCCCACATTACTCCTTCCTCTATTATAAAATACTCCATAAAGATATAGCGTTCTGCCTTTTTCAGTTCATCGAGCATATACTCAAACTTTACCTCACCCGGCGAGAGATATTTAACTTTGCTTCGGTCATATATGGGAAAACCAGCATAGTCCTGAAGATATCTGATCGCATTCTCCTGCTTCGGATAATTCCTGACAGCTTCCTCCTTGCTGTTTTCAGGAAGAAAGAATACCGCTCTGGTCTCCTCCTCAATAGAGTTGCTCATTTTCTTAAATCTTCTTGTCGACGTCTGTGAGTGAAACAGCAGATACATCAAACCTCCGAATACCGGAAATATAAGTATTGCCATCATCCACAGCAACCGGTTTTCTTCCTTATCATGCTTAACCGCAACAATAACAGCTACAATTATACTTATTACATTGAGAAGATAGGCTATAACTGTCGATGCATTACTGCCGCTGTAAAGAATATAAAAGAATATTGCTATCTGAGCTAAGATTATAAGCGCTACTGTTATCCGCTGAAGATATCTGGCACGGAACCATTTTTTATGCATTTTGCGGCGATCTTCACTTTTGTACTTCTTCACAACCCCACCCTCTTTTGTAATATTATTATCCGCAGATATTTCTTATTATAAAAATATTATACATCAAAAAAGTATTTTTTTCAAATAAAAATTACATTTTTTGAATAATATTATTTTTAAATGATATAGCAGCACGGTCTAAGCTCAAAAAGGTACATAGCGCGGCTTTCGGGCGCTATGTACCCTGAATTTAAGATCGTCTCAATCCTTTTTTTCTTTGCATACCTTTCGCTGAATAAGCTTCACAACCTCTATTATCGGTATTATCAAAACTGCAAGAGCAATTGCAACCAGATATTCGGCAAGTGAAATCAATTCAAATCCAAATGCAGACCGAAGCGGGGGAATATAAATGACTGCAGTCGTAAGAATCAGCGAAGCTGCCATAGACAGCCAAAGCCATTTATTCTGACTATGCATTCCGAAAACAGATCCTCGGCGCGAACGCATATTAAAGGAATGGAATATCTCGACAAGCGAAAGCGTCAAAAATGCCATTGTCATTCCGTCGGCACTGTTAACAGCCTCAAAGCGGCCTGATTCCATAAAATGACCGATAAAATACGATACAAGCGTGATTACCGTGATGAGTATGCCCTGAAATGCAACATCTATTCCCATACCTCCGGCAAAAATACCGTCGTTAGATTTTCTCGGTTCATGCTGCATTATATCCTTTTCGCTCTTCTCCATACCGAGAGCAAGAGCAGGCAGACAGTCGGTTATAAGGTTTATCCAGAGAAGATGTACCGGCTTAAGTATTGTAAATCCGAGCATTGTTGCAAAAAATATCGAGAGAACCTCTGCAAGATTCGAAGACAGGAGGAACTGTATTGATTTACGGATATTATCGTAAATGCGGCGTCCTTCTTCGACCGCAGAAACGATTGTAGCAAAATTATCGTCGGCAAGTACCATGCCCGCAACATTTTTAGTAACATCTGTTCCGGTAATTCCCATTCCCACACCGATATCCGCACTCTTTATGGACGGTGCATCATTAACTCCGTCTCCGGTCATAGCAGTAATATATCCGCGGGACTTCCACGCATTGACGATACGGACTTTATGCTCCGGCTGAACGCGCGCATATACAGAATATTTTGTTATATCCTCAGCAAGCTGCTCATCACTGATTCCGTTCAGCATAGATCCGGTTATAGCCTCAGCACCGTTTTCAAGTATACCGAGCTGGCTTGCAATCGCAACCGCCGTATCTTTATTATCTCCGGTTATCATTACAACGCGCATTCCTGCTCCGCGGCATTCCTCAACAGCAGCCTTAGCCTCTTCACGCACAGGATCTATCATACCGGAAAGTCCGATATAGCAAAGCTCTTTTTCAAGAGCATCTGCATCAAACGATTCAGGAGGAAAATCAAACCTGCGCTCCGCCGCACACAGTACCCGCAGCGCACGGTCAGCCATCGATTTATTCGCAGCAAGAATATCTGCGCGGATTTCCTCTGTCATAACAACGATATTTCCGCCGATAAGCGCATGCGAACATCTCGAAATTATCTCATCAGGCGCGCCCTTTGTAAACTGTACTATCCCACCGTCACTGCCGCGGCAAACAACCGACATCATCTTTCTCATCGAATCAAACGGGGCTTCGCCTATACGAACATATCCGTTTACCTTATCCGTAAGACCCAGCGCATGTGCATCGTTTACAAGCGCACATTCGGTCGGTTCTCCGACCGCCATTCCTCCGTCGCCGAGCTTTGCATCGGAACATACTGCCATTGCTACCGCGGTCCGTCCGTCGTCATCTGAAAAATGTTCAACAACCGTCATTTTATTTTGGGTAAGAGTCCCGGTCTTATCAGAGCATATTACCTGTGTACATCCGAGAGTTTCAACAGAAGTAAGTTTTCTTATTATCGCGTTACGCTTTGACATATTTGTTACGCCGATAGACAGAACGATAGTCACAACAGCCGCAAGTCCCTCTGGAATAGCGGCAACTGCAAGACTGACTGCAACCATAAAGGTATCCAGCATGCCCTCTCCGCTGATATTCGGATAACTTCTTATTACATCAACCGCAAATATAACCGCGCAGATTCCCACAACAAGAACACTCAGTATCTTGCTGAGCTGCGAAAGCTTTTTCTGAAGAGGCGTCTGCTCTTCCTTTGCATTTGAAAGCGCATCTGCTATTTTACCCATTTCGGTAGCCATTCCGGTAGCGGTAACCACCGCTGTTCCGCGTCCGTAAACAACAGTACAGCCCATATACGCCATATTTTTACGGTCTCCGAGCGGAACATCACCGTTTCCGTCAGCATTCAATACGCCATCTGTCTTACTCGCAGGGACCGACTCTCCGGTAAGCGCCGCCTCCTCTATACGCAGGCTTGCACTTTCAATTATCCGGGCATCAGCAGGAACAGAGTCTCCGGCCTCAAGCAGTATGATATCACCCGGAACAAGTTCCTCACTCTTTACCGTAATTCGTTTTCCTCCGCGTATTACCTTTGAAGTGGCGGCAGCTATCTGCTGAAGCGCCTCTATAGCCGCCTCTGCCTTACTCTCCTGAACAACGCCGAGTACGGCGTTTATTATAACGACAGCCATAATAATTATAACGTCTGCAAATGATTCATGAGAATATACCGATGTTATTCCGGATATTACCGCCGCAACGATAAGTATAATTATCATCGGATCGGCAAATTCCCCTAAAAACTTATGAAGTAATGATTCCTTTTTACCTTCGGCGAGCTTATTAGCTCCGTGTTTTGCGAGACGTTTTTCAGCCTCTGATTCCCCGAGGCCCTGCTCAGAGGTTCCGAGATTTTTTATGACCTCGTCAGCCGTTGACAGATACTCTTTCATTTTTCCTCTCCTTTTCAGATGTTAAAAAAATAAACTCATATACAGCGCAATGCACTGTATATGAGTCTCATTCTCTACAGACAAGCCAGGCACATATAATGTACCACGATGTTGACTTTGTCACACATAGTATGCGGAATTACTCCCTCATATTATATAATATCATAAAAAACTTTTATTACTTATTTAAGTATAGCACACTTTTTAATTTTTTGCAAGTATTTTCAACAATTTTGCTTCTTTTTCAATCATCAGTAGTATATCCGCGATCTATAGAGATAACACACCTGTAATCAGGAAACTTTTCTTTTACAGCCGCACTGACTTTTTCTTTAAGCTCGTTATCGCTCATCTTAGAATCAACCGGCAATACACAGTCAAATATTACATTTGTGTGAGTATTGCCCTTTACCATACGTATATCATGCACGGAAAGGCGGTTATCTATGCGCGAAATATTTTCGGTAATCCATGATCGGAACTCACATACTTTCGGATCGGTCGTTACAACAGGATCATAGTGTACGCTCATATGCAACGACTCCGACATCCAGAAATCCTTTTCGATATTATCCATAAGGTCATGACTTATAAGCGGATCGATCTCCGCCGGCATTTCCACATGAACGCTGGCAAACTGCCTGCCGGGGCCGTAATCATGTATTATCAGATCATGTGTCCCGAGTACACCCTCATAGCTCATGATCTTATCCTGTATCGCTTTTATTCTCTCAGGCTCCGGAGCGCGCCCGAGAATCGGATCAAGAGTTTCCTTTATAAGACCGTATCCGTTTATTATGATAAATACGGCAACAGCAAGTCCTACATACCCGTCAAGCTCTACGCCTGAAAAATGCGATATAACAGATGCTGCAAGAACTGCGCAGGTCGAGATCACATCGTTCCGGCTATCGGCCGCAGTAGCCGTAAGCGTCTGTGAATTTATACGCTTTCCGAGCTTACGCCCGAAGAACATCATCCAGCATTTCACAAGTGCGGACACAGCAAGAACAATCGCTGTAACTATACTGAATGAGACTTCCTCAGGATTAAATATCTTCTCAATGCTCGTTTTAAAAAGCTCAACTCCGATAACCATAACAAGAGCCGCAACCACAAGACCTGAGATATATTCATACCGTCCGTGCCCGTAAGGATGTTCCCTGTCGGCGGGCATTTCGGCAAGCTTAAATCCTATAAGACTTATGATGCTCGAAGATGCATCAGAAAGGTTGTTAAAAGCATCTGCGGTAACCGACACAGAGCCGGACAGCGTTCCCACTGCAAGCTTTCCTGCAAAAAGCAGTACATTACATATGATTCCCACAATACCGGCAAGCCTGCCGTATGCGGTTCTGACTGCAGAATTTTTTACATCATCACTGTTTTTTACAAACAGCTTAACAAGCAGATCTGTCATAAAAATCTCCATTTTGTTTTACAGCGGTATCAGCAACGGTTCTTTAAATTAATTCCGAATCAGAGCTTTTTTATCATAGTTCCAAAACGGATAAAAAGTTAATTCAAAATCCTCAACACTGCTGATCAAATTTATTTACCGATTCCAAACAAGCAGGCCTGTTTTGCCCCTTACGACGCAAAACGGACCTGCAGTAAACTTGATATTTTTAATTTCTCACTGAGATTTTAAAATAGATCCGTAGCCGTGTTCCGTACACCATTTTGCAGCGGTGCTGCCGCTCGGTGCATTGATTGCAGACAGCACATCACATTGATATATAGCCTCATTATGCATTGAAGTAACAGACGCAGGAATATTTATCGTATTCAGTTTTATACAAACGGTAAATGCAAGCTCGCCTATTCCCCATACCGATGACGGAAGAGTAATATTTTCTACTGTACCTATATAGTAGAACGCATTCGAAATATATTTAACTCCGCTCGGAACGGTTATATCTCTGCTTTTAGAGTTTATCTTTATCAGTACGCCGTCTCCTATAATGACAAACTCTTCAGTATGGCTCTCAAGCCATTTTGTTCCGCCGAGAACAGTAAGTCCGACACTCTTTACGCTTGAGGGGACGGTCACATCCTCGAGCGCGCTGCAATTGAGAAAAGCATATGTTCCGATATACTGAACGCCGTCGGGGATAACCACCTTTTTAACAGTCTTGTTTTCTCTGAATGCACTCTCTCCGATAGCGCGAACCGGCGCGCCGTCAACAGCTGAAGGTATAGTCACCTGCTCATCATTGCCGTTGTATTTGGTTATGGTAATACTTCCGTCTGTTCCGCGGACAAAAGTGTAATCACTCTGAACAGGGAGAGGATCCTGACGTTCCGGAGGCACTGTTACTGCATTAGTTACCGATTCGGTAGCCGCATCGGTGACCGGATCGGTTACGGCAGATGAATCCGTAGCCGGCACTCCCGACGTCTGCGGTTCACCGGAAACCGTATCTGCGGCAGATGTGCTGCCGGTATCACCGGTATTCACGGGGTTATCGCCGCCTACTATACCGGGTAAAAATTTAACGGCAAATACAGCTACCGCACCGATAAGAAGAATTAAAATTACCATTACGATAACACCGGCAGCCCTGTTTCCCGAACCTTTGCCGGATGCCTGATTATCTTCGTAAGTATAATCCTGATTTTCCTGAGATGATTCAGCAAAGGATGAAACAAGAGACATTCCGGTTGCCACAATCGTATCTGATATACGATCGGGAACACCAATGGTATCCGCTCTCGCTTTGAGAATATCACCGAGTTCCGCCGCCCCGCGGTATTTTGAAAGAGAAGGAAGTTCCGCGCTTCTTTTCTTTATCTCATTTCCTATAATACCTGCACCGGAAATAATGCATTTGCGGATATTTTCCGGAGAAGTCTGCATATTTCTCGCTATCTGTTCGGGATCAAGACGGCAGAAAAAGAACATAAGTACAGCAAAACGTTCAGGTGCCGGAAGCATGTCCACTGCTTCCTCGATAGCTGAACATGCCTGAGCATCCGACAGAATCTCAGAAGCAGGTGCAACTCCGCCGTACGGAAATTTATTCGCGTTTCCGGCATCGTCCGGAAGCTTTGCGGAAACAGCAGAAAAGTCAAGCGGAGATCCTGATCCGGCAAGATATGAACGGCAACGCTTTGCCGCAGTAGTGTAACTCCATGCTCCGAAAGTATCCGGATTTTTAAGCAATCCAAGCTTTCCGAACACATGCATAAAGGTAGATTGCAGCATCCCCGCCGCGGCATCTCCGTTATTTCCGACAAGCTTATTGCACAAATAATAAATATTGTTCTTATATGCATCGTACAG
>ENA-UOJO01001992-UOJO01001992.1-human-gut-metagenome-genome-assembly--contig:-P57-NODE-1992-length-23679-cov-60.660684_pt1 | contig 23679 bp, 23 predicted proteins | sample MGYA00242351_ERZ723898 | MGnify/ENA metagenome assembly ERZ723898 | reverse complement strand
TGCTGAACCAGAGCGCCACCGACCGCGCGGAACTGGCGAAGCTGCTGAACATCTCGGATAACCAGCTTGGCTACGTCACCAATGTTCCCGCAGGCTGCGGGCTGATTCGCTGCGCAGGCAATATCGTACCTTTCACAAATTCTTTCCCCAAAAATACTAAGCTCTACGGCTTGATGACGACCAAGCCGGATGAAGTGAGGAAGGAGTAAGTCAATGATTTGCAAAAATAGAGGACCGCCGAAGCGACCCTCTACTGTGCTACAAACTGGAATTTGTTATTCTCCTATGGAGGCACCGCTATCGTCTTTAAGGCCGCAAATCGCAACTATACCATTATTTTTACAACTTACAACGAGAGTAGTGTCATTCCCAAGTTTCCAACATGCAGTGCTGTTTTCACTGGTATCAGGCTTCCCCCATACCTCTCTAAGCTGGTCAATATGGTATACCCTGGCAAAAGGCTATTAACATCGGCTTCACTCATTTCTGCGCAACGCCAGCGAGGGTCACGGCATTATCAAAATGGGCAACAGCATGATACCATTCTCCAATCTGGAACCCAAGGATAGTGATGTCTATCAGCTCATCACAACGAAACCGGGAGAAAGGAAGAAGCAGGAATGATTTTGCATAAAGAAAAGACGGGTCGAAGCCCGCCTTAGAATTAGTGGCAGTCTAGTGTTGCCAGATATTGTTTTCCAGATCACGCAGACGCGCTTTGTAGTCGTTAATAAGCGCCTGCGTGTTTTCTGTATCCGGAAAGCTGACAATATAGCCGTCTTCGGATTCATGAAAGCCGACAAGGCCCGCATAACAGCAACAGCCGTCACGGCGGGTAAAGCCGTGACGGCTGTTTTGGAGATCAGCGGCGTCCCATTTCGTTTTTGCGGTCAGGTGCTGTTTATCTGCGGCGTTTCTTTTTGCGCATCACGAAAACGCCAGCCAGCGCCACACCGCCGACAATCGGCAACGCAACCCACCATACAGGGAGCTTTGTTGCGGGGGCAGTTGGCGCGGGGGTCGGGCTGCTGTCCGGTTTTGCGGTAGCAGTGGGCGCGAGAGCTGGGCTGCTCTCCGGCTTTGCGGTAGCAACAGGCGCAGGGGTTGGGCTGCTGTTTGGTTTTGCGGCGGCAGCAGGCGCAGGGGGCGTGCTGCTATCCGGTTTTGCGGCAGCAGCAGGCGCAGGGGGCGTGCTGCTGTTCGGTTTTGCGGTGGCAGCAGGCGCGGGCGTCGGGCTGCCGTTCGGTTTTGCGGTGGCAGCAGGCGCAGGGGGCGTGCTGCTCTCCGGTTTTGGGGTAGCCGTGGGCGCGGGAGTCACAGGCGCTGCGTCCTTTTCAAAAATCGCCTTGATTTCCACATCGCCGTCCGGCATGATGAACTTGTCGTTCTCGATAGTCACACCGCCGCTGACGACCTGCCACTCCTTAAAATGATAGCCCGTATTCGGTGTGGCGTTCAGGGAAATGTTCGTACCTGCCGCAGCGGCGGCGAGGTCTGCAGAAGCAGTGCCGTTGCCGTCCGTCGTCACGGTGACAGCATACGTTTCCGCTTGCCGCGCTACCAAGGCAAGCTGCCGTGCAGAGAGGTTCCCGGCGCTGTCCTGCGCACGGATATACAGGGCATCGCCGTCTTGCCGTTCTTCCAGAGTTCCTTGGATAGCAAAGCTGCCGTCCCCTGCGGCATAAACGCTTTCGTTATTTTCCCCGCAAAGGATTTTGCTGCCGGCATCCGCCGTGCCGGTGATTTGATAACTACCTGCCGCCCTGTCCGCGTAGAAAACCGGGGCGGAAAGGGTCAGCACAGGGGCGGTGGTGTCCCTGCTTACCAGCAGGAACACGCCGGTCACGTCCTTGCCCTTCACGCCGTTTACGCGGAGCATCAGAGTGCCTGTAAAATCGGGGATGGCAAAGGTGTTTGCCCCGTCCGATGTAAGGGGCGCATCGGTATCCATGCGTGTGACCGTAATGCTGTCGGCTTCCGCGCAGGTCACGGTAAGGGTGTTGCTGCCGCCGCCCACATAGGCATGGTACAAGCCGTTTTCGTCCGGCGTGCAGTCCTTACCGTTCACGGAAAGGGCAAGGTTCAGCGGCGTGTACTCCGGCAGGAAAACGCCGGAGGATTCGGTTTCTGCGCTGTAATACTTTGCGCCGTCCTCTGTCTGCGTGTAGGCGCTTACACTGACCTTGTAGGTTTGGTTTGCCGTCAGGTTTTTGGATTCCTCTGTTTCCTCGCCGCCCACGGTCAGCGCCATGTCGATGGAAGTGGTTTTATTGTCAAGGTCGTAACCAAAGCCGGTATCGACCCAGCCACCGTTCTGTTGCTGATAAATCGTCACGCGGTAGCCGTCGGCGTTATCCACCTGCTGCCATCCGGCGCGCATGACCTCGTTGCCGGCAGCCTCCAAATGAACGGTCGCAGGAGATTCCGGTTGTTTGGTGTTCGTATACGAGATTTTGCTGTTGAATTGGTTGCTGTCGATAGCAGCAAGCGCTTTTTCCATCTCGCCGTCACCATCAAGATCTGTCTCCTTTTCTGTCATCAGGAAGGAGGTTACATAGTATTCGCCCGTAGGTGCCAGTGTGCCGCTTTCAGGAATGTTGACAGCAATATTTTCGGGATCCGCCACTATCTGCTCCTCGACCAGATAGTCCGCGCCGCCCTCGGCATTGGCAAGATACGTGCGCAGCACATACTCTGTACCCGTTTCGGCGTATTTGATTTCGCCCGACAGCTGATAATCATTCAAATTCAAGACAAGACTTTCGAACGGGGTGATGGCAACGCCGCAGGATTTGTCCGTCACAAGCGTAAGCGAGTTTGTGTTGACCTCGTAGGTGCCGCCCTCCGACAGCCGCAGCATCGCCATACGATATTCCTGTTCGTCATTCTTGTTCTTGAGGATGTCGGTGTCGGCGTTGATGGCAGAGTTTGGATCCCTTTGGCCGCCATCGTCCACCCAGTTGATTGCAATATCTTGGTTATTCTTTTTAATTGTTAAAGCATCCTTGATCTGCTGCTCGGTTACGGTGTTCTCAAATGCCAACAGGATATACGGTGTCTCGCCCGGGTTAGCGTTCACCTCAATGATTTGCGTGTTTGTACCACCGTTTTCCGCAGCATATGGATCTGCCGCAAGCAGCATGGGAACTGCCTCGCCGCTGTCTTCTGCAGCCACGGCCTGCACCAGCGGATCAACGCCCTTTGTTGACCAGTCCCATTCGGGCAGCTTGCCGAGCCACTTGGTTTCAATGTCCCAGCCGCCGCCTTTGCGGAAATCGGTTTGCACAATTTGCGGCACAAGCACCCACACGCGCGCGTCGAAGACTCCTGCATTCACACCTGTCATCGCGCCGAGGTAGACATCGACATTCTTAAACGCCTGCTTCATGCCCTCGCTGACGTTTGTGTTTGTGACGGGGAAGGTCGTCTGCCCGCCCACGATCAGATTGATGTCTGTGCTGGGAAGGCTAAGACCGCTGAGGAACGGGATGCCAAGGCTGCTCGGAATCTGCAGTCTACCCTTGACAATACCGTTGGCGCCGATGCCGAGATACACGGTGTCCTTGTTTTGGTTTGCACCGCCGAACGCGCCCAGCTTGATTGCGGTGTTTATGTAAAAGATGTCCAGCGTCTTGCTTGGCAGATTGATGGCAAGTTCCTCCGAACCGCCGAAGTAGGTGCCCTTGTAGGTAACTCCTTTATAAGTACGTTCCTGCCCGTTGAGTTGGAGAGAATAGCCGAAGCTGTCGATGAACTGCGCATTCTTCCCCAGCCCGACGATGCCGACATCCGTTGCCTTGAGGGAAATTTCACTGGGGCCCAGAACGACGTTGCCTGTACCCTCAATCAGATGCATATAGGTACCCGCCAGCGCACCCCGCAGCTTGATGGGCGGGATGGCGAAGTAGTCGCCGTTCACGGTTTTTGCCAGATCCTTAAAACCCGCGCCGCCGCCGTTAAGCTGCCCGACGGGAACAGGCGGCACAAGGGGGATGCCAGGGCTGGACTTGACAAAGAACCACAGCTCGTCGGGAATGAGTGAGCCGTCCTTTTTGCTGCGTTCCAGCGCCAAAGATGCTTCCGTTTCAAACAGGTCGAAGGCGTTTAGCTCCAGCTCAAAGGCATAGCGCTCCTCACCCTTGAAGGTGTTTACCTCGCCGCTGATGCTGGCAAGCTCCAGCGCCATCAGCTTTGCGGTGTCAAAGCTGCCTGTTGCCTTTACGCCGTTGACCTTGAACTCATTTTTGGTATTCAAGCCGTAGCCCAGCTTTTCCATCGAGAACTCGGCACCGTTGAAGATGGTTCGGAAACCGATGTCGCCGCTGAACACAAGGTTTCCTGCCGCGTCGGCTTTCGCGTTTTCCAGTTTCACCGCGGCATAAGGAATGTCTACAAAGACGATGGCGTCATTCTTTTCGGGATCGATTTGGAACGCAAAGCCGTCCTTTGTAAGCGAGATTTGCAAGTCTTTTTCTGCGCCGTTTTTCGGCTGGTAGAACTTAAAGCTCGGTGCGTTCAGGCTTACGCCGCTGTGTTCGATCGTGCCGTCCTTTTTTATGACCAGCTTTCCGCTGCTCTTATTCCATGTCGCCGTAACGGAGGGCGATAGCATCGCCGCGCCGCCGGTAAAGGTAAACTCCGTGCCGTTCTTGCTCTCATAGTCGCCGCTGATAAGCGCAACAGGGTCTCCGTACTGCTTTTTCAGCGCTTGCAGCGCGGCATCGTCCGCCACATACTCCACCGTCACGCCGCCGTTTACGGCGAACGCGGCAAGCCGCTTGGCGTTGATGGCAGTATTCACCGCATCCGGCCGGGAGGGGACATTCTCCGTGCCCGCCTTGATCAGATCATGAAAGCCCCAAAGGAAGTGGGAGTACTCCTCCGAGCCGTTGGGTTCTTCAAACGTGAAGCCGGTATAGCTGTCACATTGCACCCAGGTATTCAGCGGCTTATCGCCCGGTGTTACGCTGACGGTTTGCGCTAGGGCGACACGAATCGGCTTGCCGCTGACGGAGGTGATATCCTTTTCATAGTAATCCGACAGCCCCACGAAGGGATTTGCCCAAGGGTAGCCGTCCGTGTAGACTTCGGTGGTGTAAACACCGTCCACATCGCCCCACTCGGAATACCCCTTGGGAACGGTTTTTGTACTTAAATCCTCCACGGACGCGGTGAATACCGAGTTTTCGGTGGTGATTTGCGGGTTCTCCCCTTCCGGCACGGTGGTACGGCTCATTTTAATAGCAGGGCCGCCCGGCTTTTCCAGCGTGGAGGTATGTCCCGTGGCGGTAAAGCAGTTGAACGAATAGCCCCATTTGAAATTGAAGTCACGATTCCAGTCCTGGGGCATACTGTCCTCGTCGATGCAAATCTCGCTGACCGACGCCAGCACGCCCCATGTGTCATTGGACGATGCGCCGTTCTCTTTGAGTTGGACAAGCTCATAGTAGACCGTTGCCTTTGCCTTAATAAGGCTAAGGGCGGCCAGCAGAGAATATTCCACCTTGATGGCATTTGCGCTGCCGTTCGGCGTTTTGGTCACAAATTCCGTTTTTACCGGCTCCGTCACCACGCCCTCTTCCTTTTCCCTGCCTTGGTCATAGGTGATAAAGGTGCAGCGCGGCGTCTGCCCGATCAGTATGCTTTCCTCTTCGGGCTTTGCAGCGGGCGCAACCGTGAGATAGGCATAGGTTCCCCACAATTTGCGAAACGTCATGTGGATGTACTCGTTTTGCAGGGAAAGCGAGCCGTCCTCCAGTGTGACGGTTTTTACCGCCCCTTCGGACGGAAAAATGTCCCCCGCAAAAGCCGATACCTGCAAGGGCAGTGTGCCCAGCAGCAGGCATAGGCTCAAAAGCAGGGATAGAAATTTTTTCATGTTGCGTCCTCCTCGTGTTTTTGCTTTTGCTTTTCCCGTTCATGCAGCCGCATACAAACGACCGTCAGCATAACGGCTGCCGCGAACGCCGCAACGCCCACCAGCACATAGCCGCCCGCATCCTCGTGCAGCAGCATCGCACCGAAGCCGCCCCAGGCAGCGGTCTGCCCCTGCCCGACGACCCTGTCCGCTGTCTGCATCAGCGCCGCAAACAGCAGCATACACACAGCGCTCAGCCTGCCGATGCCGCGTTTCTGCCTTCGTCGGGTGTTTTTGCGTATCTGCCTTTTGACAAGCTCGACCCGTCTTGCGGTATCATACATATCGGGGAAGCCTCCTTTCCGGTATTGCCTAAGCGTGAAAAGTCCTTTCACCTATATAGGTACAAAAATTCGGGAAAACTCTCACCCAAAATGCAAAAATTTACAAAAAAATTAAGAGCCGCCCAAAAGCGGCTCCTAAGAAGCGGATATTCGGTTATTCCTTCCGTGATATGCGAATTGCAGACAGCTTTCCCGCCGTTACCAGCAGCGCCGGCAGGGCGTAGGCGATGTACTGCGCTGCACCACCGTAGGCAATCAGCAGGTTGTAGATGGCGTGCAGGGTGATCGCCGCGCCCAGCAGCCCGCAGGTTCCGGCAATCTTCAGCCATGTCCGCTGCCATGTGTAGGCAAGCCCGGCACCCACGATGATACCGCACAAAACGTGCATGGCACCCGTGCCGAAACCCCGGAAAAAGATGAACGAGAATCGGTCGGCACCGTTCTGGATGAGATAGCACACATTTTCAAAGGTAGCAAAGGCGAGCGCGACCGTGACGGCGGCGGACTTGATTTTTTCGCCCTCCGGCTCAAATACCAGCAGGTAGAATGCCAGCGGCAGCAGCTTCATGATTTCCTCCACCACCGGCGCAATCTCCGCCGTGGCAGCAAGGGCGTCTGCCTGATAGACCGCCGCAAAAAAGGTGTTGATGTAGGCGGAAAGCAGACACACGCCCATTCCTGCGATACAGAACACAAAAAAGCGGAGTTGCCGTCTGCCCATGCACAAGGCAGCCAACAGCAGCGGGGACACCATACAGAGGAAGATGTTTTCAATGTAGGTCATTCTTCCACCACCTTTCTTACCGCGGGCAGCAGCCCCAGCAGAGCAAAGGTCAGGAGCAGATCACACCAGAAAGCAGGGCTTGCGGGAGAGGTTGCCGACCAGAAGCAGCCCACCGTCCAGAGCAGATATTCCGAACCGACATAGCACAGCATACCGATGTGGAAATACCGCCGATTCCGCGCTTTGCCTGTCAGGGTGTTTGCATAAAACAGCCCCCGTACAGCGCAGAAGGACAGCCAGATCATCAAGCCGCACCAAATCAGGTTGGAGAGAACGTCCCCATACGTGCAGTAGAACACCAGCAGCGGCACACCGACCAAGAGGGCGAGCCACGCTTTTCGGCAGCGAAAGCCGCGTTCCCCCGAATCGGTCAGCGTGACCTGCAAAATCCGCAGAAAAATCACGCTGGCGACCCAGCCGAACTCCGACACATAAAAGACCCGCGGCGTGGTGTTGAACAGCAGCAGGTACAGCGTCCAGTACAGCGATCCCAGGGCAAAGCAGCCGTAAAAGCAGAGCAGCAAAAAATACGCTTGTCTGCGGCTTTTTTGCCATGCAATACCCGAAAGCAGCGCGCCGAGGAAAGTGGTCAATAATTGCAGCAGGTTTTCAATCAGCTCCATGCCGCCCCTCGCCTTTCCTATCCTGACTGTCCTCCCGATTTATCTGCCGAAGCCGGAAGCACAGAACAGTCACGCACACGCCCAAAAGAAAGGACAAAAGCCCGATGACAATATACCCCAGCGCCGCGCCGCCGCCATACATACTGGCAGCGGTTTCATAGCCCGCGAAATCGCCGGGGCGGACCCCCGCAACCATACCGGGCATGGCAAAGGACACACCCACGATCAGCACAAGGCACGCCGCCGCCGCAGAAAGTGTGGTGATCGTACTGCGCCGCCGCTGTTCCCTGCGCTGTCTTGCGGCGATGCGCCGCTTTGTTTCCGCAAAGCGTTCTTCATGGCTCCGCATTTGTGATTCCCTCCCGTTCCAATAGTTTGCGCAAGCTCTCTTTTCCGCGATACACCAGATTGGTGATCTGCTTCACGGTTTTTCCCGTGACCTCCGCCGCCTGCGCGTAGCTCATCCCCTCAAAATAGGTCAGATACAAAACCTCCCGATAGTCCGGGTTCATTTCACCCATACAGCCATGCAGGATGCGGTTGCGCTCCGCCGTGCCGATGACCTCCTCCGCCAGCAGCTGCCCGTCCGGTTCGTCGGTCAGCGCATCCAGGCTGAACATCAGCCTTCGTTTGCTTCTATGGCGCAGCGCCATGTGCCGCGCCGCCTTATATAAATACGCCTTGAAGCCACCTTCCCGGATGCGGGGCTTTTTCGTGAACAGATAGGCGAACACATCCAGCATCAGTTCCTCTGCCTCGTGTATGTCGTGCAGGTAGCCGTCAAGGTACAGGGTCAGCGGGTCGCCGTATTTTTCCATCAGAGCCTCCAACCCCGCGTCATCGCCGTTCAGATACTGGCGGTAAAAATCCGCGTCACTGACCATCGTGTCCCCCTCCTTCCTGCGATTCGTATGCGCCGTGCGGGTTATCGCGGTACTGCTGCGGCTGCGCAGCCCGCATTCGTGCGCCAGCTCCTCTAAACGCAGTTCCTCGTGCAGATGGGTGGAAATATACTGCAGGCAGTTTTTGATGACGGCGCTCTGTGCGCCGTCTTTTTGGTATCCACCACGCGGTTGCAGAAGTCCAACGGCACCGGGCAGAGTGTGTGCAACTGTTCGCAGCATGGAAAAACATCCATAAAGCACTCCCTTTTCTCTCTAACTGTATCACAGTTCTTCCATTACAGTCAAGATATCGACAATAAATGCAAGGGCTGGCTACCGCTGCAAAAAATGGCGGGCTTGTAATTTTTTGCAAAGGCTATTGAGTGTTGGAGCTTGTTCTTGTATTTGTGCTTGGCGGCGTCCCATTCATAAAAGCCGGTGGCAGGGATCACGCAGCGCTGGAAGGCAATACTGCGGCGAAACATCGGCTTTTCCGTCACGGTTTCGGCGCGGGCATCAATGACATCGTATCCGCCCACCCGGAGTGCAGCGAAACCACCATCACCTACGACTACGAGGACGGTCATACATGGGCAAGCTACTGGCCGGAGGTGCTGGCCATCTTTGCAGTACATACCAACCTCAACTCTGATAGCGACGTTGTCGTTATCAATGCCGCCCAAATGCAGCGCATCCAAGACACCTTTTGGGCTATGCACGAGATCACCTACGAGGTCGAAGAAGTAGACACCACTCCCGAACCCACCGAGGACGACCCCGACCCGGAGCAGCAGACTGAATACATCCTTCATATCACCGTCAACAGCAAAACCGTGGATGAGCTGGCCGAGTTGTACAATTTCACCCAAGACCAAAACGATATATTGCACGAACTTCTCTCCGATGAAATGCGCCCCACGCTGCTTGCCCTCTGCGGCGGCATCAGCATCATCGAGGATGGCGAGTTATGCTGGCCGCTGCCCGGCCACACCTATATTTCCTGCAATTTTGGTGACGACGACGCTTACGGTAATTCCGGGCATCGCGGTACGGACATTCCCGCGCCGGAGGGGACGCCGATTCTCGCCGCCCACAGCGGCACGGTCATTATTTCCGGCTGGAACAACAGCTACGGCAACCAAGTTTTGCTGGATAACGGTGCGGGACTTTCCACGCGCTATGCCCACATGACGCAAACTGCCGTTACCGCAGGTGAAGCGGTAACGGCAGGGCAGGTTATTGGGTATGTAGGCAGCACCGGCGACAGCACAGGCAACCACCTACATTTTGAGGTGATGCAGAATGGCGTGCGTGTGAATCCTATGGATATGGTTTCCGTGCGCTGATGATATAGGCCGGTACCCATTTTGTTTACTTTCGATTGGCTTTGAAAGCTGCAGCAGGGGCTTTTTTCCCTGTGCTGCACGGACGCTGGTGCTGTTATACTTTAGGTGGGTGGTGTTTAATTAACGCTGACGGTAAAGGTTACCGTGTCGGTGTATTCGCCGGAATACTTAATATCGTCACCGGTAAGTTTAAAGGTAAGCTCTGTACTGCCTGAGCCTGAGCCAGACTTGACTGCTAGAACGGTAGCACCACTATCAACAACAGTTAGTGCTGCCAGATATTGTTTTCCAAATCACGCAGACGCGCTTTGTAGTCATTAATAAGCGCCTGCGTGTTTTCTGTATCCGGAAAGCTGACAATATAGCCGTCCTCGGATTCGTGAAAGCCGACAAGACCCGCAAGCCCTGCCATCTCCGCAACCTTGACCAAGGTGTGGTAATCATACTCACTGTTGTTTATGTGTAAAATCATGGGGTTCTCCTAACTACTGCTGTTTGTTGCGGATCTGTTCGACAAACTGGAAGTTGTCAGTCTGGTAATTCAACCAATACTGCTTCGTCAATATCAAAGTAATCATCCATATTACTGCTAAGCCCAGATGCTTTCCAAGCTTGTTCGAAGGTAATATCTTCTATGTTGCTTAAATAAATGTATGTGCTGTCCTTAACGGCATTACTCAGTCGTCCACTGATTTCCAACCTGTATTTGTAGATATGTCCATCGCACTGCCATGTACTGTCTGACATTTCACTGTATGTTTTCATGTTTCCTTCAATTGTGTCAATCGGCTTTATTGACTGTGTACCACAACCCGTGATTGAGGCCGTAAGTAAAAGACATAGCAACAATATTAGTATTTTCTTCATGGTCATTACCTCCCAAAATTCAAATTTTCTGTTTCCTATAAAATTAATTTATTGGGATTTACCAAATCGCCAAACAACGATTTGTATGCCTACTTGTATGCCTACATTAGTGCATCCAAATGTTGTTTTCCAAATCGCGCAGCCGACCTTTATAATCGTTGATGAGAGCCTCAGCATTTTCGCCATCCGGGAAAGTTACCAGATAGCCGTCCCCTGCCTCGTGAAAGCCGATGATTCCGGCAAGTCCAGCCATCTCCGACACTTTCAGCAGGGTGTGGTAGTCATATTCGGCGGCGCTGATGTACAAGTCCATAGGAGAAACCCTCGCGTTTCAAAGATATAGCCCTATTATAGCGACAATCTTTCATAAATGCAAAGAAAATGCTGTATCGTCCAGAATCGGAAGATACAGCATTGCTTTTTATATGTAATGGCCCTTTAGCCTAATTTGTTGTCTGGCCTTAACCGAGCGATTGCTCTGGCATGGTCTAAGGCGCAGTGGTGTGCGGGATGCTTCCCGCGTTTGTTTTGATTACGAGACTTATTATAGCAGCGACTTGTGTGTAAAATTTAAAAGCTGTTTGAACGATTTTGAAATTCAATTTGAATAATTTATGACAGGGGTGATGCCATGAAAGATATTAAAGAAAAGCCGACCGAGCGTGTGCCAAGAAGCAATACCAGAGGGAATATCCCAAAAGCGGCACTGAAAAAGGCGTGGACAGAAGCCAAAGAGAAAAGCCGAAATAAGCTGCGGGAAAGCACCTCCACGCGAGAGGATGACAACTACACCGCAGCCCCAGACACCGGCGTAGTGCTGACCGATACATCTCGTTTAGCCATCAAGCAAAACACAGATTTCACCGTGCAGCAGGGGCGCAAGTTTGCCCGCAAACAGATAGAAAAGTACCGGGTGCGCCACGCCGCAGAATCGGTCGAGGCCACCCGCGTCCACACCGCCAGTGAGCGCGGTGTCAGCCCCAAACAAGTCGAGTGCGGCACGCTGCCCGATGCAGAGCAGCACCCGCGCCGTGGGGCAGATTTTCCCCGCCAGCGGGCGAAAGAAAAAGTCGTCACCGCCAAGACCGCACCACGAGATATTCGTGGTGTGACTCAAGGTCAGCGCCAACTGCGAACCGCCGCAAATGAAACTGTGCGGAGCATAACAACCCAAGCACAAATGCAGACCCGTACCCGTCAAGTGCAGCTTGCTATCCAGAAAGCCGCCAGCAGCACCTGCAAGACGGCTGTGGCGGTGCGCTCGGCAGTACGGCATTTTCTTGTCGGCCTGCACAGTCTTGTCGCGGCCATTGCTGCAGGGATTAGCGTGGCACTCAGTATTATTATTGTCATCAGCCTTGTGGCCTTTGTGTCCGGCTCGGCCTATGGCATCTTTTTTGCCGCCAATGCCCCCAACGCCGACACAATTACCGTACAACAGGCAGTAGAAACACTGACAGTAGAATACCGCGACAGGCTGGAAGAAATCTCCGACACCGTACAGCATGACCGCCAAGACATTACAGCCAACGATGACATGTACTACATTCGTTGGCAAGATGTCCTGGCGGTCTTTTCTTCGTATGTTTCGGGAAATGAACAAGGCGCACCCGTTGCGGCACTGACAGAGGAACAGGTGGATAAACTGCGGGAAACTATGTGGGCAATGAACGCAGTGGACTATTCCACCCACCCGGAGACGACTACCATAGACACTACCGATGAGGACGGCAACCCGACTACCACAGAAATCACCGAAACTGTCCTTGTAATCGAACTGACCCACAAAACACCCGACGAGATGGCGGCAGATTATCATTTCACCACCCGTCAGAACACCTATCTGCAACTTTTACAAGACCCGCAGTATGAGGAACTGTGGGCAGAATTGCTCGGCGGTTTTGCACAGGGCGGTGGAGAACTTATGAACCCGGACAGCACCCGCATCCCGACAGGCACCCTGCAATGGCCGCTGCCTGTCGCGGGTACGATTACTTCTCAATTTGGTCACCGCGTGGACCCCATCACCGGCGAGGTAAGCTCCCACACCGGCACCGACATTGCCTGTGCCGAGGGTACGCCGATTCTTGCTGCGGCAGACGGCATCGTCACCGTTGCCAACGGTCTTGACAGTTGGGGCGGCAGCTACGGCTACTACATTCAAATCGACCACGGCGGCGGGCTGGAAACACTGTACGCCCACTGCTCGTCCATTTGCGTCACCACCGGTCAGCAGGTGCAGGCGGGTGAGGTCATTGGTTATGTCGGTCATACAGGGCGGGCAACAGGAAACCACTTACATTTTGAAGTTCATATTAATGGCGTTCGTAGGGATGCGGAGACTTACTTTACTATATAGCAAATATTTGAGACTGAGAATCTTATTTTCTATATAAAGAGAAAAGCAGTAGATAAATCCTTAGATTCACTCTACTGCTCAGAAGCTCTCTAATTTTCTTGATAGTTCAGTGAGTTCTTTCGCTGTTTCTTGTGTATGGTGAAGCAGAGATTCTTTCATTTCGGAAGGGCAATTAGAATAGAGCAATTTCATTTGGGTTGCCCTTTCATCGTCTAACGAAATGTCAGGATTGATAAGTGTATCCAGAGAAATATGTAAAACCCTAGCTAAAGCTCGCAAAATCAAATAAGATGGATTCATCTTTCCCTTTTCAATATTGGCAATCTGCTTTACAGAAACATGACTTTGGTCTGAAAGTTCTTGCTGAGTCAGCCCTGCATTCTTACGGGCTTGACGCATTTTTTGCCCCAGTGCAGTCAATTCATCAACCGGCATAATTGTTCACCCCGATAATATTGTATCGTGCCGATTTATGTAAAGGAATAACCTTATTATACCGGTAAACAGGTATGATTATACCGATACAGGATTGGCGCTTTCGTTTTACTGCCAAAACCACATAAGCAGTAAATTGGTTTTGGCATATATCATCTTTGGATATGCCATCGTTCTTTTTTATCATTTCTGTACTCCCATCATTTTTTCTTCGATGGGAATACTGGTGGTGAACGACAGCGACAAAGAATCTTGTCGAATTGAAAATTGACACACGCAAATTCTTCAGTATATGTCCACCTGTGTGGAGCATATACCGTCAGGATTCGCATATGGCAGCGGTAATTCCATTTCGTTTTTCGCGTGGAATTGCCAGAGTTATTCATTCGACAAACTCATAATGCGGTTCTCCGTATAGAGGAAAAGCCTATTAAGTTATAGGCAATGGGTCATAACTGCATTTTGAGAAAAGAGATATTTAATATATCTCTCACTTTTGAAATCTCTAGCACACCTCCAAAGGCAAAAAAGGAGAGGCTTCAAAAGAGCCTCTCCTTAACACGTATTTAAAGACCATCAGTAATGTTCTTAACCGTATGAATTGCCTATGCAGAGGATTTTGCGTTCATGCACATTTTTTTGCGTATAGGCAAATTTCTTGGACTTTTATAGGCAACTGTGTTATTTTAATTACAAGTTCATGCTTAGTTTTCTGACTTCAGGCAGCATTCAATTCTTATTAACTTCTTATAGCGTTCATTTTATCAGCGGTGAAAGATTAGCGCCACAAAAATGTTGTAAACGCAAAAAACATGACACGAACGCAAAATGTAAAAGATGGAAATGCTCTCCCTCGCCCCATTGAACGTGGTATATAAAAAGAAATCTATTGACAAAACCCGGAGGATTCGTTATTTTGAAAACATACCCCAAACAAAAGATTGGCAGCCGAGCCTATATAGGAGAGAGTATGGTCAAGATTCTTATTTGTGATGATGATCAAACATTCGCACAGTCAATGTTCAAAAGGATCCTATCATTGCCGGCCTATTCCAGCAAATCCATGAAATTGAGCTGCTTAACTGATATTGCTGAAATGAGTGCTGACACTATCGCGCAATATGACATTCTATTTCTCGATATTGACCTTGGTAAAGAAAGCGGTATTGACCTTGCAAGAAAGATGCGCAAGATGAATCCGGAAGCTGTATTGATTTTCGTGACAAATTTCAGCGAATATGCCCCTGAAGGGTATGAAGTGGATGCCTTTCGCTATCTTGCCAAATCCGAGTTGGAAAAGAAGCTGCCTACATATTTTGAAGATGCACTGGCAATGTGCCGCACCCGTCAGAGAAAAGTAGAAATTCTCTGTGAGGGTGAGAGTGTTCCTATCCCAGTTCAATCTCTTGCATGGATAGAAAGTCAGGGACGTGAACAGTATCTCCATTTGGTAGGCGGATGCCGTGAGCAGCTAATTACCAGATTAACCATGACGCAGCTTGAGGATCTGCTTGTCCCTCATGGATTTTTACGTATCCACAAGAGTTATCTTGTAAATATGGCGTATCTACAGTCTTTTCAAAGCACAAGTGCAGTTCTGACAGTCGGTCAAACGCTTCCTGTGGGGGCTCGTAGTTATCGCGACAATAAGCAAAAATTTGTAAGATGGCAGGCGCAGCAACTATGGTAGTAATTTGGGGAAATATTCTCAGCTTTATAGGCAATGTGGTTGCGCTGGCAGTCGAAGTCCTTGTATTTAACGCTTTCTTCCCTCGTAATGAAAACAGAAAAAGTCAATGGCTTTGTATTCTCTTGTGGTGGGCCATTGCTACATTCTTGTCTATATCCGTTGGCACAAAATTTGGATATACATTCAAAATGCTGCAAGAAGTCGCCTTAATATATCTGTTTTGTGCTTTTTTGTACCAAAGTCGCTGGGATCGGCGGTTGTTTATCGTTGTAACGGTATATTCTCTTTTATTTTCTTATGGTCACTGGTTTGATGAACTCTGTATACATATTAGTGGGTTTACCTACGAAGAATATATATGGAATGTTCCGCTCTATTCTATATTCTTTTTTCTCCGTTGTTCGTTTATCTTAGCATTTGCATTTCTGATAAATAAGTACCACAAACCGCTACATGCAAGAACACAACCAAGTGCTTGGGTCCCCTTATCCGCTGCTTTCCCTGTTTGCACACTGCTTGTGCTCAGGCAGGTATATACCTACCCGGAAGAACAACGTGTATGGCAGATTTGTCTGTTGATTCTCGATCTTGTTGATATTGCTGCATTGATTTTATTGGACTATCTTGAAGAAAACGCGGAGAATCGCGAGAAGCTGATTGCTGCCAATGAACGCGCCCACGTTCAGGACGAAAATATCCAGGCTCTGAGTCAAGCATATGCAGGGCAAAGAAAAATGACGCACGACTTTCGTGCCAACCTATCGACTTTATCTGAATTGTTGGAAAGTGAACGCGTTGACGATGCCAAGGAATTCCTTTCCGAGTTGAATGTACGTCAAAGTGAGCGAATTTTGCTTGTCAACAGCCATAATGCTGCTATTGATGCGGTTCTAAACCAAAAGGGATATATTGGGAAGAAGCAAGGCATCGATATGCGGTTTCGTGTCAATGATCTTTCCGCGCTGAGGCTTCCTCGTGTAGATGTGACTATTGTGCTGGGCAATTTGATTGATAACGCCATGGAAGCTTGTGCAGGCTTGTCCGATCCAAACCGCTGGGTCAGTATTCAGATCCTTTACAGCGAGAATATGCTTTCTATTTTAATTATCAATCCCAGTAATATCGTTCGGATCAACGATGGCCACATTCCTACAACCAAACAAGACCCTTTGCTTCATGGCTTCGGCATTGGAAACGTTAAAGACATTTTAGAAAAGTATCATGCCGAGTACCTTTTCACTTATGATGACGGACGATTTATTTTTAGCGCAGACTGGCCTGATATAGCTGAACCATCTGTGAACACATCAATTCTCTCATAACCAATATTGCTTTTTAATCCTCTGTGCAGAACAACTCGCACAGAGGATTTTTGCATTCATGCACATTTTTTTGCGTATACGCAGGTTTAGTGGACTTTTGTAGAAAACTGTGCTATTTTGATGCCAAGATAACGCACAAGTTACAACCGTTTCCTACTCCGTATTAGGCATCGGCGCGCAGATGCTGAAATATCGTCCGAACATCAACTCTATTAAATCCATTAGATTGGAGGCTTATCAAATGTCAACGATGAAGAAACGCATCCCCATGTTCCTGCTTGCTCTCGCTATGATGGTGGCAATGGCGCTGCCCACCTTTGCCCTGAGCAATAAGACAAGTACTATGCCTAGCAATCACGATGCTGAGGAATGTGTCTCAGATATCGTTGCCGCAAATTCTGACGATACCGGTACAGTCACTCCTTATGCAGCAGCACATTGCGAAAAAAACGGTAATGTTGGCTACTACATTCGTACTAATTCCTCTTCTGTTCCAGTCGGAAAAGAGTTTCGGAATTGTACAGACGGTCGTGTTGGAATCAGCGATTACCGCGTGCAGTATCACAGATCTGAAACATATCGTTGTAATTTGTGCAAAAGTGAATATACCACTTCTGCCTATTATTGGGGAAATTGGGTATGCCCATAAAGGAATCATCTTATTCCATCTGTGTCTTTGATACATCACTAGTGACGAACTTAAATCCGCTTTACAAATTTCCCCATATATAGTTTCACCCGCTATTAAAGATTTGAGGTAATACTATGAAAAAAATCTTGTCTTTCCTTTTGGCTTTATTGCTTTCTGCTTTTCTTTCGGGATGCACTACTCCAAGTTAACAGAATACAAGCATAGGTGAGACAACTAATTCCATGCAGCAAGAGCCAATTTCTTCCGATATATCTTCCAGTACATCTGATTCCGATCCTCAGCATAGTTCTTTGCCTGAGATTGTTCCTCTACAAAAACAGGATGGATATGTCTGGGGCGGATACGGGAAAGATGGTTTCTATTACATTCGCTCTTCTGGAAGATCCGACGGCTCTTGTAATATTATGTATGCAGACTATTCAAGTGGGAAAGTTCTTTATTTATGCTCACAAGCAAACTGCGCACATAACAATTCCTCCTGCACCAGCTATATTATTCCCAGCTCCGGCGGTGTTTCTCCCATGGTAGTTGGTGAAAAGCTAATCCTTGTTTCGCAAAAGTCCCCCTATATTGAATCTGACGATGATAAATCTTCTTACATAATGACCGCAGACTTAGATGGAAACAATCGAACTGTACTCACACAATTTAAGCCAAATCAATTTCTCGAAAAGCCCATGCTAAGTGACGGCAATTATCTGTACCTGCGTTTAACCACACAAGTAGATGCCGATACAGAAAAAGCCGATTTAATCCGAATAGACTGTATTTCCGGCGAAACCGAATTTCTTCGAAGCATGGATTCAAAGTTAAATGAGCGAATTTGGGGTGCTTTCGGAGATAAAATACTGGTTTATCAATATATTGACGATAATACTATTGGCCTCGTATCCTGGGATCTCAACGACACATCAAATGATGAGGTACTTTTCACGTGGAAAATGAATGACACCTATCCCATTTTGGGCGATGGTGTTCTTTCCTACGTTGGTGACGACGGATATTTTCATTTGATGGATTTGCAAAGCAAAGAGGATATTCCTCTATCACAGTACAGCATTCCTACATCCGACATCAGCAACATTTCCGTAACACCACTGTTTGCTGATAATGGTCATCTTCTAATTCGAGAATTGAATGGTTCCGAATGTACTTACTTTGCATTAGATACGAGCGGTGATATACAGACGTTTGATCTTTTGTATGATGTTGACGGTGATTCCGAAATCTTTTATCCGATTACATCTGTAGATGAAGATCACTACTTGGTTTGCGCTGGCTTTGCTGTCCAAAATGAGGTATCAGCTTTAGACGATGGTTCTTCCACTGTCTTACCTGTGCCAGATCTTCTCTATGCAATTATTAATAAAGATGACTACTGGCACAGCATTACAAATTATCAATCTTTTGAATAGCACTCTTTCTTTCTAACTAATGCTCGGCGATCTTGCCGTTCTCCACGCGCCACAGGTCATAGTAGCTGGTGGGCGTACCGCCAAAGGTGCCTTCGCTGACGGCAAGGACGAAATTGCCCTGCGCCAGAACCATGTGAACATCATCGTACACTATGGAAATACCCTGCTACGCCAGAGCACCCAGCGCGGCATTCAGACCGGACACGCCATCGGCAATACCGCTGTTGTGCTGGATATAATTGTCACCGTCAAAATAGTCCGGAGTCTTGTCCAGATTGTTGCCCTGCATGACATCATAGAGGAAATTCTTGACCAGCTCGTGGTTTTCCTCGGTCTTGTCCAGATCCGTGATTTCCATCATGCCATCCGTCTGGGTGTGACCGGAGGGATTCGGCTCAGCCAGTGCTGCCAGATTGTCCCAATGCTCGGCGATCTTGCCGTTTTCGTCAAAGCGGAAGATGTCAAAGGCAACCTGCTCACCGACCCCGGCGAAATTGTAAATTGTCTGCAAGAATACCTTGTCACCGTCCTCGAAGGCGCGGATGTTGTTCACCGTGGTTTTCAAATCGGCAGATGCGAGATATTCCACGGAACCGATGAAGGCATCCGCACCGGTGCCGTATGCCAGATTGTGCTGGATGTAGCCATCCGCCAACAGGCTGCGGGCAGTGTCCGTATCGCCGGTGGCAAAGGTGTTGATGAGCGCCAGCGCCTTTTCGGTTTGGCTCTGCTCCTGCCGGGTGTTTTCAGCGGGCGTTTTGGTAGCAGCGTCCTTGGAGCCGCAGCCGGTGAGAGCCGTGCCGAGCATGGTAAGAGCCATCGTGAGAGAAAGAATTTTTTTCATTTTGAGTGACCTCCTTGGTGATTGGGCTTGCTTTCGTTCGCCTCTGGCATTATAATAATACCGTAGCTCCAATTCGTAAAGTAAGCACAATATTATGCCGTAGTTACCAAATAGAAACTAATGGGTAGTTACCAGAAAGAAACAATTGCGCCGTTGTCAGGTTTTTCGGCAATTTGACGCTTCCCAATTTTTTTCGGAGGGATTGAAATGATCGAAGCAAAAGCAAAAGCCGAGCTTCCCGCCTGCCCCGTGGAGACCACGCTGACCCTCATCGGGGACAAGTGGAAGGTGCTGATCCTGCGTGACCTGATGCCGGGAACGAAGCGGTTCGGCGAGCTGAAAAAGTCCGTAGGCAATGTGTCCCAAAAGGTCTTGACCGCCCAGCTCCGGGCAATGGAGGAAAGCGGACTGGTAAACCGCAAGGTCTACGTCGAAGTCCCGCCGAGAGTGGAATATTCTCTGACGGAACTCGGCAAAAGTCTGAAACCCATTCTGGATTCCATGCGGGCATGGGGCGAAGCATATAAAGCTAAGCAGTAAAAAAACCGAAGCAGTACCTTTTGAACCGCATCCCGTCAAGCGTACAATGAAATAAAATAAGATTTTGCTGCCAAGAGCGTACTGCCCTTGGCAGATTTTTTTCGCCGCAAATGCCATCTGGTACTTTTCCATTGGCGTAACAACACCAAGATTGCGCTGTACCCGCTGGGTGTTGTAATAGTAAATGTAATCCCGAATCATCCGAACAAACTCCTGCTTGGAAGTAAAACGGCTGCCATAATATTTCTCGCGCTTCAAGATGCCCCAGAATCCCTCCATTGGGCCATTGTCAATGCAGTGAGCCACGCGAGACATACTCTGCGTCATACCGGCTTCCTCCAACATATGGTGAAAGGTTTGGTTGGTGTACTGAAAACCACGGTCACTGTGGAACAGTTGATGTGCATCAGGATGGGCTTTAACTGTAGCCTTGAATGTGTCAAACACAATCGGGTTGTCGTTGTGGTCACTAATAACATACGAAACGATACGTCTGTCGTACAGGTCAAGGATGGCACTCAGATAGATTTTGTGAACTCCTCGTACCATTTGAACTCTATAACATCGGTGAGCCACTTCATATTCGGTCTTGGCGCATGGAAATTACGACCGAGTACATTCTCTGCCACATACTGCGGATTGGCTGCATTATTCGCACCGTATTGGGTAAATTCACATTCAATCAGCTTATCATGATTCGCTTCAGATAAATTTCTTCTGCCGCAAAGCCCTTGACTTTTTGCCGATGTGCAGTATACTTTTATATAGTTAGGTACGCATAACCGCTCAAAAACTTTATGATGCGGGAGCCTCTCTCAGAATCTCCGAAAGCACCGAAACTTCTTGACAGAGTTAGCAGCAGGGCGTATTATTTGGGCAGACTAGCCGCTGAGCAGCGGCTTTTTGCAGCGCCATAAGTTAGCTTTATCTAACTCTTAGCGTTGTCCTGCCCGAAGAAATGTGTTTTTTCTTACAGGCAGAAACTAAAAGCAGAAGGAGCGTATCACGATGAAGATTTACCCATTTGGTGCAAAGGATGCTCCGGTGCTGTTGCTGCTGCCAGGCACCTGTTGCCATTGGAAAAGCAATTTCGGTGTGGTGATCCCGCTTCTGGCTGACAGCTTCCGGGTGCTGTGCGTCAGCTACGATGGCTTTGATGAGACTGAACAGACCGAATTTCCCACCATGCTGGAGGAGACCGAAAAGATCGAGGCCTACCTCAAGACCCACTGCGGCGGTCACATCCGGGCGGCCTACGGCTGCTCTCTGGGCGGTTCCTTCGTGGGGCTGCTGGCGGCGCGGCAGAACATCCACATGGACTACGGCATTCTGGGCAGCTCCGATTTGGATCAGGCGTCGCCGCTGGCGGCAAGCTTGCAGACGGATTTTCTGCTGCCATTGATCTACCCTGTGGTGAGAGACGGAAAGATTAAGGCAAAATTTCTCCAAAAGTGTCTGGACAAGTGTGCCAAAGAGTCGGGGGATTATGTCAAGGCCTTTCTGAAAATGTTCGGCGATGCCCGCCCCTATGTGACCATGCAGAGCTGCAAAAACCAGTTCTACTCCGATCTTATTACCCCGCTGCCGGATAAAATCCATGTGCCCGGCACCGAGATCCATATCTTCTACGCTTTGAAGATGGGCAAAAAATATCGTGCCCGGTATCAGCGGCATTTTGCACATCCTGTTCTCCATGAGCAGAACTTGCAGCACGAGGAATTGCTGGCCTGTCACCCGGAGCAGTGGGCGCATCTGGTAAAAAGCATTGCATTGTGAACGGTAAATAGAAAGAGGGTGGCGTTATGTCCTTTTTTGAAAACACCCGAAAGCCCGTAGGCCTTGGCGGGAAGATCATGGTTGCTATGATGAACTTTGGACACAGCGCAATGGCAGAATGGGGGCTGCGCTTTTTACAGCCTGCCCCGGATGCCATGGTGCTGGACTGCGGCTGCGGCGGTGGAGCGAACATTAAAACGCTGTTGAAACTGTGCCCCAACGGCAAGGTGCAGGGCATCGACTACTCAGCCGTCAGCGTGGAAAAAGCGCGAAAGGTCAATGCCAGAGCCATTGCGGCAGGACGGTGTACCGTGCAGCAGGCAAGTGTGGCAGAACTGCCGTTTGAAGCGGAGCAGTTTGATGTGGTGACCGCCTTTGAAACGGTCTATTTCTGGCCGGAACTTGCGCAGAATTTCAGAGAGGTTTATCGAGTGCTGAAGCCCGGCGGGGTCTTTTTCATCTGCAATGAAGCAAACGGCGAAACAACAAAAGACGACAAATGGACGCAGATCATCGATGGCATGGCTATCTATACGGGTACTGCACTGAAAGAGTATCTGGAAAAAGCAGGATTTTGTCAGATCCAAAGCCACAAAAATAAAAAGGGCTGGCTTTGCGTCACAGCACAAAAATGAGGTGCGATCATGTCGAAAAAAGCAACGGAATTTCAAAGAAAAGCAATGAGCCGGATGTACCGGGGCAAGGAGATTTTCAAACCATTGAGCACCGGCTGGATCGATGAAAATGTCGCCTGTGTGCGGGAGTGGGTGGCAAATATCTTCTTTTACCGCAAGGGTGATACCACCATTATGATCGATGCCGGATACAACTATGACCGGCTGGCAGAGAAGATGAATTGGCTGGGGATCGATCCGAATTCCATCCGGCACATCCTCATCACCCATCAGGACACCGACCATGTAGGTGCGGTGGAGGCGGACAGTCCGGGACTGTTTCGGGATGCTGCGCTGTATATTGGCGAGATCGAGAACCGCTATCTGACCGGCGAGGTGCGCCGCAGGGTCATTTACCGCCTTTACAAGCTGCCGCAGGTGACGATCAACAATGAAAAAGTGCTGCTGCACGACGATGAGGTCAGCGACATCGACGGGATCAGAATCGAATGCTTTCTCGTTCCCGGTCATACATGGGGGCACATGGTATACCTTGTGGACGGGAAATATCTCTTTACCGGCGATACCCTCTGGTTCGGTGCGGACGGCGGCTACAGCTTCATTTCCTCGCTGGCGGAGGACAATAAGCTGGCTGTGCAGTCACTGGCGGAGCTGGAGCGGAAACTGCGCGCACGTGGGCTGCATCCATATTTCATCACCGGTCACACGGGATGGACGGACAATTTTGCCTTTGCGTTTGCCCACAAAGACAAGAGCTGTTCACCATTCAAAAAACGAGTACACGACCCATCGGCACCCTATGATGCCTACGACGAATCGGACGACACCGAAGAAAATGCAAAGAGCGGTTTTCTGAAAGGCGTGGGAAGATGAAGGACAGCGAATTACAAATTGACCGCAGCTGTCATGTGCTGTATTCCAAGCCCTGCAAGAAGGAGATACAGTCGAAAATTGCCCTGCATTACCCGGAAGCGGAGCGGGAGATGATATGGGAAAAGGTGCAGCGGCAGTATGTGGATTTTCTTTCAGACTGGCGCACGGATCTGGGCGGTAAACGGAACTTTCACAACGGAGCAGGCGGCACCTATGACTGCATCGCCATCATGAGCTACTATGCAGCCTGCAAAGCGGTTACATCCTTCCGCGAAATCGAGAAAATCGAGGAAAATCTGATCCTGCCGACATTCCGCAAACTGAAATTCGTGAACTGTAATAAGCCGTTCTGGAAAAAACTGATGCACATGGCGTTTCTACGGGCAAAAGCGGGCTGTGACAAATGGCACGATTATGAGATGACGGTGGCTCC
>ENA-UOJO01001989-UOJO01001989.1-human-gut-metagenome-genome-assembly--contig:-P57-NODE-1989-length-23710-cov-6.520313_pt1 | contig 23710 bp, 15 predicted proteins | sample MGYA00242351_ERZ723898 | MGnify/ENA metagenome assembly ERZ723898 | reverse complement strand
CAATAGCATTTAATGTTTCTGTTAATGTACCAATTTGATTTAATTTAATAAGTATGGAATTTGCAACTCCCTTTTCTATTCCATTACTTAATCTTTCAGTGTTTGTTACAAATAAATCATCACCTACAAGCTGTACTTTATTACCCAATCTTTCAGTCATAAGTTTCCAACCTTCCCAGTCCTCCTCAGCCATTCCATCTTCAATAGATATTATAGGATATTTTTCAACCCATTTTTCAAAGAAAGATACCATTTCTTCAGCATTTAATGTTTTACATTCATGCTCTAAAACATATTTACCATCTTTATAATATTCAGATGATGCAGCATCAATAGCTATAAACATATCTGCTCCTGGTTTATATCCAGCCTTTTCTATTGCTTCTATTATTACTTCAATAGCTTCTTCGTTTGATTTTAAATTTGGTGCAAAGCCACCTTCATCACCTATAGCTGTTGAATATCCTTTTGAAAGCAATATCTTTTTTAATGTATGATATACATTAGAACACATTTCAATGGCTAAACAAAAACTTTCAGCACCAACAGGCATAATCATAAATTCCTGCAAATCTACCGAATTATCTGCATGAGAACCTCCATTTATTATATTCATCATAGGCACAGGTAAAACTTTAGCATTAACTCCTCCTATATATTGATACAATGGAATTTCTAAACTTTGTGCTGCAGCCTTTGCTACAGCAAGAGATACTCCTAAAATAGCATTTGCTCCAAGTTTTCCTTTATTAGGTGTTCCATCTAATTGAATTAATAATTTATCTATATATGTCTGATCAAATACATTACATCCTATTAATTCATCTGCTATTAATTCATTTATATTTTTTACTGCTTTAAATACACTCTTACCTTGATATAAATTCTTGTCATTGTCCCTAAGTTCAACAGCTTCATACATTCCTGTAGAAGCACCTGATGGAACAGCTGCTCTTCCTACAGTTCCATCTTCAAGATAAACTTCAACTTCAACTGTTGGAAAACATCTAGAATCCAGTATTTGCCTTCCTACTACATCTATTATTTCAACATACTTCTTCATATAAAAATCCTCCTTAAACTACATTATCTATGATAGTATTAGCTTTTGAATGTTTTTTATTCTTGTTTTTAATTAATAATTAACCAAAGTTAAAGCCAAGACAAATGATATATCCTTAAGCAGATTTTTATTATTTACATTATCTACTTAAGGAAACATATCAAAAGTCCTGGCTTATTTTATTGAAATATCGTATTCTTTTATTTTTTCTATGCAATATTTATTAAATTTCTCCTGCCATTCAATTGCCTTTTTTTCATCTAGTCTAGATACATTATCTAAAAATTCATCAAGCACATTAAGTTTAAACAACCCTTTCATTAAATGTCTTGGATATGAAACTTTCTTACTGAAACATTTTTTAGGATCAATAACCATAATCTTCTTTTTTTTACACACATATAAATCTTTACAACGTGAATCAATTTTCGTAAACTTTAATTTTTTAAATTCCTTCAATACATAAAATATGTTTTCAGAAATTTTATTATCTAAGCCATATTCTTTTATGTATTTATCTAACCTAATTCCGTTTACCATATCTCTAGTTATATATAATTTACCACACCTATACATTTTAGGAAATGATTTAGATTTACCTGTTCTTGATAAAATATATGATTCATCTCTACATACTTTCGACTCTACAAATATTTTTACAACTTTATTTTCAGGAAGCTTATACACAATTCCGTTATTTCCCTGTCCAAGAAATTCTGCCTTCTCAAACAATTTTTCAGTATAAAAATCAAATTCTGCTGAATAGCAATGATATTTCTTCATTAAGAACATCCTCATATTATTTCTAATAAATAATATGATTAAGATGCTAAATTTATACTAATTTTTATAAAACTCTTCTTGCCCTTCCTACTAAGTTCCAAGGAACATTTGTAATTCTAATATTAGCATTTTTATTTGGTGCTTCTATCCATTGTCCATTTCCAATGTACATACCAACATGTTGAAGGTTTGAATAAAATAATAAGTCTCCTGGTTTTAAATTATTTAATGATACTTCATAACCATTTTTTATTTGATCCCAAGTTGTTCTGCCCAAAGAAATACCTGCATTTCCAAATCCCCATTGCATAAGACCTGAACAATCAAAAGCTCTATAACCTTTATTAACATAACTTTCTACTCGTGAATACGCTCCATTAGCAGCTTGAGTAGGGAAAGTTGCCTTCAAAGTCCTAAGAGAAGCTGTTGTAAGAAGTTGTCCATATCCGCCCCAGCAATATGGTACACCAAGTTGAGATTTCATATTACTTAGTACTGCTGAATATTTATCAGATTGTGATAATGAACTTCCACCACCAATTTGTATATAATCTTTACTTACATATGCATTTTGACCATTATAATTTATTTTATAAAAGCCTCCGCTTTCTCCTGTTATTGTTACAGAAGAACCTCTGCTTAATGTTCCAATTATAGAATTAGATGTTGATGCTCCTGATCTTATATTTAATACACTAGCTGTTACAATACCTGTTTTATTAGTTATACTATTTCCAGAAGATGACGAACTAGATCCTTTTGAAATATAATCCTTTGATACATAGGCAGTCTGACCGTTAAAATTTATAGCATAAAAATTCCCACTTTCTCCTGTTATTGTTACTTTTTGACCATTTAATAAGTATCCCAAAACTGATGAACTTGTACTTGCAGCTGATCTTACACGTAAATTAGTTGAAACATTTACAACTGTTCCTAATATACTTGAATTGCTTCCGGATTGATTTCCAGAAGTAGAACCTTTACTTACATAATCTTTACTTACATATCCCTTTGTACCATTGTAACTAATAGCATAAAATGCTCCATTTTCTCCTGTTATTGTTACACCTTGTCCATTTTTTAAGTGACCAATAATTCCATATGATGTTCCAGGACCACTTCTTACATTTAATGAAGTTGAAACATTTACAACCACCCCTGAAGAACTAGTTAAATTTTCTGCAGAACTGTTATTTTGTGAAATTATTTTAACATAATCCTTATGTACATATCCTGTTATGCTTCTATAAGTTATTTTATAAAAATCGCCACTTTGAGAAATAACCGATACTTCTGTATTATTTAAAAGATATCCTAGTATACTAGAACTTGTACTAGCTTGCGATCTTATTCTTAAATTTGTAGTTACATTTACTATTTTTCCTTTTTGAGTTGACTTAGCAGCTGCTTCTTCAACTTCAGTTTTATCTTCTGTAACTTTTAATGAATCATCATTCTTTTTACTACTAACTTCATCTTGTTTATCAGTATCTGCAGTTTTTGTTTCTGCTGATTCTTTAAAAACTTCATCTGCTAATGCACTTTTATCATTAAGTGTAACACCTCCAACTACTAATGTAGATGCTACTACTATTTTCATTATTTTCTTTCTATTCATGAAAAATCACCCTTGCCTTCGTTTGTCTTTATTATACTTTTTTTTCATGTGTAATGCATTGTTTTTACTAATCATTAACTCAATTTTATCATTTAGTGTATTTTATTAACACATAGTACATTTTTTTAGATAAAACTAACAAATATGATATATTTATAAAATTATATCACAAAAAAATTCTAGACATCTTTAACTAAAAATGTCTAGAGTAAAACCATTAATACTATACTACTTTTTTTTCTATTTTTCTACCTTAAATATAACATTTGCAAGTTTTTTATATACAAAATATGCAACTACAGATACAATTACAGCTTTTATTGTATTAACAGGCAAAAGTCCTACCAAAACATAATCCATAAATTCACTACCTGAAAGATTCATATGAAATGCAGGAAGAAGGAAATAATAATTTGTTGCTATTGCTCCAACTTCCATAACTACTGTTCCTACAATCATTCCTATTAACGCACCCATAGGTAATCTTTTATATTTGTATATTAAAGAAGCTGGAATAACAAAGAATAAACCTATAATGTAATTTGCTATTTCGCCTACAAATCCAGTGTGGGTTCCCATTATTAATAACTTTAATGCTATTTTTAGTGTTTGAATTACTATTGCAGCTAATGGGCCAAAAGCAAGTCCACCTATTAACGCTGGAAGTTCTCCAAAATCAATCTTTAGCCATGTAGTAGTTGGAAATGGTATTTCAAGACACATAAGTACAGCAGCAATTGCTCCAAGTAATGCAATTTTTATCATTTTTCCTAAATGTTCATTAGTGTTTTTCAAAATTAATCCTCCTTACATAAAAAAGACCTGCAAAAATCTTGCAGGTCTTGAATAAATTCAATTTAATAATTAAATTTATATTTCTTCTTCCATCCAGACTATACTGTCGGCTTCGGAATTACACCGAATCATGCTAAATAAACTTAGCTCGCAGGCTATACTGCCGGTGGAGAATTACACTCCGCCCTGAAGATTTTCATATATTTTCTTTTTATACTATACAATATTAAAAGTATAATTTCAATAATTATATTAATTATTAACTACTTCTTTTTTTTCTTCTTTTTCTCCAAACAACTTACCAAAACATGATACAGCAACCATTATTCCAAGAGCCATTAAAAGTATTGCAAATATCAACTGTAATCCATCAGTTAAGAAAGCAAAGTTATTACCAGCAATTAACTTTTGTACTAAAGATATTGTTGATTGAATTAATGAAGTAAATGTTACTACAAGCATAATTACCATAGGTGCCCAAAGCATAAAGCCCTTTCTGCCTGTTACTCTTAAAAATACTGCAAGTGTAATTAATACTAATGCTGATAAAAGTTGATTAGCAGAACCAAATAATGGCCATACACTATTATATCCACCAAGAGAAAGAACTAATCCTAAAGCTAGTGTAATAAAAGTTGATACATATTTGTTAGTTAAAAATGCTACTACAGGTGACATATTTTCTTTATCAGTACTACCATCTATAAATAATTCTTGGAAAAACATTTTTCCTATACGTGCAACTGAATCAAGTGTTGTAAGACCTAAAGCTGATACACACATTGTCATAAAGCAAGTTGCAACATAATTTGGTATTCCTATTGTTTCTAAGAATCCTGCAACAGATCCTGCAAATACTGAAAATGGTGTTCCCTCTGGTAATTTACCTCCTGTTGCTGCTGCTCCTACTACTACTAAAGCTACAACTCCAAGCAATGTTTCTATATTCATAGCACCATAACTTATTGTAAGCATATCTTTTTCATTTTTTACTTGCTTTGATGATGTTCCAGATGATACTAAACTATGGAATCCTGAAACAGCACCACATGCTATTGTTATAAATAATGTTGGGAATAAGTTTTTACCTCCCACATTAAATCCAGTAAATGCTGGCAAATTCATTGGAGGATGTGCTACAAATATTCCAAGAACTGCACCTATTATCATTCCAATTAACATAAATGAACTTAAATAATCTCTAGGTTGCATCATTATCCACATTGGTGCTATTGCTGCAACAAAAATATAAACAAATATTACACCAAGCCATACATTCTTACTAAAATATAGTGGACAAGCCATTCCTATTGCAAGCATTGCAATTAGTAATACAATACCAATTATAAATTGTTCTTTACCACTTGGCTTTCTATGTTTTATATATATACCAAATGCTATTGATACAAAAATAAATAACATTGAAATTGATGCAGCAGCAGCATTAGGTGTAACTTTTGCACCATCTTTACCAAAACCATTAAATGTACCTGCAACTATATCTGCGAAGGCTGCAATAACAAGTAATGAAAAAATCCATGCAAAAAGTGAGAAAAGCTTTTTACCTGTTTTGCCAATATATTTTTCAATTAAATATCCCATTGATTTTCCATCATTTTTAACTGATGCATACATAGCTCCAAAATCATGTACAGCTCCAAAGAATATACCACCTATTAAAAGCCATAATAAAACTGGTAACCATCCAAAACATGCTGCAATAATTGGTCCTGTTACAGGGCCTGCACCTGCTATTGATGAAAATTGATGTGAAAATACAACACCTTTAGAAGTAGGTATATAATCTTCATCATCTTCTAACCTATAAGCTGGTGTTTTAGCTTCTGGATCTATTCCCCATTTGTTTGCTAGCCACCTTCCATAAAGTAAATAGCCACATCCAAGGGCAACAATTGCAATTAATATAAGTACTATACCGTTCATAAAAAACGCCCCCATTTAAATTATTACATTAACATACTCAAACTTACTTTTATTAATATATATACAAACACATTTGCATATTTATTAAATTAAGTACTCTTAAGTATATTAATATTATGTTAATAATATTAGCACTTTATAATCATTTTTTCAATTATGTAGCTATTTTTTATAATTTTATCAATAAATTTGCGTTTTTTTATAAATATCAAATTTTTATATTCGTTTTCAAAAATTATTTTATATTTATGAACATAGTTATTGCAAAATGACAAAAAAGCTTGTTACAAATTATAAATTTAATTTATATTTCGTAACAAGCAATATATTTTCTTATTCTTTTATATCCTTCATGCTTAATGCAATTCTCTTTCTTTTTTCATCTACTTCAAGAATTTTTACCTTTATTACATCTCCAACCTTTACAATGTCTAATGGATGCTTAACAAACCTGTCTGCCATTTGGCTTTTATGAACCAGCCCATCTTGGTGAACTCCAATATCGACAAATGCACCAAAATCAGAAACATTTCTTACGGTTCCCATAAGAATCATTCCAGGTGTTAAATCTTTAAGATCAATTATACCTGTTTTTAAAATTGGCTTTGGCATCTCATCTCTTGGATCTCTTCCTGGTTTTTGAAGTTCCTTTATTATATCTTTTAATGTTAATTCTCCAATTTCTATTTCCTTTTCTATGTTTTTGATACCTTTTTCCTTAACTCTATCTTCTATATCAAATAATTTATTATTTTTCAAATCATCTTCTGAATAACCTAAAATTTCAATGAGTTTCTTGGCTTCTTCATATGATTCAGGATGAACAGCAGTATTATCTAAAGGTTCATTACTTTCAGAAACTCTTAAAAATCCCGCACATTGTTCATAAGCTTTTTGCCCAAGCCTCTTTACCTTTAATAGTTCCTTTCTTGATTTAAAGCCACTATTTTCATCTCTATATTCTACTATATTTTTCGCAATAGCTGAATTTATTCCAGATACATATGTTAAAAGGCTAGGTGTTGCTGTATTTAAATCTACTCCAACTTTATTTACAGAATCCTCAACTACCCCTTGAAGTGATTCCTCTAATCTCTTTTGAGTAACATCATGTTGATATTGTCCAACTCCAATAGCTTTTGGATCTATTTTTACAAGTTCAGCCATAGGATCTTGAAGTCTTCTTCCTATAGAAATGGCACCTCTTACCGTAACATCTAAATCTGGATATTCTTCTGTTCCAAGCTTAGATGCTGAGTATACAGAAGCTCCTGCTTCAGATACTATTACATAAGAAACTTCCTTTCCTGTTTCTTTTTTTATTTCTGAAATCATTTCAGCTATAACCTCTTCAGATTCTCTTGATGCTGTACCATTTCCAAGAGATATCACATCAACATCATATTTATTTATAAGCGCCTTTAATGTTTTCTTAGTGCCTTCTATATCTCTTTTAGGTACAGTAGGGTACACTGCTGTATTTTCTAAGAACTTACCATTACTATCAAGAATTGCTATTTTACATCCTGTTCTAAAACCAGGATCATACCCCATTACTGTTTTTCCTTTTATAGGAGCTTGCATTAAAAGCGCTTTTAAATTTTCCTTAAATACATTTATTGCTCCTTCCTCTGCTCTGTCTGTAAGTTCACTTCTTATTTCTCTTTCTATTGAAGGATAAATAAGTCTTTTGTATGCATCTCTAATTGCTATTTTAATATATTCATCAGTATTTTCATTATTTTTCAAAACATGATTTTCTAAATATTTAATTATCTTTTCATCATTTGCTTTAATCTTTACTGATAATATTTTTTCCTTTTCACCTCTATTAATTGCAAGAATCCTATGAGATGGAATCTTTTTAACCTCTTCACTATATTCATAATACATTTCATATGGTGTTGTCTCATCACTTGAACCTTTAGATTCAATAACTCCTTCTCTCATTACAAGTTCTCTTATATATTTTCTAAACTTTGCTTCTTCAGATACAGCTTCAGCTATAATATCAAGTGCCCCATTTATAGCATCATCTACTGTTTCAACTTTTTTCTCTTCATTTATATATTTAGAAGCCTCTTCTCCTACATCACCACTAAACTTACCATTCATAATAATATCTTTTAATGGTTCTAGACCTTTTTCCTTTGCTATAGTAGCCCTTGTTCTTTTCTTTGCCTTATATGGTCTATATATATCTTCAACTTCAGTTAATGTTTCAGCTTTTGAGAGTGCATTAACTATTTCTTCTGTAAGCTTACCTTGTTCTTCAATAAGCCTTTTAACATCAACCTTTCTTTCATCTAAATTTCTCAAATATGTTAATCTTTCAGAAAACTTCCTAAGAATTTCATCTGAAAGTCCTTCTGTTCTCTCTTTTCTATAACGTGCTATAAATGGAACTGTATTTCCTTCATCAAGCATTTCTATTACACTATCTACCACACCTAATTTTATTCCAAGTTCCTTTGATAATCTTTCTTGTATACCCATGATACCTCCATTTTTATGTATAAAATTAACATTATAATTATATACTTATAACAAAAAAAATAAAAGCTATTTTATTTTTCTTAAAATAGCTTTCACCTTGTAAAATTATTTAGTCTTTATTCTTTTAAAAACAATTAATTAACTAAGCTGCCTTTTAATCATTATTAATCCATTCATTAAAAACTTCTGGTTTAAAACCTACTACTGCTTTTTTACCATTTCTAACTATAGGAGTTTTTATAAGTGTTTGATCCTTAAATAATATTTCTATTTTTACATCTGCACTTCGTACATTTGCAATTCCTGATGTTTTATAATTTTTAGCTTTTTCATTAACCAAATCATTAATAGAAACAGATGACTTTACAGAAGTTAATTCTCCCTTGCTAATTCCTTTTTCTTTCATATCTATAAATTGATACTTTATTCTTCTTTCCTTAAAGAATCTCTCAACTTTTTTAGTATCAAAGCACTTTTTTGCACCAAAAACCTGTATATTCATAATTCCTCCTTTATAAAATTATTTTTCTTCATTTTCATGAGAAATATATTTATAAGCTTTTTTAATAGCTTCTACCTTACTATCATAAATATGATTTTCTCCAATCATATCTTTAAGTCCCATTTTTTCAAGAACCTTCATAGGCTGTTCTTGAACATGTGTCAAAACAAGCTTTATATTAAGATTTTCACATTTACTATATAATTGTTTTAATGCAGAAATAGCAGATGAATCAATAGCATTTGAATGTCTTAAATCAATTATTAATACTTCAGTTTGCTTATTAATAATATCATTAAGTTCACTTATAAAACTTTGGACTATGCCAAAAAATAATGGTCCATTTACTTGATATACAAGTATTTTATCATCAGATTCATCAAGTACCTTTGAGATGTTTTCATCAAAAACATGTTCCTCTACTAAATCCTTAACATATGTAGTTTCTGACATTCTCTTCATAAACAAGAACATTGCAAGTATCATTCCAAAACCTATTGCAACAACAAGATCAAATATTACTGTACAGAAAAATGTTATTAAAAGAACTATAATATCACTTTTAGGTGCTTTCAAAAGTGCTTTAAAAGTTCTCCAACCACTCATATTATATGATACAACAACTAATATTGCAGCTAATGTAGTCATTGGAATAAGTTTTGCAAGAGGCATTAAAACAAGCATTATTAAAAGAAGAGTTATAGCATGAACTATTCCTGCTATAGGGCTTCTGCCACCTGATTTTACATTTGCAGCAGTTCTTGCAATAGCACCTGTAGCTGGTATTCCTCCAAAAATTCCAGATACAATATTACCAAGGCCTTGTGCCACAAGTTCAGCATTTGAATCATGAGTATCATCTATCATCCCATCACTAACAACTGCTGACAATAATGATTCTAAGGCTGCAAGCACAGCAATAGTAAGTGCTGGTGAAAATAATTTATTTATAGTACTTACATCAATTTTCGGAAACATTGGCATAGGAATAGATGAAGATATTTCTGTGAATCTACTACCTATAGTTTCAACACCATTAAAATAAGGTATAAAACATACCATTAATGTAGATACAACAAGTGCCACCATTGATCCTGGTATTTCTTTAACTACTGGTATTTTTGATGTAATTATTGGCCATATTGCAATAATTACTACACATAGTATTCCAACTATTAATGTTTTTATATCTATTGTATTAAAATTTTCTATATAGCATTTCCACTTAGGTAAAAATTCTGATGGCACACTTCCATCTATAGTAAGTCCAAAAAAATCTTTTACCTGTGTTGATAAAAGTGTAACTGCAATTCCAGCAGTAAATCCAACTGTTATTGTTTTTGGTATAAATTTAATTAGCGATCCAAGTTTTGCAATTCCCATTATTACAAGAATAATCCCTGCCATAATTGTTGCAGTTATAAGTCCATCAAGACCATATTGTTGAATAATAGAATAAATAATTACAACAAATGCTCCTGTAGGGCCTCCTATTTGTACTTTACTTCCCCCTAAAAGTGAAATAATAAAACCTGCGAAAATTGCTGTAATAAGTCCCTTTTCTGGTGATACACCAGATGAAATTCCAAGGGCAATTGATAATGGAAGAGCTATAATTGCTACAATTATTCCAGCAATTATATCTTTCATTATCTGTTCCTTAGTAATTTCCTTGTTTTTAATCATTGAAAATAGTTTTGGCATCAAAACAAACGACATCCTTTCAATCCGTATTTTACCCATTTTATATATTAATTAGAAAATATAACACAGTCAAAGTTAAAATACTTAATTATAACTTTAAGAATTCGTTTACTTTCATACTATCTTCTATTTTTTGATAAAAACCACTAAAAAGTATTTTTATTTACTAAATTTCATAATATACTTATATTAATTAGTATACAAAAGGAGGTTACAATGATGGAAAAAATAACAATGCTTGGAACTGGTTCAGCTATGGTAACAAAATGCTACAACACATGCTTTACACTTTCTAATGATAATGAAAATTTACTAGTAGATGGTGGTGGTGGTAATACCATTCTTACAAATCTAGAAAAATGTAACATAAGTATAAATTCAATACATAATGTTTTTGTATCACACAATCATAATGACCATATACTTGGAATTGTATGGATACTACGAAAAGTGTCTCAGGAAATATTAAAAAATAGATATGACGGCAACCTAAATATCTATTGCCAAAAAATCTCAATAGATGCCCTTAGAGATATTTCTTCATATGTTCTGCAAAAAAAATTCTTAAAATTGTTTGATTCAAGAATAATATTTCATGAAATAAAAGATAACATGGAAGCAACAATACTTGGTAGAAAAACTATTTTCTTTGATATAAAAAGCACCAAAGATCCTCAATTTGGTTTTAAAACATACTTAGCTAATGGAAAGACTCTTACATTTTTAGGTGATGAACCTTATAGAAATACTTCAAAAAAGTATTGTGAAAATGTAGATATTTTAATGCATGAAGCCTTCTGTAGCTATGAAGACAGAGAAGAATTTAATCCCTATGAAAAACATCATGCAACAGCCCTTGATGCATGTAAATCAGCTAAAGAACTTAATGTAAAAACAATAATATTATATCATGCAGAAGGTAGAAATCTTAAAGACAGAAAAATAAGATATATATCTGAAGGAAAAACTGTATTTGGTGGAAATATATATGCCCCTGATGATTTAGATGAAATAATCCTTTAATAGAAACACCTCACTATGTGAGGTCTTTTTTTGTTTCCATTATTTGCAAATAAATGATATAATAATTGTAAAAATATAACAGAAGGTGATTTTCTGAACAAATACATTCAAAATGTTTTATCTTTGCTACTTATTATATTAATTACCATACTAGTATTATATTACTATAAAATAATACAAATGGATACATTAATTTATGATGGAACATGCTTTGCTACTTTAGCCTTAATAATTATTTTTTCAACAGCATCCATTTGTTCAAAGGGCTCTAATCTAGACAAATTCCTAGGCTACGTAATTTTAGTATTAATATTTACAGGTCTAATTATGTTTATAATATCTGGCAATATTAATGTAGCATTATTAGCAGGAATTGGTTTTACAGCTTTAGATGCATTAATCAATATGATTTACAAAAATGTATAACTTCAACCTATTACAAAAAGCCCCAAATTAATTGATTATAGAGAAATATCCGAAATCAGCTGCCTTTATTACAGATGAACTACATTAATATTACAAAATTGTAATTTTAAAAAACAAAAAAATACCTTCCATAAGTTAGACTTTAATTCTAACTTATGGAAGGTAACTTATATTTAATTAACTTTCAATTACAAATGGGAAATTAACTGTTCCTGAAAGCTCTTCTCCTTCGGGTATAATAGCCCCCTTATCAGTAATTACATTTTTTAATTTTGCTTTAGAATTAATTATTGAATTTTGAAGCACAACACAACCATCTAATTCAACACCTTTTTCTATTTGAACATTTCTGAAAATAACACTATTTTTAACATTACCTTCAATATAACATCCATTTGCTAAAATTGAATTTTTTACATTACCAATCTTTGAATATTGAGTAGGTGGCTCGTCCTTAACCTTTGTATATATAGGGTTTTCTGAAAAGAATAACTCATTACTAATATTCTCATCTAATAAATCCATATTTGCTTTATAATAACTCCTAATAGAATTTATACAAGATAAATATCCTTTAAATTCATATGATCCTATTTTTAATTCATTAGTTTTATTATGAATACAATCCTTAATCTTTCTATATTTCTTGTTTGTAACACTTTCGTTTACTAATGCTTTAAATGTATCCACATTCATAACATACATTTCCATGCTTATATTAGCATTGTCAGCATCACCTTTATTTTTATAAACTCTGTTTACAAGTCCTTCTTCATCTAAATCAAGAATATCACATTCTATAAATTCATCTTCAGCATTAGAAACATTTTTATAAACTATAGTAATATCATTATTGTTAATTTTATGTTTCTTTAATACCTTACTATAATCAATGTTGCAAATCATATATGAAGATGAAAGAATTATATATTCACAAGAACTGTAATCAATAAATTCAAGATTTTCAGCAAAATTTGTTGCATCTTCATAAGTAGGATTATCATTACCAAAATTGAAAACCTTAAGTCCTCCAATTTTTCTATGAAGATCCCATGGTCTACCATTACTCAAGTGATCCATAAGAGATCTTGATCTATTCTTTGTAAATATTCCTATATTCCATACACCAGAATTAGTCATATTAGAAAGAACAAAGTCTATTATTCTGTATCTGCCACCAAAAGGTACAGATGCTAATGGTCTATACTCAACAAGTTGTTGCATTCTATTTCCATTTTCATCTAAATTAATTATTCCTAAACACTTATCCACCTAAAACTACTCCTCTTTTATCTTATAGTACATTTTTTATACACAACTTTCTACTTCCATATCAACTTTAGTCGGTACAACATTTACTTTACCTTCGTCCCTAATAACAGTATCTCTCGTTATTACAGCATTACTATTAATTATGGCTCTTTCTATAACAACATTGTCTCCTATCTTTACATTTGGCATTATTACAGAATCCTTAACTATACTGTTTTTACCAACATAAACTCCATTAGATAATATAGAATTTTCTGTTTTACCATGAACAATGCATCCTTCATTAACAAGTGAATTAGTTATTTCAGCATCATCACCTACATATTGAGCAGGTCTTGCTGTATTTCTTGAATAAATCTTCCAATTATCATCATCTAAATCAAGATCATTTTCCTTGTCTAATAAATCCATGTTTGCTTCCCAAAAACTATCTATTGTTCCAACATCTTTCCAATATCCTTTAAATGGAAATGCAAACATAGGAACATTATCTTTTAACATACTTGGTATTATATTCTTTCCGAAGTCATTGCTTGAGAAAACATCAGCTTCATCTGCAATAAGGTATTTTCTTAATGTTTTCCAACTAAACACATATATACCCATTGATGCCATTTGACTTTTAGGATGTTCTGGCTTTTCTTCAAATTCATATATTGACAAATCATCTCTTGTATTCATTATACCAAATCTCTTGGCGTCTTCAAGAGATACTTCAAGCACAGCAATTGTAGCCTCAGCTCCATTTGCTTTATGGAATTCAACCATTTTTGAATAGTCCATTTTATATATTTGATCTCCTGATAAAATTAATACATATTCTGGATCATGATCATCAATATAATCTAAATTTTTATATATTGCATCTGCTGTTCCAGTATACCAATCTCCTCCACCATTTGCTTCTTGGTAAGGTGGAAGTATAGAAACGCCTCCATCACGTCTATCTAAGTCCCAAGGATCTCCATTTCCTATATGTGCATTAAGTTCCCTAGGCTTATATTGTGTTAAAACACCTACTGTAGATATTCCTGAATTTGAACAATTACTTAAAGCAAAATCTATAATTCTATATTTACCACCAAATGGAACTGCTGGTTTAGCAATATTTTTAGTTAATTCTCCTAATCTTGAACCTTGTCCCCCCGCTAAAATCATAGCAATAGTTTCTTTCTTACTCATAATATTTTTTCTCCTCCCCAATATTAAATACTGTATAATTAGTATCTATATCTCTTCTCCTCTAACTTTTCAAATTTAATCCTCAAATTAACATCTTTAATAATCTTACCCTTATAAAATTTTGTATATGTTTATTTCTATAGAGATATAGTCATTAGCTATAAAACTTCTTAAAAATCATTTTAATAATTTAAACAAGAAACACAAAACATTACTTTTTGTTTACATTTTAGTACAAAAATTAGTTTTTTTTATTTTACTTACAATCTCATTGTACTATGAAAAAATGTATTTTTAAGTGTTTTAATATAAAATTAACACTTTTGTAAAATTTGTTTACATTTAAAATCTTATTTACTTATATTTGATGCTTCCACCTAAATTATTTTATCACACTTACCACTTTTTTCCAATATTTTTTTTAGAATTTTTACTTACAAATTTTTATATATAAGTTCTGACCCCCATATATCTGTTGCATATTCTTTTATTGTTCTGTCTGAAGAAAATATCCCCGAGTGGGCAATGTTTATTCCACATATTTTTTGCCAGTTATATTTATCCTTATATAGATTATTTATTTTATCTTGAGCTTCTAAGTAAGATTGAAAATCTTTAAGGACAAAAAATTCATCATTATACAAAATTAAATTATCATAAATTGGCTTAAATAGACCCTTATCACTGCTATAAGTTCCATTTACTAAATCTTCTATTACCCTCTTGATTCTCCAATTCTTATTGTATTCTTCAATAGAACTGTAACCTCCAAATTGCATATAATTTAAAATTTCTCTTGCTTCCATTCCAAATATAATTATATTATCTTTTTTTACTTCATCCCTAATCTCTATATTTGCTCCATCTAATGTAGCTATTGTAATTGCCCCATTCATCATAAATTTCATATTTGAAGTTCCTGATGCTTCTTTAGTTGTAGTAGATATTTGTTCACTTAAATCTGCTGCTGGAATTATACATTCTGCTAATGAAACACTATAGTTTTCCATAAAAACAACCTTTATTTTATCCTTTACTCTAGTATCATTATTTACTACATTAGCAATTGCATTAATAAGCTCAATAATATTTTTGGCAAGATAATAACCTGGCGCAGCCTTTCCTGCAAATATAAATGTTCTTGGAACTATATCCATAGAAGGATTATCTATTAACCTTTTGTATAAATCCATAATTCTTAGACAATTTAAAGTTTGCCTTTTATATGCATGAATTCTCTTTACTTGAACGTCAAATAATGAATCTATATTAACTTTTATTCCATTTGATTCATATATTTTTTTTGCAAGTCGCATTTTATTATTTCTTTTTATTTTATAAAGCTGTTGTTGAATATTTTTATCATATGCATATTTTTCAAAATTTAAAAGATCAATTGGATGATTTATAAAAGAATCTGATATTGTACTTTTAAGCAAAGTTGTAAGTTCCTTATTACATTTTAACAGCCATCTTCTGTGAGTTATTCCATTTGTTTTATTATTGAATTTGTTAGGATAAAAACAATAAAAATCTTTCATTTCTTCTTTCTTTAAAATTTCTGAATGAAGTTTTGCAACTCCATTTACACTATGGCTACCTACTATGGCTAAATGTGCCATCCTTATTTCATCATTTGCTATTATAGCCATTCTGGATATTTTTTCCCATTGACCCTCATAGCTTTTCCAAAGCTTTTTGCAGAATCTTTCATTAATTTCATTAATGATCATATAAATCCTTGGAAGTAATTCTTTGAACATCTCCACTGGCCATTTTTCAAGTGCCTCTGCAAGTATAGTATGATTTGTATAAGAAACTGTATTTTTTGTAATTCTCCATGATTCATCCCAGGATAATCCTTCTTCATCTAATAGAATTCTCATAAGTTCAGGAATAACTAATGTTGGATGAGTATCATTTATATGAATAGCAACCTTTTGATGAAAAGTTCTTACATCGCCAATATGTTTCTTGTAATGGCTTAATATACTTTGTACTCCAGCTGAAACAAAAAAGTATTGTTGCTTTAATCTAAGTTTTTTACCTTCGTAAAATGAATCTTCAGGATATAAAACCTTAGATATTGATTCAACAGAATTTTTATATTTTATAGCATGTAAAAAATCCCCTCTTTTAAGTAATGAAAAATCAAATTCATTATTTACTAATTCTGCACTCCAAAGCCTTAAATTATTAGCTACATTATTTTCATATCCAACTATTGCAGTATCATATGGAACAGCAAGAACAGGCTCATAATTAACATGATTAAATACTAGTCTTCCGTTCTTATATGATACTTCTACCCTACCTCCAAACTTTACAATTTGTGATTTTTCAATTTTTCTATTTTCCCATACATTTCCTAGCCTTAACCAATCATCAGAAATCTCTACTTGTTTTCCATCAATTATTTTTTGTTTGAAAAATCCATATTTATATCTTATGCCACAACCATGGCCTGCAATATTTAATGATGCCATTGAATCTAAAAAACAAGCAGCTAACCTGCCAAGTCCTCCATTTCCCAAACCTTGATCTTGTTCAAATTCTTCAAGTTCTATTAAATCAATATTAAGTTCTAACAGTGCTTCTTTTACCATGTCATATATCCCCATATTAAGAAGAACATCTCCAAGAAGTCTTCCTAGTAAAAATTCCATTGAAAAATAATACACTTGCTTTTCCTTCGTTTCATTATACCTTCTATTTGTCTCTAAAGCGTCCTCGCTTATATAAGATTTTATAACACTTCCCAAGGCTTCATACTTTTGCTGATTATTACCTTTTTCCAAGTCTTCTCCAAACTTTTCTTTATATTTTTGTATAAATTCTCTTTTGATTTTGTCTTTATTTATTTTGCACATACAAAATCCTCCTAATAATTCAGCCTCCATATTGACATTATTAAAGTATAATGAAAAAGAAGGATAATTATTACTTTATCCTTCTTTTAATATATAAATATTTAATTTTTAGAAAGGCCAGCTTACAATTTCATTATACAATCCTATATATGAATCAGCAGATTTAGACCAACTGTTATCAGAATTCATAGCTTGATTTACTATTCCCTTCCATCTCCATCTATCCCAATACATTTTTAATGCATATTCAGTAGTGTGTAAGAGTTCATCTCCATTAAAATTTCTAAAACTAAATCCATTTCCAATTCCAGTATACTCATTATATGGATTTACAGTATCCTTAAGACCACCAGTTTCTCTAACTATAGGAATAGTTCCATATCTTAAAGCAATAAGTTGTCCAAGTCCACATGGTTCAAATTTTGATGGCATTAAAAACATATCACTTGAAGCATATATTTTATGAGCTAAATTGTTATCAAATTTAATATTTGCAGATACCTTATTTCTATATCTATCTTGTAAATTCCAAAAATATTCTTCATAATCTCTATCTCCAGTTCCAAGAATAACAATTTGTACATCTTGCCATGGTAATAATCTTTCTAGCATATATTTAACAAGGTCTATACCTTTTTGTCTTGTTAATCTGCTTACTATAGAAATCATAGGTGTATCGGCGTTTACAGGTAATCCCAAATCCTTTTGCAATTGCATCTTGTTGTATTGCTTATCTTCAATAAAATCTTTTTCAAAAGTTCTATAAATCTCCTTGTCTGTATATGGATTATATTCATCATAATCTATTCCGTTTAATATACCACAAAACGCACATGATCTACTACGTAACACTGCATCAAGTCTTTCTCCATATTCTGGTGTTTGAACTTCTTGAGCATAAGTGTAACTTACAGTAGTTACTTTGTCGGCATAATTTATTCCACCCTTCATAAAGCTTACACCATCATCAAATTTTAATGCACCATTATTGTATTGTTCCATTGAATATCCAAATAAATCTGGAAGTATTTTAGGATCAAAAACTCCTTGGAATAATAAATTGTGTATTGAATATACATTTTTAGTTCTCCAATAGAATGGATCTTTTGAATACTCTAATCTATATAAAACAGGCACCATACCTGTTTGCCAATCGTTGCAATGAATTATATCTGGTTCCCAATTTATGACCTTCATAAACATAAGAACAGCTCTATCAAAAAATGCAAATCTCTCAGCATCATCATAATAACCATACATACCATCTCTTCCAAAATAGTATTCATTATCTAAGAAATAGTATGTTATTCCATTATAATAATATTCAAAAATTCCACAATACATTTGTCTATGTCCAACAGGCACTGTAAACCAAGCTTTAAATGTAAAGTTCTTTGCATAATCATAACTTATACCTTTATATTTAGGTATTACAACTCTTGCTTCTACTCCTTTTTCCCTAAAGGCTTTTGGAAGTGCTCCTACAACATCTCCAAGACCTCCTGATTTTATAAACGGATTAGCTTCTGCTGCTACTAATAAAACATTCATTATTTTGTTTTCCTCCTTCTTTTGTTCTGTAATCCAAGAACAACTGCTCCCATTGGTGGTACTGTTATTTCAATACTATAAGGTTTTCCATGGCACTCTTCTTCTTCTGCTTTTATTATCTTAGAGCCCATTACATTTCCTTTACCTCCAAACTTCTTATCATCAGTATTTAATACTTCAATATAATTTTTATCATAAGGAACACCTATTCTATAATCTTCATAACTTTCTGCTTTAAAATTACAAATAAATACTAAAGCATCATCACCTTTTTTAGATTTTCTAACAAAACTATATATACTTTGACCTGCATTATCTGCATCTATCCATTCAAATCCTTTTATATCACGATCAAGTTCCCAAAGACATTTATGCTTTTTATATAATTCATTCAATTCTTTTACTAAATCTTGAGACTGCTTATGCTTTTTATCCTTTAATAAATACCAATCTAACTGTTCAAATTCTCTCCACTCAATAAGCTGTGCAAATTCACATCCCATAAATGTAAGCTTCTTACCTGGATGTCCCATCATAAATGCCATAAATACTCTAAAACCAGCATACTTAGTCCATTCATCACCAAACATTTTATTTAACAATGACTTTTTGCCATGAACAACTTCATCATGAGATATAGGTAATAAATAATTTTCAGCATAATTATACATCATTGGGAATGTAAGTTTACCATGATGTTGTTTTCTAAACATTGTATCTATTTGAACATACTCTAAAACATCATTCATCCAACCCATATTCCATTTAAAATTAAATCCAAGTCCACCTTCCTTAGGTGATTCACATACTTTTGCCCATGCAGTAGACTCTTCAGCAATCATCATAAAATTAGGATATCTTTCACTTACTGCAGTATTAACATCCTGCATAAACTTAATTCCTTCTAAATTTTCTTTACCACCATAAATATTAGGTCTCCATTCTCCATCATTTCTACCATAATCAAGATATAAAATATTAGAAACAGCATCCATTCTTATACCATCAATGTGATATTCCTCTATCCAGAAAATAGCATTGGAAATTAAAAAGCTTTTTACTTCTGCTCTTCCTAAATCAAAATTGTAAGTTCCCCATCCAGAATTATTTGCTCTCCATTCTTCTTGATATTCATATGCTGGTTCACCATCAAACATATATAATCCATGAGCATCTTTACAAAAATGTCCTGGAACCCAATCCATAATTACTCCTATATTTCTTTTATGAAATTCATTTATAAGTTTCTTAAATCCATCAATAGAACCATATCTTGATGTTACAGAATAATATCCAGTTCCTTGATATCCCCAAGAAGCATCAAGAGGATGTTCTACAAGCGGCATCATTTCAACATGAGTATATCCCATTTCTTCAACATACTTTGGTAATGTTTGACTTAATTCTTCATATGTTAAGAATTTACCATCATTTGTTTTCCATGAACCTAAATGAACCTCATATATATTTAAAGGCATACTATATATATTTGTTCTTTTTCTTTTTGAAAGAAATGTTCCATCAGACCATATAAATGTACTATCCTTAGTTACTATAGAAGCTGTATCTGGTCTAAATTCAGAATACCTTGCATAAGGATCTGATTTATAATTAATTTTATTGTTTTTACACTGTACAGCAAACTTATACTTGCATCCTTCCTTAACACCTTCTATAAATAAACTCCAAATTCCATATTGTGATTTTTTCTCCATTCTATATTGATCATTTATATTAAATTCATTAAAATCACCAACAACCCAAAGACACTTTGCATTTGGTGCCCAAGTTGTAAATCGTACACCCTCTTTTCCATTTTCAGATGTCATGTGTGCACCCATTATCTTATATGATTCATAATTTACACCGCCATGGAATAAATTCATTGCATAATCTGTAAGTACACTTTCATCTTTTTTAACAATAGTCTTCTTTCTTGTAGTAGTTTTCTTAACTGGTGATTTACTTGTAGCAGTTTTTTTCCTTGGTGTTTTTTCAGTATTTACCTCTATTACTTTGCTTTCTTCCATACTATTTTTTACGTCACTAATATTATCTGTTTCTTTTTTTTCAATTTGTTTAACAGATACACTACTTAAGTTCTTATCAGTAACCTTAGCTGATTCAGTTTTCTTTATAACTTCTATTGAATTATTTAAAGTTTTTTTCTCATTCTTATTTTCTTCTATTTTAACAACATCATTCTTACTTTTTGCTTTCATTTTTTCCCCTCTTAATTCTGCTCCTTCTTTTTCATGTAATTTAACACTATTATTTACCTTGTTCAAAAAAACCTCTCCTTCGTATTATTACAAAACCGATTTCTAATTTTTGGAAATTGTCTTTTATTTATATTCTATACGGCTTTGCAAATTCCTCCTCCTAAAATATAATATTCCATTATTTTTTTTTTATTCCTTTTTTATGTTTTATAATTTTTTGTAACAATTTTATGTCTAATCTATTAATTTTAAAATATTATCTTTTTAAAGGAAGGAATAGTCTCATTTTACTAACATGCAAATGGAGAGTAAGTTTAATAAAAAAAGGTTGCATAAAAACATTTTTGTTCTTATACAACCTAAGGAATCAAATTTCGGACTATTTTCTTATTAAAGATACACCTGTCATTTCTTTTGGAGTATCAACACCCATAACTTCAAGCATAGTTGGTGCTATATCTGCAAGTTTTCCTGTATTTAAACTTCTACCATTTATATCATTTGCAACCCAAATAAATGGAACTGGATTAGTTGTATGAGCAGTAAATGGATTTCCAGTCTTTTCATCTATCATTATTTCTGCATTACCATGGTCTGCAGTAACAAATACTGTTCCATCTTTTTCTAAAACTTTGTTTATAACTTTTCCTGCACATTCATCAACTGCTTCAATTGCCTTAACTGCAGCTTCAACAATTCCTGTATGTCCAACCATATCTGGATTTGCAAAATTTAATATAATCATATCATATTTATCTTCATCTAATCTCTTTAATAATTCATCTGTAACCTCATATGCAGACATTTCAGGCTTTAAATCATATGTTGCCACCTTAGGTGATGAAATTAAAGCTCTTTCTTCTCCTGGATTTTCTTTTTCTACTCCACCATTAAAGAAGAATGTTACATGAGCATATTTTTCAGTTTCAGCAATTCTAAGTTGCTTTAATCCCTTACTTGATACGTACTCACCTAATGTATTTACAAGAGTTTGAGGTTTAAATGCCACATTAACTCCTTCTAAAGTCTTATCATATTGAGTCATTGTAACAAAAACTAAATTTAAGTTATCTCTCTTGAAGCCAGTAAAATCTTGATCGTTTATTGCTCTAGTTATTTCTCTAGCTCTGTCTGGTCTGAAATTAAAGAATATGACAGAATCATTATTGCTTATTTTAGCAGTTGGTTTTCCATCTTCTAATAATACACATGGAACTACAAATTCATCTGTTTTTTGATCCTTATATGAATTTTCTATAGCAGATGTAGCAGATGTAGCAGTATTACCTTTTCCAAGGACTAAAGCATTATATGCAAGTTCTACTCTTTCCCATCTATTATCTCTATCCATTGCGTAATATCTACCACTTACTGTAGCTATTTTACCAACACCAATTTCTTTCATCATATTTTCAGTTTGAAGAATATAATCAAGTCCTGAAGAAGGTGGAACATCTCTTCCATCCATAAATGCATGAACATATACCTTAGTTAATCCTTCTTTTTTTGCAAACTCCAATAATCCTTTTAAATGATTTATATGAGAGTGCACACCACCATCAGATAAAAGTCCCATTATATGTAGTGCTGAATTATTTTCTTTTGCATTTTTCATAGCTTTAAGTAAAGCTTCATTTTTAAAGAAATCTCCATCTTCAATTGATTTAGTAATCCTTGTTAATTCTTGATATACTATTCTTCCAGCACCAATATTTAAATGACCTACTTCAGAATTTCCCATTTGACCTTCAGGAAGACCAACAGCCATACCACTTGCTTGTAATTCAGTATGTGGATATTCCTTTAAAAGCTTATCAATATTGGGTTTTTTAGCGATAGACACAGCATTACCTTTTGATTTAGCAGCAATACCAAATCCATCTAATATCATTAACATTACAGGTTTCTTAGACATAATTACCTCCAAATTTACTTTTTAATTATTTACTAGGTTTTATTATACTACAATAATTATTTTTCTGCTACTTTAAAGAAATAAACTAATATATAATTTATTTCCTAGTAATATCATATCTATCAATAAAACCACCAGATTCTTTTAATATTGCCCCCTCTGGATACTGCCAATCTCCATAAACATAATCTGTATAAAGCTCCTTAAATTCTTCATCATCAGTAGCTTTTTCTAATATATTTCTAAAATCATTTACACTATTGCCACTTTCAACATAATTCACTATTGCAACTCCAATGGCTATTGATATAATTATTACTATTGTTCTGCCATCCATTTTG
>ENA-UOJO01001981-UOJO01001981.1-human-gut-metagenome-genome-assembly--contig:-P57-NODE-1981-length-23786-cov-4.698411_pt1 | contig 23786 bp, 19 predicted proteins | sample MGYA00242351_ERZ723898 | MGnify/ENA metagenome assembly ERZ723898 | reverse complement strand
TCTATAAGCCATGTAAATACCCCAACTACAGACACATTATCTGTGGATAGCCTGGAGTCACGTCCTGCCTTTTTCAAAAGGATGTATAAAAATGTATACCGCTATTTCACAGAAGCAAACCAGGAGAAAGAAACCAAACGATTCGATTTCTCGGTTATCGGCGGACCGCATTTTTCGAGCGACACCAAATTGGGACTAGGTCTGGTAGCTTCGGGACTGTACCGGGTAGACCGGGAGCATCTGACCCTTCCGCCTTCCAACATTTCTTTTTACGGGGACGTAACTACCACCGGTTTTTATCTGTTAGGCATCCGGGGGACGACCATTTTTAAAGAAGACAAATACAGGCTCGGGATCAATTTTTACTTCTTTTCTTTTCCGAGTAAATACTGGGGTATCGGTTATACAAACGGAAATCAGAAGGATCATTACACGACTTACAAACGCCTGGAGAAACAAATCCGGGTGGATTTCTCACGCCGTCTGTTTCCCAACACCTATCTGGGGGTGACGGGACTTTTCAGGCATGTCAACGGTAAAGATTTTAAAGACCCCGGTTTTCTGGACGGTGAAAAAGCAAATATCGCCACACAAGGATTCGGTCTGTTTCTGACTTATGATTCGAGGGATTTTCTTCCTAATCCATACCGGGGAACTTATGCCAGAATCGACCAGCTCTTTTTCCCGGATTTCTGGGGAAACAAATTCAAACGGACAGAAGTATTCTTCAGGCAATACAATAAGTTGTGGAAAGGAGCCATTCTGGCATCCGATTTGCAGGGGACATTCAATTACGGTAATACCCCCTGGAGTATGGTCGCCCTATTGGGAGGTTCTTATCAGATGAGAGGCTATTATGAAGGACAATACCGGGACAACGACCTGATACAAACTCAGGTAGAACTAAGACAACATATCTACAACCGGCATGGAATCGCCCTTTGGGGAGGTGCAGGAAATGTGTTTCATTAATGCTATTTCTTAATATGTAAGGAATCGATGCATTCTTACGGCATCGGCTTGTGGTTTGATTTCAAGAAACGGGTAAATGTCCGGTTGGATTATGGATTCGGAAAAGGGCAAAGTGCTTTTTATTTTAATATCGACGAAGCTTTTTAAACAATGACTATGTTACATCAAATAAATCTGTTATTCCGACGTTTTCTGACCGATGCACGTCAGTTATTCCGTTTCTTCGTTATCGTCAACCTGATTCCCTGTATTTTGCTGGTATTTACAGAACCTTATTCTTTTATGGGAAAGGTGATCCTAGTCACTTTTCCGTTGGGAATGTATCTTTTTGTATTCTCGTGGTTGAAAAATATCGGATTGATGCAGCTGATATTGATCCCGCAATTGATCTTCAATGCTTTTCAGATCGTTTTATTCTACCTGTTCGGCGAATCGGTGATCGCTGTCGATATGTTTCTGAACCTGGCGACGACCAACGTGACGGAAGCCAGTGAATTGCTGAATAATCTGTGGCCGGCGATCATCCTGGTTTGTGTGATCTATATCCCTACGATTGTGATTGCAGCTATCGGTTGTAAAAAGAGGGTGCATCTGACGCCTGTGTTCCGGAAAAAGATGGCTTGTACCGGGTTGATTATCGGGCTGGTTTCGTACGGTTTGACCTTCACGGCTACGAACAGGAATACGGGAAGCTATAAATTGCAATACGACGTATTCCCGGTGAATATCTATTATAATCTTCGTTTTGCCGTGAAAAAATGGCAACGGAGTATGATTTATCCTCTCACGTCGAAAGACTTCACTTTCCAGGCCCATAAAAGTGTAAAATCGGCGGATAGGGAGATTTATGTGTTGGTAGTAGGAGAAGCCAGCCGGGCGGTGAACTGGAGCCTTTGGGGATATGAACGGGAAACGAACCCCCTGTTATCCCAGATTCAGGGCCTGGCTTTATATAAAGATGCCATTACACAGGCAAATGCTACACATAAAAGTGTTCCCCTGATTTTATCCGCCGCCAATGCCGAGCATTTCGAAGACATCTATGGGCAAAAAAGTATTGTCGAAGCCTTTAAAGAAGCAGGGTTCAAAACGATTTTCCTCTCGAATCAGACGCCTAACCGTACTTTTACCGACTATTTTGCAGCAGAAGCGGATTTCCACCACAATATCCGCCCGGCATCGGCAGGAGGGATCTATACCGTCAATAACTACGACGATGCCATGCTTCCGTTGGTGCAGCATTATATCGATTCATTACCGGATAACTTATTTTTTGTGTTGCACACCTATGGTTCACATTTCAACTATTTTGAACGTTATCCGAGGGAGTTCGCCCATTTTACCCCGGACGAAGCGACAGAAGTGGAGGTGAAAAACCGGCAACAACTGATCAACGCATATGATAACAGCATCCGTTATACGGACTATTTTCTGCACCATCTGATCCAGATTCTGGATTCGACGAATCATACGACAGCACTTTACTATAGCCCGGACCACGGGGAAGATTTGTTGGACGACGACCGGAAACGCTTCCTGCATGCTTCGCCCCATCCGACGTATTATCAATTGCACATACCACTATTCTTATGGTTTTCCGATCAGTACCGGCAGGAATTCCCGGAACGATATGCAACGGCACTCGCCAACCAGACACAACCGGTATCTACAATCGTGGCTTTTCACACGATGCTGGACATGGCCTCTATCACGACCCCATTACTGAATACCGGTTACTCACTGATCAGCCCTGATTATAAAGCCCGGCGAAGGATGTATCTGACCGATCACGATCAACCTATTTTCTGGTATAATTCGGGCTTGAAGAAGCAAGATAAAGCTATGATCGAAAAAAATCATCTGGACCACCGGTAAACGCTAACAACCGGAATCTCCGAGGAAACACAGGTTTATCGGGAAAGCCGATGTTTAAAATTAAACACACAGTATGTTTGATGAAAAAAACGACCGGGATATTTTTTAGAGATCATCAAAACATTAATTTTGCAATCCAATAATCATACATTTTTAAAACCTGAAAATATGAAAATAGCTATCGTCGGGGCAAGTGGAGCAGTAGGACAAGAGTTTCTGCGCGTATTGGAAGAAAGAAATTTTCCTATGGATGAGTTGGTGTTATTCGGTTCGAAACGGAGCGCCGGCACCCAATACCTGTTTCGTGGTCAGCCGCTGACTGTAAAACTTTTACAACACAACGACGACTTTAAGGACATCGACATAGCTTTCGTTTCGGCCGGAGGCGGTACTTCGAAAGAATTTGCCGAAACGATCACCAAATACGGGGCTGTAATGATCGATAATTCGAGTGCTTTCAGAATGGACGAAGAGGTACCTTTGGTGGTACCGGAGGTCAACCCGGAAGATGCTCTCGACCGTCCCCGTGGCATCATCGCGAATCCGAACTGTACGACTATCCTGCTGGTGGTTGCCTTAAAAGCCATCGAACCATTGAGCCACATCACCCGGGCCCGTGTATCGACCTATCAGGCAGCGAGCGGCGCAGGCGCAGCAGCTATGGACGAACTGTATAATCAGTACCGGCAAATCCTGGCAGGGGAAACACCTACGGTGGAGAAATTCGCCTATCAACTGGCTTTTAACCTGATTCCTCAGGTAGACGTTTTCACGGATAACGGCTATACCAAAGAGGAAATGAAAATGTTCAACGAGACACGGAAAATCATGCATTCGGATATCCGGGTAAGCTCTACTTGTGTGAGAGTACCGGCCTTACGGGCCCATTCGGAAAGTATCTGGATCGAAACAGAACGCCCGCTCTCGGTAGAGGAAGTCCGGGAAGCTTTTTCCCGTGCCGAAGGTCTGGTATTGCAAGACAATCCGGCAGAACAGGATTATCCGATGCCTCTTTTCTTATCAGGCAAAGATCCGGTGTATGTAGGCCGTATCCGCAAAGACCTGGCGGACGAAAAAGGATTGACTTTCTGGTTAGTAGGTGACCAAATCAAAAAAGGCGCCGCTCTGAATGCAGTACAGATTGCCGAATATCTGTGTAAAAAAGGACTTTAAACGGAAGGAAGCTAAAAACAACGGATATTCATCCGGCAGGAAGAGATCCGGGACGAGGAATGGAAAGATCCCGGGTTCTTCGGTAGTCTCTGCACAAACGAAGCATTTGTATGCGGGATCGACCGGACAGGCAGAGATAGAGAGATTTCGAAGGTTTTCTGACTGAAATATGCGGGGCCGATGATCGTCGAAGCGGACTTCGAAACCGGACAAGGGGGAGGATAAGCCGCTACCGGTGTATTTTAAAAAACTTTCTTTCACGGACCAATAACGGAAAAACAGTTCATCCTGCGCATCTCCGGCAAGATTTTGCAGGCACTGAATTTCTGCAGGATGGAAAAAACGCCGGGCCACTTCCATGCGGGCTTTCCTTTTTTGCTCGATATCGATTCCGACTTCGAGATGCGAAAAAGCCGCCACGATATAATCACCGGAATGCGATAAATTATACCAAACCGAAAACCGGCTCTCCACCAATGGTTTACCATGTTCACCTATACGGATGAGGTAATCTTCTTTGTGCAGTCCCCACAAACGGAACAATAACCGCCGAATCATCCCCTCACCCAATAATTTTGTACGCCTGACTCCGGGATTTTTGTATCCGGTTACTTTCCGGACCGTGTCTTCACCTACTAACGGAAACAGTTCATCTTCGGAGAGATGCTGAAAATCGGAAATCCGTAAATAATAAATTTTAAGCATGTCGGTTGAAATAAAGATTACAAAAATACGATAAGCTTGGAGAAAAAAAATCGTAAAATTGTTAAAATCCTTAAGATTTGACAAAACAGTTCCTTGAAAATTTAACGTTTCATTCAAAAAAAACGTTTGAAATATTGGTATTTAATCCGATTTTCTTTACTTTTACCCCCTAGAAAAAAGACAACATAAATACATTAATTTAATATCATGGAAATTAAAAAGTCACCGAAAGCAGATCTGGAAGGGAAGAAAGGCGTTTTCTTCGAGATCGGACTTACTCTGGCTTTAGCGGTGCTGTTATTTGCTTTTGAATGGAAATCTTCCACCGAACAAGTAACTCCATTTCAGACTCCCGCTGAAGAACAGATAGAAGATGAGATTATTCCGATTACGCAACAAATGCTAAAACCTCCACCACCCCCTCCTCCAGCCCCGAAATTGACGGACTTGATCGATATTGTAGAGGATGACACCAATATCGACGATGATCTTGAAATTTTAGACGCAGAAGACCAATCGGAGAACCAGGTGATAGAAAATGTCGCCGATTTTGGAGAATATGGTGAAGAGAATACCGGAGAGTCAGAGATTTTCCAGGTAGTTGAAGATATGCCGAGTTTCCCGGGTGGTAATGTATCGAAATGGATTGCGAAGAATGTAAAATATCCGGTTCTGGCCATGGAAAACGGTATTCAGGGGAAAGTTTTCATTCAGTTCGTGATCGAGAGAGACGGTTCTATTACCGACGTAAAAGTAGCGAGAGGAGTAGATGCCTCTTTGGATAAGGAAGCTGTACGTGTTGTGCAGTCGATGCCGAAATGGAAACCAGGAAAGCAGAGAGGTAAACCTGTACGTGTAGCCTACACTCTGCCGATCAACTTCCAGTTATCGAACAATTAGCAGATTATCGATCAAATTTATAAAGGGCTGTCATCTTTTGTCAGCCCTTTCTTTTGTCATGAAAAAGGTGAATGCCGAAACAGCAGGCCTCTGTTTTACGTTATTGCAGCAGCCTTCAAATTTTATTATTTTATATGTATTATACGGATCAGGAAGCAGAGAAAGCGATATTAGTAGGAGTAGCCCTTCAATCGGAAGGGATCACCTACGAGCAGATGACCGAATATCTCGACGAATTGTCATTTCTGGCAGAGACAGCGGGAGCAGAAACGGTAAAAATTTTCACACAGAATTTAGATAAACCGGTACATGCCACTTTTATCGGCAAAGGGAAACTGGAAGAAATCAAAGCTTACACCGAAGAAAACCCGGTAGATATGGTTATTTTCGACGATGAATTGAGCCCGACACAGTTACGAAATATAGAATCTGTCTTTCCGGGAATCAAAGTGCTGGACCGGACGAACCTGATTCTGGACATTTTTGCCAGCCGGGCACGTACGGCACATGCCAAAACCCAGGTGGAACTGGCTCAATACCAGTATTTACTTCCGCGTCTGACCGGAATGTGGACACATCTGGAGAGACAAAAAGGAGGTATCGGATTAAGAGGACCGGGAGAAACGGAAATCGAGACCGACCGCCGGATCATCCGGGATAAAATCAGCCGTTTGAAAAATGAACTAACCAAGATCGACAAACAAAAGGTCATTCAACGGAAAAACCGGGGTAAACTGGTGCGTGTCGCTTTGGTAGGTTATACGAATGTCGGAAAATCGACGTTGATGAACCTGCTGAGTAAATCGGATGTATTTGCAGAAAACAAATTGTTTGCTACACTAGATACGACCGTGCGGAAAATTGCGATTAAAAATGTGCCGTTTTTGCTGGCGGACACGGTAGGTTTTATTCGTAAATTACCCCATCACCTGGTGGAATCGTTCAAATCTACGTTGGACGAAGTGCGCGAGGCAGACGTTATTCTTCATGTCGTGGATATCTCCCATCCGCAATTCGAAGATCAGATGAAGGTGGTCAATGCTACTCTGGCAGAATTGATCAAAGAACCCAAACCGACGATTATCATTTTCAATAAAATCGACGCTTTTCATTATGTACAGAAGGAGGAAGACGATTTAACCCCTGTGACCAGAGAAAACTATAGTCTGAACGACCTGAAACAAATGTGGATGTCGCGACAAGGAAGTGAAACCGTATATATATCGGCCGTTAAAAAGGAGAATATAGAAGAACTGAAAGAAAAGCTTTACGATATCGTCAAAGAGATCCATTCGGCACGATTCCCCTATAATGACTTTTTATACCAGGATTATACCGAAAACAATCCGGAAACAGAGGAGTAGGTTTCTTTACTATTTGTTAATATTAAGACAACACCTCAACGAAAACGTTTTAATATTAACAAATACTTAAAATCAATCATTCATAATTTTGTTTTTTAAACATATTCTTTTATTTTTAATGAACCGGAAAAGTCTGGAAACATTAAAATGAAAGATTATGGAAGTAAAAAAATCACCTCAGGCAGACCTTGAAAACAAAAAAAATATTTTTTTGGAAATAGGTCTTATGCTTGCCCTGGGTACTATTCTATTCGCATTCGAATGGAAAGTTTCCGGGCGTCAACCCGCTGATTTCGTCACGGTATCTGAAATCCCGACCGAAATCGAGATGGTACCGATCACCATGATGCATCAGATTACCCCACCTCCTCCCCCAGCCCCGAAGCCTTTCGATTTACTGGAAATTGTGGATGAAACAGATCCTTTGCCGGACGATCTGGATATCATCGATGCAGATGACGAAAGTAATAATAAAGAATCTTTCGACCTGAACAATTTGAATTACGATGAGGAATACGACACAGACGAAGTAATCGCTTTCGTGCCGAGCGAGGATATGCCGGTATTTCCGGAGAATATACAAAAATGGCTCTCAAAGCATGTGAAGTATCCTCAAATTGCTCTTGAGAACGGGGTACAGGGGAAAGTGTTCGTTCAGTTTGTGGTTGAAAAAGACGGCAGTGTGAGCAATATCAAAGTGGTGCGCGGAGTAGATGCTTCTTTGGATAAGGAAGCGGTGAGAGTGGTGTCGGTGATGCCGAAATGGAAACCCGGTAAACAAAGAGGCAAAGCGGTGAGGGTGGCTTATACGCTTCCGATTGCATTTCAGATAGGGAGTTATTGAGTTACTGAGTTGATGAGTTACTGAGTTGATGAGTTGATGAGTTACTGAGTTGATGAGTTACTGAGTTGATGAGTTGGGGGGAGAGTTGAAATAAAACAGTTGTTTATATCAATAATTTACTCTAAATGTAAGTTTATAAGTATAAACATGTATATAACTGCCTAAAGAATACAAAGCTACAAAAAAGAATAAACTTTTTTGTAGCCTTGTATTTTATGGAGCCGTTATTTAACGATTACGAGAAAATAATTCTTTTTGCCACTTTGGGCGAGGATATATTTTCCGTCGATGAGGTGAGATTCACCGATGATGGTTTCTTCACCCTGTACTTTTTCTTTATTGATACCGATAGCATTGGATTTCAAAGCTCTGCGGGCTTCTCCTTTGGAAGACATGATGGCTGTTTTATCGGCTAAGAAGTCGACAATGGAGATACCTGCTTTTAAATCGGCCGCCGCAATTTCGTATTGGGGAACCCCTTCGAATACGGACAGGCAAGTATTTTCATCGATTTTCCTCAAGGTCTCGGAGGTTGCATTCCCAAAGAGGATTTGGGAGGCTTCCAGGGCCAGGTTGTAAGCTTCTTCCCCATGGATCAGGCAAGTAATTTCTTTTGCCAGGGTTTTCTGTAATTTCCTGAGGTGCGGAGCTTCCCGGTGTTCAGCGATCAAAGCATCGATCCGAGCGGGAGGCAGGATGGTGAAGATTTTGACATAACGTGCGGCATCTTCATCGGTGGTATTCAACCAGAACTGATAAAATTTATAAGGGGAAGTACGTTCGGGATCTAACCAGATATTCCCCGATTCGGTTTTCCCGAATTTTTTTCCATCACTCTTGGTCATCAGCGGCCAGGTCAAGCCATAAGCGTCGAGCCCTTCTTTACGACGGATCAATTCGCCTCCGGTAGTAATATTTCCCCATTGGTCGGAACCTCCCATCTGCAACATACAACCGTAGTTTTTACGCAGATGAAGGAAATCGTATCCCTGCACCAGCTGATAGGTGAATTCTGTAAACGACATACCCTGGGCCGACTCGCTACTGAGGCGTTTTTTTACGGAATCTTTAGCCATCATATAGTTGACGGTAATATGCTTACCGATTTCACGGATGAAATCCAGAAATGAGAATTGTTTCATCCAATCGTAGTTATTCAGCATAATAGCAGCATTGGAAGCAGTGGAGTTGAAATCGATAAACCGGGATAACTGAGCTTTGATCCCGGCCATATTTTTACGGATAGTCTCTTCGTCCAATAAGTTTCTTTCCTGTGATTTGCCACTAGGATCGCCGATCATACCGGTAGCTCCACCGATAATAAAAATCGGTTTGTGCCCGGCCATCTGAAAGTGTTTCATCATCATCACAGAGACCAGATGTCCGACATGCAGAGAATCGGCAGTCGGGTCGATACCTACGTATGCCGTAGTTTGTCCTTTAGCCAATAGTTCTTCTGTTCCCGGCATGATATCATGAATCATGCCTCTCCATTTTAATTCATCAACAAAATTCATCGTATTCTATTTTATATCGTTTCAAAAGCGGATCGTGTTGTACATCTGTTGTGCAAAGTTAAGAAAAGGATCGAATAACAAACTGTTCTCCCTGGTTTCTTCGCTGATAAAATGGAATTTATCGTTCAAAGCATCGACAATCATTAAAAGTACACAAACCATAATGAAATATTTTGCGATACCGAGGAGGGTGCCAAGCAGTTTATTGACCAACCCCAACGAAATAATATCGACCAGTCTGGTCAACATCTTCCCCAGCAAATAGACTGCAATCACAACCAACAGGAAGGTAACGGCCAAAGCGATATAAGACAAGTAACGGGACGTGATATTCAGGAAGTCTTTCAATATCCCTTCGGTAAAAGGGCTGTAGCGTATGGCAATGAAAACCCCCAATATCAGCCCGGCTAAAGTGGCGACCTCGATAATCAATCCTTTCGAGAATCCACGGAAAGCGCCGTATAGTAAAAACAAGAGAATAACAATGTCAATATAGTTCATGGCAAATCCGATTTAAACGGGTTTCAAAGATACGAATTTATCGGGAGCATTTTTCCCTTTCATTTTCTATTATTTGATAAATTCTTAGTATTTTCGCCAATTGGTAAATAGGGTTCTTATACCCCCTTGTTAATATATCACTTTATAAAAACAAAATAGAATGTACAGAACACACACATGCGGAGCACTTCGGATTGAAAATGTAAACGAGAATGTCTGTTTGAGTGGCTGGGTTCAGAAAATCAGAAACCTGGGAGCCATGACATTTATCGATCTCCGCGACAGATACGGAATTACCCAATTGGTGGCAGAAGAATCTGCTTCTGAAGAGATAAAAAAACAAGTGGCACAGTTAGGACGGGAATTTGTGATTCAAATTCAAGGTAAGGTGGTGGAGAGAGCCAGTAAAAACAATAAAATACCTACAGGAGAGATCGAAATTATCTTAGATACGGTAAAGATTCTGAGCCGTTCGGAGATACCTCCTTTTACTATCGAAGACAATACGGACGGGGGTGACGAGATCCGGATGAAATACCGTTATCTCGATTTACGCCGGCAAATGGTGCGCAGGAACCTGGAATTGCGTCACCGGATGGCGCATTTGGTACGTAATTTTCTGGATGGCAAGCAATTTATGGAGGTAGAGACGCCGGTATTGATCAAGAGTACTCCCGAAGGAGCCCGTGATTTTGTGGTGCCTTCGCGGATGAATCAGGGACAGTTTTATGCATTACCGCAAAGCCCGCAGACTTTCAAACAACTGTTGATGGTCGCCGGTTTCGACCGATACTATCAGATTGTGAAATGTTTCCGGGACGAGGACCTTCGGGCAGACCGTCAACCTGAATTCACTCAGATCGACTGTGAAATGTCGTTTGTAGAACGGGAAGATGTACTCGGTATTTTCGAAGATATGATCCGCCATCTTTTTAAAGAAATCAGAGGTATCGATATCCCGGCATTTCCGCGGATGACGTGGCATGAAGCGATGGAGCAATATGGTTGTGACAAACCGGATATCCGTTTCGGTATGAAATTCGCAGACCTGACCCGTCTGGCCCGAACCAAGGACTTTGCAGTATTCAACAGTGCAGAATATATCGGAGGGATTTGTGTCCCGGGTTGTGCTTCGTATACCCGTAAGCAGCTGGACGAGCTGACCGATTTCGTGAAGCGTCCGCAGGTAGGAGCGAAAGGATTGGTGTATGTCAAATACAATGAAGACGGCAGCATAAAATCGTCGGTAGATAAATTCTATACGGCCGAAGAGCTGAAAGTATGGCTAGACACCTGCCAAGCTCAACCGGGCGATCTGCTCCTAATCTTATGCGGAGCGAAAAACAAAACTTTACCCCAGTTGTGTGAGCTTCGTCTGGAAATGGGAAACCGGCTGGGATTGAGAGATAAAAATGTATTCAAACCGTTATGGATCGTCGACTTTCCGTTGTTGGAATGGGATGAAGAGACACAACGTTTTTATGCGATGCACCATCCGTTCACCTCTCCGAATCCAGAGGATATCGATTTGATGGAAACACGGCCGGGAGATGTGAGAGCGAATGCCTACGACATGGTGATCAACGGCGTGGAAGTAGGGGGAGGTTCTATCCGGATCCATGATACAGCATTGCAGCAACGGATGTTCAAATGCCTGGGATTTACCCCGGAGCAAGCTGAAAAACAATTCGGTTTCCTGTTGAATGCTTTCAAATACGGCGCTCCTCCTCACGGTGGTATCGCCTTCGGTTTCGACCGTTTGGTTTCTATGTTTGCAGGCCTGGACAGCATTCGAGACACCATCGCTTTCCCGAAAAACAATTCGGGCCGGGATGTGATGATCGATTCTCCGTCGGAGATTTCGGCCGAGCAATTCAAGGAATTAGGCATTAAACTGAATCAATGATTTACCCCTAAATTCATACAAGTGTTTAAGGATGTAATCGGACATGAAGATATCAAGCAAAGACTGATCACCTCTCTCCGGACGGGTCGGATCAGTCATGCCCAACTATTTGCCGGAGAAACGGGATACGGTTCTCTGGCTTTAGCTTTGGCATTCGCCCAATATGTCTTTTGCACAGGTGATAAAAAAGAAGATGCCTGCGGAGAATGCCCTTCATGTAGGAAAATACAGAAATACATCCATCCGGATCTGCACTTTGTATTTCCGGTTGTCCGGAAAACAAAAAGCCCGGTCAGTGATGAATATATCAACGAATGGCGGCGTCTGCTGACGCGGACGAATTATTTCGGTCTGGAAGAATGGTATACGGAAATGGGAGTAGAGGATAATGCACAAGCCGCGATATATACCGAAGAAAGTGCCAATATTCTCCGTAAGCTGAACCTGAAATCATTCGAATCGGATTATAAGATTCTGGTGATGTGGTTGCCGGAAAAGATGAATCCGGAATGCTCGAACAAACTGTTAAAGATCATCGAGGAGCCGTTCGACAAGACATTGTTTCTGATGGTTTCGGAGCATCCGGAACAGATCATCAATACGATACAATCGCGTTTGCAGCGTATTCACATTCCTCCCCTGCATCAGGAGCAAATACAACGACAGCTGATAGCTGAAAAAGGAATCGCTGCACAAAAAGCGGAAGAATATGCCCATGTGGCTTCGGGAAACTGGTATAAAGCCCTGCGGTTGCTGGACGAAACAGAAGAGCAAATTTACAACCAGGAAAAATTTATCAGCCTCATGCGGCTGTGCTGGGAAAGAAAAATGCTTCCGGTGAATGAATGGGTCAATGAAATATGCAGCCTTGGAAGAGAAAGGCAAAAGAATTTCTTAGCGCATGCCTCACGGATGATCCGGGAAAATTTTGTCCGGAATTTCGGTTTGGAGCAACTGAATTATATGACGGAACGGGAGAAAAATTTCTCACAACGCTTTGCCCCTTATGTACATGAAGGAAATGTCATTCCATTGAGCAACGAGTTCGAGCGTGCTTATAGCGACATCAGCCGGAACGGAAATGCAAAAATCATTTTTACGGATCTCTGCATAAAAGTCATGCAAAATATCAGACCCAATTGAAACTGTTTTCACGTACAATAATATATAATGAAAAAATCAATTTATGAACGATATACACAATAACGAAAATATAAGCCAGGAAGAAGAATTCGTTTCGCCCGGGCAAGAAAAAGTAAACGGCAAAGCGACGCCTGAGCAATCGGGGCCTTCGACCGGGGAACCCCGTGAACAACCGGGGGAACCGACGGAGGAAGCCGTAGAGATCGAAGAGACGGAAGAGATAGAAATTATCGAAGCCGGGGAATTTACAGTCCCGAAAAAAGAAGAGGAAGAAGAGGAAATTCAGGAACTTCATACGAAGCATCCGCGGCGGGATGTACCGGTAATCGACCATCGTTTGCTAGCGGGGAAATTGACGGTATACGACTGGCTGGAAGATCTGCCTGCGACGGATTGTGCCCCGGAGATCGTAGAAGTAAGGTTTAAAAATACACGGAAAGGGTTTTACAGCAATCCGTCGAAACTAGCTTTAAAAGCAGGAGATATCGTGGCGGTCGAAGCAGCCTTGGGACACGATATCGGGGTGGTATCTTTATCGGGTGAACTGGTAAAGGAACAAATCCGGATCAAACGGGTGGATCTCGAGCGGAATCCGCTGAAGAAGGTATACCGGAAGGCCAAACCCCACGACATCGAGAAATGGCAACAAGCCATTGCTTTAGAGCACGATACGATGATCCGTTCGCGGAAAATCGCAGCCGACCTGAAACTGAATATGAAGATCGGTGATGTGGAGTATCAGGGAGATAAAACAAAAGCTATATTTTATTATATCGCAGACGACCGGGTGGATTTCCGGACGCTGATCAAGGTGTTGGCGGAGACTTTCCATATCCGTATCGAAATGAAACAGATCGGGACACGTCAGGAAGCAGGCAGAATCGGGGGTATCGGTCCCTGCGGACGCAAATTATGCTGTTCGACTTTTATCACGAATTTTATTTCGGTGTCGACCTCAGCCGCCCGCTATCAGGATATTTCGCTGAATCCTCAGAAGCTGGCCGGACAGTGCGGGAAACTGAAATGTTGTCTGAACTATGAAGTGGATGCGTACGTCGATGCGCAGAAAGACTTCCCTTCGACCAATATTACTTTAAATACGGGAGAGGGTTTGCTTTACCATCAAAAAACGGATATCTTCGGTCAGATGACGTCTTATAGTACGGATAAAGAAGGGAAGGGTATTTTTATCCAGATTCCGGTAAAACGGGTAAAGGAAATCATCGCGATGAACCGGAAAGGAATTATTCCTCCAAAAGCGGTAGAAGAAAGCGGAAATACCCCGACAGATATAAAATATACGGACGGCGTGGGAGAAGAAAGCCTGAACCGTTTCGACGAAAATAAGCAGAAGAAGCGTCATTCCAGTCAACGAAATAATAATAATCGTGAAAATGGAAACTCTAACACTCCCCGTAACGAAAAAAATGAAAGAAACGGAGAACGGGGAGGACAACGGCCTTTCCGTAACGGCCCGAGACAGGATCAGCGCAGAGATTCGAGACCTATACAAAGGCCCAAGCCACGAACCGATCAGCATTCACAATCCAAAACTGAACAATGATGCAAAACTATCGTCCTTTTACCGGTATTACCCCTGCTGTCAAAATTTTATTGATTCTGAACATCGTGATGTACTTTCTGAGTATGTTTATCGATAGCCGGATGCATGTGGATACAGCCCATCTATTAGGACTTCATTTGCCGCAATCTGTCTTTTGGCGCCCATGGCAATATGTTACACATATGTTTATGCACGGGTCTTTCGGGCATTTGTTTTTCAATATGTTCGCTCTTTTTATGTTCGGCCGGATACTGGAATCGGTATGGGGAACGCAGCGTTTTCTGATTTTCTATTTTGTCTGCGGTATCGGAGCGGGCTTGCTGAATAGTGCGGTCGGCTGGTTGGAAATCCACCGGCTGATGGAGCAATATTATGCCTTCCAGAATGCGCCTTCTCCTGCGCTTTTAGCGCAGCTTGTGGAGCGTCAGCTAGGCCATCCGGCCCAGTGGGTGTGGGAGGTGGTGGATAATTGGACCAACAATCCGGATTCGCAACAATACATTGTAGCAGGGAAACAACTCTTCCGTCAGATCGTAGAACTGAAAGTAAATGTCCCGATGATCGGGGCTTCGGGAGCGATATTCGGTATCTTGCTGGCATTCGGAATGCTGTTTCCGAATACGGAATTGTATCTGATGTTTATACCTATTCCGATCAAAGCAAAGTATTTTGTATTGGGATACGGTCTGCTGGAGCTTTTCCTGGGCATGCAGAATAGCGCAACGGACAATGTAGCCCATTTCGCTCATCTGGGAGGGATGTTGTTCGGTTTCTTTATGGTCAAATACTGGAGTAAAAACAGGCGAAGGTTCTATTAAGAGATGATGTATTACAACAATTACGGCGGAAATTTTTCAGAAGGAATCCGGGAAGGGATCAAAAATTCTTTCCGGAAGGGTTCTTCTCTCACCCGTCTGATTTATATCAATTGCGGGATTTTCTTGCTTTGAAGTTGATATATATCATGATGTTGTTGTTGGGGAAAGGAGAAGAATTTTATCCGACATTGCTGGAATGGATCGGCGTGCCGGCAGATCCGGAGTATTTATTGAGCCGTCCGTGGACGATCTTCACCTATATGTTTACTCAGTTCGATTTTTTACATCTGTTGTTCAATATGTTATGGCTTTATTGGTTCGGGAGTTTTTTCCTGAATTACTTTACGGAACGTAAATTAACAGGTGTCTATCTTTTGGGTGGCCTATTCGGAGGTTTGCTGTATATTGCGGCCTATAATATTTTCCCTTATTTCAGTGAGCCTCAAATCAGTCCTTTCCCCCGCCCGGCGCTACGGCTGACCTCGTGGGCTATCGGTTCGTCGGCTTCTGTGATGGCAATCGTCTTTGCGGTATGTACTTATCTGCCGCAACATAAGGTCTATATTTTCCTGCTCGGACCGGTGAAACTGGTTTATCTGGCGTTGTTTACCGCCCTGATCGATATTATGAGTATATCTTCGGGAAATGCGGGGGGACATATCGCCCATTTAGGCGGAGCCCTGTTCGGGTGGTTCTTTATCGTGGGAGTGAGAAGAAACCGGGACTTTGCTTCAGGAATCGTGAATTTTTTCGAAGGGATCGGACGGCTCTTCCAGCGGAAGAAGAAGATGAGGGTGAGGTATAAGAAGCATGTCTCGGAAATGAACGACCGGGAATACAATGCCCATAAGAAGAACGAGCAAGAACGGATCAACGAGATTCTGGATAAAATCTCGCGTTCGGGTTACGAAAGCCTGACCCGGGAAGAAAAAGCAATCCTCTTCAAGGCTAAAAACTGATTTTATGGAGGTAAGTAAACCAGATAGCAGTTCTTTATCAAACCAGAAGTGTTTTCCCTACTATGCTGAAAATATTGGATAAGATTGTATATATCGTCAGTTTGATCGCTGCGTTCGGGTTAATAGGAGCATATCTTTCCCCTATAATCAACCCCAATACCTTTGTCTTTTTTTCGTTACTGGGTTTGGCTTATCCTTATCTTCTGATCGGCAATTTTATCCTTTTACTGTACTGGATTTTCCGTTGGAAGCGGAGGGCCTGGCAGATCGTAGTCGTGATTGCGATCGGGTATCCGACTTTCAGGACTTACTACGGGACAGCGAAAACCGAAACAGGGGATGCTTCGTACGATTTGTCGCTCTTGTCGTACAATATCCGTTATTTCGATGTGTATGGCTGGAGTAATCAGAAAAACACGAGGGAAAAATTATTCAATTATCTGAATAAATTCGACGGGGATGTGATCTGCTTGCAGGAATTTCTAATGAACGGGAATCCGGACCGACGGAAAACGGTAATCGAACAATTGCATACCTACCCCTATTATTATATCGAGAAGGATATGGCTATTTTTTCCAGGCTCCCGATTCTGCACAAAGGACACCTGACTTTCGCCCCTGGTTACAGCAGTTCTTGTATTTACGGAGATTTCAAGCTAGGAAAAGATACGGTGCGGTTGTACAGTGTTCACCTGGAATCCTACAAGCTGGGCAAGAAGGAGCGGCAATTTATGAAAGAAATCAGCTCAGGGCTGAAAGGTAACGATATCCCCGAAGGGGTGAAGAATCTCACGACACGCTTAATGATAGCGAACAAAAACCGGGCACATCAGGCGGAGGAAATTCAACGGCATATCGACGGAAGCCCTTATCCTGTGATATTGTGCGGCGACTTCAACGATACTCCTCTCTCCTATACTTACAGGCAATTAAGCAGGAAGTTAACGGATAGTTTTATTGAAAAAGGCCGGGGCATCGGCAATACTTACATCGGAGAGTTTCCCTCTTTCCGCATCGATTACGTCTTACATTCCCCGACACTATATACGGTGGGTTATATCCGGGAGGATATCACGCTTTCGGATCATTATCCGATCAAGGTGAAGATAAGGAAGGGAAGTTGATTTATCAGAAAATTCCGAAGATTATTTGGTGGATTTGGGGAATTATTCTATTTTTGCAGCGTTAAAGAAAATTATGGGGGGTTAGCTCAGTTGGCTAGAGCGCTTGCATGGCATGCAAGAGGTCGTCGGTTCGACCCCGATACTCTCCACTCCAGAGTTCTTAAAGTTTGTAAAGTTCATAAAGTTTATGACCGAAGGTATTCCTTATCAGGAAACTTTCCATTAACTTTATGGACTTTATTGTTTTATCGAATTCTTATTATTCGTTTTATGGAAGAATCAGATAAAAAACTAACCCGTAAGATCAGTCCCTATAAGATCATTTACCCGGTCATTATCGGTCTGGGCGTTGTGTCGTATATGCTATACCGGGAATTCGATCTCACTGCTTTCGAACAAATTTCTTTCGGCTGGAGCTCGGTGTTCTGGCTTTTCGTAGCAGTGATGTGTATGTTTATCCGTGATCTGGGGTACGTTATCCGTATCCGGGTTCTTTCGGGGGATCGTTTGAGCTGGATCAAGTCGATCCGGATTATTTTTCTTTGGGAATTTACCTCGGCGGTAACTCCCTCAGCGATCGGCGGTACCAGTCTCGCTATTCTTTTTGTCAATAAAGAGGGGATCAAAGTAGGACGCAGCTCGGCTATTGTCATGGCTACTTCTTTTCTGGACGAGCTTTATTTTATTCTGATGTTTCCGATTATTCTGCTTTGCGTGGATTCGAGCGGGTTGTGGGAGATGTCGGGAGTGAGTTCAGGAGTAAGCAAAAGCCTGATCTGGTTTGCAGTGGGCGGCTATTCGATCAAGCTGGTGTATCTTTTAATTCTGAGCTACGGACTTTTCAAGAATCCCCGGGGGCTGAAATATCTATTGATGAAATGTTTCAAATTAAAGCTTTTACGCAAATGGCGGCACAGTGCCAACGAAGCAGGTTCGGATATCATCCGTAACTCTTACGAATTGCGTCATATGCCGTTTTCTTTCTGGCTGAAGACTTTCGGAGCCACTTTCTTTTCATGGACGGCACGGTATTGGGTAGTGAATGCGATCTTAATGGCCTTTTTTGTATTGAAGGATACGGATTGGGCGACTCAATTTCTGATTTTTGCCCGGCAACTGATTATGTGGATCATGATGCTGATCAGTCCGACTCCGGGAGGAAGCGGTTTTGCCGAATTCGTATTTAAAGAATATCTGGGTTCCTTTATTATAGGAGGAGGAGCCGGTGTAGCGATCGCTATGGCCATCGTATGGCGTCTGATCACTTATTATCCTTATCTGTTCGTAGGTGTTTTTATCGTACCGAAATGGATAGGGCAACATTTCGGCGGACGTCCGAAACCATCGACAGCTTCTACCCCATCGGACGATTTAAATCATAACCTTGAAAATCAGTAGTAATTATGTTTTTGATATTTAAAAAACCGGAATACAGAAGATTCAATCTGAAACCCCGCTACTGGGATCCTGCCAAAGAAGAACGGGAAGAACGGGAGCGCAGGGTAAAAGCAGAACTCGGCTTAAAGGACGACGATAAAACTTATATCCCGAATATAAAAGGACAATTCAGACAGGAGTATGAAAAACGGAAGGCGAACCGTAACGGGCTGAATAGCAATTATGCGCTGCGTTTGTTTATGATCCTGACGTTGTTGTTCATCATGGCCTTTTATGTGTTTGTAAAGAATCCGGACGGTATCCTGCGATTTCTGGGACTTTGACAAATATCCATTATCTTTGTCCTATCATATAACGGCACATTAGCTTAACTACATCAATCAATATGGATATCGTTCATCTTTTACCCGATTCAGTAGCCAATCAGATAGCAGCAGGAGAAGTCGTACAACGTCCTGCCTCTGTTGTCAAGGAATTAATGGAGAATGCGATCGATGCAGGAGCTAAGCATATTCAGGTAGTGTTGAAGAATGTCGGGAAAGCGATCATACAGGTGATCGACGATGGGAAAGGCATGTCGAACATGGATGCCCGGATGGCTTTCGAACGGCATGCAACCTCAAAAATCGCTTCGGCACAGGATTTATTCAGTATCAACACCTTAGGATTCCGGGGAGAAGCCCTTCCCTCTATCGCTTCGGTATCGGAAGTGGAATTAAAAACCCGGCAGGAAGAAGATGAATTGGGAACCTCGATTTTTATCGCGGCTTCGGAACTAAAAAATCAGGAGTCTGTCAGCTGTCCGAAAGGTACGAACATCTCGGTCAGGAACCTCTTTTATAATATTCCTGCCCGCCGGAAGTTTCTGAAATCCGATACGACGGAATTGCGCAATATTACCAATGAATTTCTGCGGGTAGCTTTGACGAATCCGGAGATCAGCTTCTGTTTGTCGAACAACGGAAATGTGATCTACAACTTATCCCCTTCGGGACTACGTCAGCGGATCGTAAATATTTTCGGCAAGTCGATCAATTCGAGACTGATCAATATCGATTGTGCCACGGGTCTGGTAGATATCAAAGGTTTCATTTGCAGTCCGGAACAAGCCCGAAAGACTTATGGCGAACAATATTTTTTCGTCAATAACCGTTTTATGAAGCATCCGTTTTTTCATAAAGCAGTGACGGAGGCCTATTCGGGACTGATCGGTGTGGATTGTATCCCCTCCTATTTCATCTATTTTACGGTGGATCCGTCTTTAATCGATATCAATATACATCCGACGAAAACGGAGATCAAATTCCAGAATGAGACGGATTTTTTCCAAATCCTGTTGGCAGGTATCAAGGAAGCCCTGGGAAAATTCAATATCACTCCTCCCCTGGACTTCGATACGGCTGGAAGTATCGAACTCATTCCTACGGAGAAGCCAGCAGCCCCCTATGTTCCGCGAATCAACTATAATCCGAACTATAATCCTTTCAATTACAGCAGCAGTAAGCTTAATCCACAGGATTCGGATTTCGAACATCCCAGTCGCACAGCAAGCAGTTTTCACCAGGAAAAAGCACCGGCCAACTGGGATATCTTATTCGACGGCTTAAAGGAAAAGGAGGAATCGATTCAGACTTCGATACCGGAAATGACCGAAAATATCAATCCGGTGGTACCGCATACGAATTGCTATTTCCAACTGAAAGGCCGGTATATCGTTACGCCGGTACAAAGCGGTTTGATGCTGATCGACCAGAAAAGAGCCCACGAACGCATCTTATTCGAAAAATATATGACGACCCTGAATACGCAAAAGGTAACGGGGCAGAAGAGTCTGTTCCCGGAAATACTGGAGTTGTCGGCAGGCGATTTTATGCTGGTAGGAGAAATTCTTGCAGACCTGGAATATTTAGGGTTCGAATTAAATGTTTTCGGTAAAAACGGTTATGCCATACATGCCACCCCACCGGACTTATCTTATACCCGGGCGAAGGAAGTGCTGATCGAACTGATCGAACATTATAAAAACACGGAGGGCAGTATCCGGGAGAAGATGAAAGAACGGGTGGTACTGGCTTTGGCAAAGGCCTCGGCAATCAGTTACAATACGGCACTCAGCTGTGAGGAAATGAATGAAATGACCGGTAATCTTTTTGCCTGTAAACATCATAATTTCACTGCAGACGGCAAAACGATCATCCACATTCTGAATTATGAGGATGTGAACAGTTGGTTTAAATAAAAACAGAGTCGCGTTTAATCGAAAAGAATATGTCGGTAATATTAGAGCATGTCAGTAAAGCATATGGCCGGCAAAAGGCGCTGGACGATATCGGTTTCAGGCTGGAAGAAGGTGAAATATGCGGTTTTCTAGGACCTAATGGAGCCGGTAAATCTACTACCATGAAAATCATTACCGGCTGTCTGAACGACTATCAGGGAGAAGTAAGGATCAAGGAGATGAATCTGCGTGAAAATCCGCTGAAAATCAAAGCGATTATCGGCTATTTACCCGAACAAAACCCACTCTACCCGGATCTGTATATCCGGGAATATCTGCTTCACGTGGCCCGGCTTTATCGTGTCGGCCGGCCTGTAGCCAAGGTGAATGCGATCATAGAGCGAACCGGACTCGAGCCGGAAATTCAAAAAAAATAGGACAATTATCGAAGGGATACAGGCAGAGAGTGGGATTAGCGCAAGCTTTGGTGCACGATCCCGAGATTCTGATCCTGGACGAACCGATGACGGGACTCGATCCGAACCAACTTGAAGAGATCAGGCATTTGATCAAAGAAACCGGGAAAAAGAAGACGGTGTTGTTATCGACCCATATTATGCAGGAGGTAGAAGCGATTTGTGACCGGGTAATAATCATTAACCAGGGAAAAATCGTTGCGGACCGACCGATCGGAGAGATCTGTACACATGCAGACGAAGGGATGGTACTTCGCGTTGAATTCAGCCCGGGAAGCGATACACACTGGCTAAGTAAAAGCGAACTGTTCACTCACACCTCACAACAGGCTCCGAACTGCTGGCGTTTAACTTCCCCCCAAGGGAAAGATCCACGGGAAGCCTTGTTTTTCGAGGCTGCCGTTCGCCGCTGTCCGATTATCGCATTGCATACAGAAGTTTATCAGCTGGAAGATATTTTCCACCGATATACACAGAATTTTCCGGCAAAGCCGGGAAAAGATTAACGTAGCCGGAGATGACCGATCAGCGCCGTGCAGATCGGCACATCTTCGATACCGGTTGACGAAACTACATTCCGGATCGAGATTACCAACCACAATCCAAGGCTTGCCAACCTAAAAGGAGATACGGATCCGGAACGAAGTGACACTAATCCATGGTAATGTAGGTTTTTAAATAATTACAGAGGTTTGAACAGTTACAAAAATGTAGAAGATAAGTCAACGGTAGTAACTTAAAAGATAAATAGAATGAGTTTATAAAATACACCAACTCATTTATTTCGACATATAAATACCCCCTAAAAGCTTGTAATAAAACTTTCAGGGGGTATTCATTCGAGGACAACCGATTTGAAAAACGGCTGATTAGATTCCTTCCAGAGCGTCGAAAGTTTTAGCTGTTTCAGGATTTGAAGGACGGGTCATCTTTGCATTGATGATTTTTCCTTCTTTATCCAAAAGGATAAAACGAGGAATTCCGGTAATCATATAAGCATCCATAAAAGTATTGTCGCCACCGTTGTGCAACTGGATACCTCCTAATTTATCTTCTTTTACCATCTTTTCCCAGGCTGCTTTGTCGCGGTCACAAGAAATACTTACGAAATAAATATTCTTTTTTCCGTATTTTTCTTCTAAAGTTTTCAAGTGAGGCAATTCACCCCGGCAAGGTCCACACCAGGTAGCCCAGGTGTCGATATAGACATATTTTCCGGCCAAATCGGCTAAACTAACCTCTTTGCCATTGATGTCGAGATATTTGAAAGACGGTGAAGGCTGTCCAACAGCAATTCTAGCCCATTTTGCACACAATTCGTCGAATTTAGCTTTTTTTGCAGGATCGGTAACTTTAGCACTATATACCGGAGCAACTTCAGCCAAATGATCGACACCGGAATCTTTCACATAAGCGGTAACGATTTGATCGACCAAATATTCAACAACTGCAGGATTTTTGAAGTTTTGTTCAACGTAATCCAATTGTTTTTTCGTGAAAGTCAGATTATCGCGATCTTCCAGATCTTTAGCAGCCATCGCCTGAACCCGACCGATCAACGCCTCCTGATACCAATTCATACCAATCAAAGCTTCATCTTCGGTAATTGCAGAAACCAATTTATTGTAGAAAGCATCGGTAGGCTTGAAATCAGGAGCCTGTGCATAGTAGGGATGATAAAGGGGATAAATAGGAAGCGGTCCATAAACCATATAAGCCAATCTTTTTTTCTCTAACTGATTGAACTGCGGGTCGAATCCCAGGGTATCCAAATTTTCATTCAATTTCTTTATTTGTTCGTCTAAAGAGGCCAAAAATTCAGCTTCTTCCAACTTATAATCGGGGTTAAACCGTAAAGCCGGACTATTCAGGTACTCATTCTTTTTAGCGCCTTCACCGGTGAATGCAGGAATCATACGACGACCTTCGAATTTTACAGAAACATCGAAACTTTTGCCCGGTTCAACATAAACCGGCACCTGCATTCTACCCAATACAACGGTAGCGTAACCCGGCTTAAGGTTTTCAGCCATCACAAAAAGGGCAGTATTCGTCGAATCCAAAGCCATCACGTAAGTAGAATCCTTGGTTATCAACTGAGGCTTGATTTCACCTTGGGGTTTGTCGAGATGAACCCGTACAGTAGTTTTAGATGCATTATTACATGACATGAGAGCCATTATAAGAATAGCAAGGAAAGAGAATTTCATCATATTACTATAATTTTAGTTTAAGATGAGCGAATTTAATAAACTGCGATTGTGATCGGATCAAAATAGGGAGCTTTAACCTTTATTTAACCACTCTCTTCCGTAATCACCAGTGCTTT
>ENA-UOJO01001976-UOJO01001976.1-human-gut-metagenome-genome-assembly--contig:-P57-NODE-1976-length-23813-cov-8.221946_pt1 | contig 23813 bp, 33 predicted proteins | sample MGYA00242351_ERZ723898 | MGnify/ENA metagenome assembly ERZ723898 | reverse complement strand
AGACCCCACCACCATTTCTCCCTGGAGAACACCACTTTGACCCAAGATCTGCTGCTATAGCATCACTTACTTTTACATTTATCATACATCCTCCTTACCTAAATAAATTTTCATCAGCCCCAACAAGTCATCTGGTTTTGCAATTACTGCCTTTACCATTTTCTTATCCCTCTCTGAATATTGTTCTTTCGCAAAAAATGCATTTAGAGAAGTTAATGCCTGATCACCAGTAGACATGCTGGTTACTACATTAACTGTTTTCGATAAATGTTCTGCCGGCTTCCCACGTAGACTCCTCAGCTTTTGTGCACTCGCCTCAACATTTTTCTGCATAAAAGTGACCATATTAAGTTTTAAGTCAAATGGGATAGCACCAACAGAAATCTCACCGGTATCTTCAACAGTTATTACCGGTATACGTATCATACTGTGTCTACCACGTTCACTGGAATTAACATTGGTTAACGAACCAGGCACAACCATTGTCGTTATGCCCTTTTCTGTATTAATAGTAAAACGTCCAATTGCATCATGTATGTGTCCCACAATCGCTAAATCAACACCACTCACACACCTAGCTATCGCAGAATTAGTATTATTACACATATAGTATTGAGTATTAGCTAATTTATGCGTAGGTACTATTTTCTCTGTGTGGTAACATGCAACATGATACTTAGCCCAAGGCTGTCTCGCCACCCTGTAATGCTCCAAGTTATCATTTTCAATATCATGGTGCACCAATGATATCTGTAAATCCCCAATTCTAATAATATTAGGTGTTTTAATTATCTGTTCTGTTCTTGTCGTCCCACGTCTGCTCATATAACGGTCATGCGGCTGTATTAAGTGTAATTCAGGGTTAGAGTCCATATTTAACCGAATATGGTTACCAATAACACCATAGAAATTACCATGTAACTGATTAGCCATCTGTACATCTAAATCATAATCAGAAAGTGAAGCTGACACATCATCAGAATACCCCTTATCATACCAATCACCCAACGATACAAAATGTGTGATTTTATACTCTGAAATTATTCTCATAAGTTCGAGCTGTACTGCTGTATTACATTTTACATACCCCTCTATAGTCGTAATGTCCTTTGACCTCTTATGTAAGTCACCTGCAAACATTATCCTGTACATTAACTTACCTCCCCTGAAGCCATTTTCTTCCTATTTATATATGTAATAATAAGACCTCCTTTTTGACTTCAGTGTCCTATTCTTGTACGACCTTACTCGTTTTTGAATAGTACTACCTGCAATACTGTATCTTCCTGTCTCTATCCCACTTAGAAGCTTCTTTCACCCTATCCCAGTACTCTTCCGTAGATGCAGCTTCGCACACTATGCCATCACGTACTAAACACATAAGAACATCTTCCTCTGTAACATTATCAAGATAATCCGGATTCTTCTGTACCCTTTCCTTGATACCAATTATATATTGTATTCTACCAAAATCAATCATACCTCTCCTCTCCCCAACACCCCAACCGTGTAATGTACTCTACTGGAGCTAATCACACTCCCTCCTCTAACCATGCCTGCACACAATCCGCTACAACTTCCTGTATGTTAGCTGAATCGTCATACATATAAAATCCATACACTGTCTCTAAAAGGTTTACATTATCATCATCCGCTAATAAGTTCTCTATCTTCTTAGGGACTGTATCTACAGACTCAAAGTATGTTATAATTTCTTTCTTTACTACGTAAGCATGTGCACGCCATTCTAATATAAGCTCAGGGTCCGTAAAGTTAATACTACGTACCCACTCTTTTAATTCATTTCGCATACGGTCTATAATATCACGCATTGTTTAAATCCTCCTACTTTAACTCCTCAACATCACCAAGCCAATCTGCAACTAAATGTCTATGACAGAAATCCCCTACCTTCTCATAACACAGTAAGACTAAATCACGACAATCATTAGCTTCGGAAATGCTTTTTAATTGCTCCCATACAACATCTTTAGATAGGGTTGCTAACTTCTCCTTATACCTCTTTGTGTATTCCTCCTGCGTTATACTACCTGTTTTTATACCGTTCACCAACTCCCAGCCCGGCACTAAACATCTTAACTCTTCTGTAATCCACGGAAACCATGTAGGCGTACTCGTCGATATAGAGACTGGTACTAATCCCCTAGGATTACGACTGATTTTTGCATAATACGATGTATACACTTTCATAAGCTTTCCTCTCTACTCCAGCGTTCTTCCCTTTTACGCTGTAATTCTTCTCTCTGTAACCTACTAACAAAACCAGTCCACACACGTGCTGGGTTTGTTATACAAATACCAAGTCCTATAAAATCCGTATTAACTCCTTTTCTCTCAACACGTACAACAGTACCCTCAACTTTATAGACTTCCTGTCCACTATTCCTTTCAAAAGAAACCGTAACATTAATACCAACATCACATTTAAAGTCCGTACCACCATTAACTGATATAGACATACCATTAATAGAAATGTCATGTATATAACAATTCTGTATCTTGGTGTGTCTTCCGACTTGTAATTGCCCCTTTGATACAAATGGTAGTCTATACTGTAACCTTCTGTTATATATTCCAACATCATCATCTGAGTATACAACAAAATATACTTTCGACTTCCATTGAAAATAGCCCATTTTTCTTATTTTGTATCTGTATACACATTCTGAGTCTTCTGCCTCTACCTCTAACACACAAGGTAACCCATCAAAATTCAGGTATTTACCCTCTGCATTCTTCATTGGTTCTACAAGAATATATCCCTCTGAAAGTTTAGATATCGGCTTTAAAATATGTGACTCAAAACAAAAAGAGTCCCCGACTCTTGGAACAATACGTACGGTCACGCCTTCTCTATGTTCATGAATCTCCATAGCACCCTCCAAAGCCAAAATACTCGCAAAGAGCACGTTGCTTGTTTTCCCCGCTACGTATATCTACAGGCACTACACTATACCACAACTCCAAGTCACCCTTACCCATAGAATAAATATCCTCACTTCCTATAAATCCGGGATATCTCTTTACCATATCATCAAGTTTACAAACTGCCTCGTCCCTTTCTTTAGTACTCCAGAGATACTCTTCTGGATCTATGAAAAACTTAACAAACTCATCAACACGCTTACCGGACAAGTACAATTTCTTGTAAAGAGCATATAAACATAACTCACGGTACATACACATCCTCTTTCGCTCGTCTAGGACATTACCAAAATTAACCAAAAACTGTAAAACCGGGTTATCTACTGTGACACCTAACTTTAAAGCATCCCTGTACTCCTGACATCTAGATTCTTCACTCTCTTTACCTATAACCGCATCCAATACATCAACAGCCAACATACCTAACCATCTCCTCAAATATAATACAGTCTTACCTTGATCGCCATTTACTATTACTCTTCCTTAAAACAGCACTTTTAATACTTTTAGGATTAGACTTGTCCTGTTCACTAATACGTTCACCCAACAGTGACAGCATTTCATCAATTGTTTTTCCATCATCCTTCTTTGCAGACACACACTGCCCCTCCTGCGGAATCCTACGCAAAGCTTCTTCCACATCTACGTAGTAGGTTTGTGTACCCTTATCATACTTACATACAGTAAGTTGCTTTTCCTGCGTATCACACAGCCCTAAAATTATTTTTGTTCTCTCGTCCTCTGTCATACATACCTAACACTTTCGATATTAAACTTACTATGTAGCAACTCCTGTCAGAAACTCTCTAAAGGCTCCACACATCAGTTTTTCACTACCATAACACCCTGCATTAAAAATCGGTATATCATTACATCGTGCCAAACGGATTGCCAGAGCTGTTCCACCTACCTCATTCCCATTTGGTGTATAACAAATTAGGAACTCCGATGGTGTCTTCAGATCACTTCCTAACACCTGATACACATTTCTTGTCATTAACTTCTTAGCTCCTTCACTTAGACTCTGCCAAGCTGGATGTAAAGTTCTTGCGATAGCCATAGCGTCATCACTCACAGTAAATAAAACTGAAGTGTTACCATTAAATCCTCTCCATGGTAAATATATTTCTTTATGCTTATCTGACACTCCCATCTCAAATGCACTGTCTGCCCCGACTGCACCACCCGAACGTAGGGTATACCCCAAACCATTCAGTTCTTTTGCCCATTGTGTAAATAAACTAAGTACACTTTCAGGTGTCTTTCTTGACCCAACTCCAGTATAAAATTTAGTCTGCATAGTTTAATCCTCATTTCACGATATACTTCTTCAGCAGCGACCTAGCTAAGTTACAGTCATTATCGTTATGTAACGATAAAATAAACTCCTTTGATGGGTCAATACTCAAAACCCCTAATAAGCTACTCGCATTCCTTACCAATATTCCGCGACGTACACTCGCCTTTATACCATTAACTTCAACAGTCTTAACAAACTCCTTGATGTTGTCAAGACCATCAATTCTTAATTTTATTTCCTTACCCAATCAATTCAAGTCCTTTCCAAACGGTAATCTAAATAGTACACACACATAGATATATTCAACGTTTTCACGTTGAACCATCCTATCTACTGATATATTGTTATCGCCTTTAAAGCTTAAACCCTCATCTGTTATAGACTGCAAACGATGTATTACAAGTTTACCTTCTGAATCATAACAATATATTTCATCTATCTCTAATGTCTCAGTTGAGTTAGTTCTTTTACACAGAATATAATCACCCTTTTGTATAAACGGTTGCATGCTGTTACTTGTAACATACATTACTGTATAACCAAGAATAAAATGTCCTACAATAAAAACAGCGATCATCAAACTCAGAACCAGAATACTCAGATAATTACCTATCTTCTTATACATACACGGCCTACCTATTCTCTTTACTGTATTTTGCAAGTAAGTGATACCATCCAATTAACAGTTCTGATTCATCTACAGTTGTACTGTTAGTTAATCGCTTATAAAATTCCACATCCCAACTATTATTCTGTATGAATGTGTAGTACTTCTTCATATCATTTGACAAAACCGTACGTTTCAAATACTTAAGCCACTCCCCAAGCACAATATTAAACATAGCACTGCCACGGTATAGCTCTATGTTATACATGTGCATACTCAAGTCTCTCATAGACATAGCGGAATTTGGAGTCTCTTCTGTAACCGCCTCCAAAATTTCACTAGCAGTTTTCTTCTGTATAACATGACTCTCACTTGTCACATTCTTCTTGTCCAAAAAGAAATCGTAACTTTTTAAATACTCTTTGTAATCGTCAAACTGGCTTTTCGCCTCAGCTACCCTTTTCTGAGTTGTTAAAAACATCTGATTTATACTGGACAGCGTTGCATCTCTATTTGGGTTTTCAAGCTGGAGAAACCAGATAAAGCCCATATACTCAAATTTCCGTAATACAAACTTTCTTGCCTGCCCATAATAAATATCGCTTATAAATAATAACAACTCCTCTATAAGCGCAACTTCAGGTATATTTTTATTTCCAATCTGACTAAAGACAGCACTTAACAGCTCAACTTTCCTGTCTTTTGCTGTATAATTCGTGGTTATATAGTTCAATATCTGTGCACGACCAAACCACGCCGCTGCTATAAGATTATTCACCGTAACCTGCGCCCCATCTTCAATAGAAGATATAAAACCCTTAACATCATCTTCTTTAATGCAAGACGATAAATTTTTACCCATACATATTCACACTCCTTAAACAATGCAATGTTTTTCAAACAACGGTTTACCACAAGTAGGACACACTCCATTAAGAATAGTGTTCATATTCTCCAGTTCAGTGCCCAAATCCTTAAACTCAACCATAAACGGTAAAGTCTTTATTATTTGTATTTCACACAATACAGGCGGCTCAATATCTATAAAATTCACATTTGGTGGTATATGTAACTCCTCCAATTCAAATTCATCTATATCTATAAACTTTATCCTCGGTGGCAACTTTAGCTCTTCCAATTCAATAACATCAATATTTTGTAAGACAGAGTTAATATCCTCCAGCTTTGCAGCCATCTCCTCGTACTTCTTATAATCATACACAACCAGATTCTTTAATACACTTTCCCATGTAACAATCTTATCCTCAATTGTCTTTAACATCGTCTTTGCACTTTTATAAGTGTGTTCCTTAAAAGCTTCAAGAAACTCTTTTGCAACACTATCTTCAGTTACTGCCTCAACAATCTCTCCATTTACCATGTCAGATGTATTGACAAATGGCATTAACCCAAATGTCTCATAAATCTGTAAACAAATCTGATTATTGCTATATACTCTGAAACCAAACTCATACAATAATTCTTCTATTCCACCGTCCCTAAATGTTCTCCTTACCTTCTCACCATTTGCCCTTTGCAATGTTACAGAGCAAGCTCCTCTATCTTTCGACAGCTCAACATTTAGAGCCACACCATTGTGAAGAATAAAAATAGTTCCTACTTCCTCACCTCTCCTGATTAAGGCTTTCCTACATTCGTCACTCTTTATCTTTAATTTTGATACACTCTCTAGGGCTTTTATTAAAATACTCTTTCCATTTGAATTTCCGCCAACTATAGTTACAAGACCTGTCTCCGGAAACTCATACTTGCAGTATTTAATACTTTGTATGTTCTTTAGAATAACAGTTATTCCCATTACACAATAAACCTCCTGAACGTAAAATGTGGGAGTGACATATGTCACTCCCAACAAAAAGAACCACCCTACAGTGAATCAATATCCGGACCTGCAACCCCGTCAATATCCGGAACAACCTGTGTGAGCTGACCAACCGTCTCTACACTCTTAACAGCTTCAGCCTGTACTGCTGTAAGCTTATCTTCTGTTGTATCCACATCAGCATCAGCACCATCTTCATTATCTGCATTAACAAGTGCTAAGAGTCTATCCTGTACTTTTGGTAGCTCGTCTACGATACCAAAGTCAATAATATCCTTCGCTGCTGCTTTGGTGATCTCATCCTCGTAATTAATATATGTAAGTGTAATTGCATGCCCAAGCATATACTTCTTAAACAGTTCAACAACTTCCTTAGGGGTTGTTCTTGAACTCATCGTCATATTACGTGCTGCAATACTCTCTGAATTCTTAGGGAGCATATCCACAACATCCTTGTTTGCTTCCCAAGACTCTGGGAACTTTACTGCAAGAGAAAGCTCGTGTGCAATTCCCTGTAACGTCGCATTACTTCCGGCTTCCTTAGAGTCCTTACCAGCCCAAGTCCAGCCAACCTCAAGGAATTTAGAACCCTCTGGACAATAATCCTTGTTGTTAATAAGCGCGGTAATCTGAGCTGCCCTTCTGTTACGTATATCAAATGCTGCCGTTGTAACATTGGCCCAGTCAGGCTCTCCCGTACTCTTTAATGGGATAACCAAACACTCCGTCGCAACCGTAATTGTTACTCCACCAATGATAGGATTAACTGCTGGGTATATCGGCTGTGGTTTGTGCTGCTTATCACCATGATACTTCTCCTCGATAGCCGTGAGCTTCGTGTTTAAGCCTACCGCATCAATCTCTGTCTTTCCCGCTCTGTCTGCAAGCTCTCTTGCTTCCTTGCGTGCATTCTCCTTCTCGTTCTCATACTCAGCAGTATGAAAAACTCTTGCAATACGTGCATATGGCGTTAAACCGGAATTATCAATAATCTTACCCATCTCTGTCTGTTCGAAATCATCAAGTCTTACGAAAGACGTGCCTAACTTGTCATAATCAAGCTGTCTACCCGGCACTGCTGCAATAAGCACATCACGCTCACCATTTTCTGTTGCCTGAATTGGAAACAGTAATCTGTAGCTTGTACCCAATGTCATAACCTTTGACAGCTGTCTTACTGAACCCTGACTGTTTCTTACCTGCGTAGCTGCTTTTAACCCTGACGCTAAAATCTTCATAACTCTTTTTACCTCTCTTTTTGTTTGTTTTTTCTTTTTAGTCTTCTTTTTATTCTTCTTTTTAATATAACTTTACGTTAGTTACCAACGTGTAGCTTAATTTAGGTAAACTACGGAAAACTGATTGTAATAAATAAATTGCTCTTAAACATACCTGTACATAACCAAATGCTGATTACTCCTCAGTACTCACTCCAGGGCTACGACTAGCGATAACATTAAAAGTATTTTTACATACTTCCTTTTGTGACCATATTCAATTTTAAATTTTCTGGTTATAACGTACCTACCACCATTAAAATAGTAATTTAAGTTATTACAATCCAATAAATAAAAGATTTATGCAATCTATTACTTATCATTGAAACTCAGAATAGCTAATCTAAAACCTAGATTACTTTCTTCATTTATATATGAGCAGATAAAAATAAAATTTTATTTTTATACTTCAATTTTGTATAAAATACTACCAACTCAATGTCTCTAACATCAATGCAACAAAATCTACTAAAATTTGTAATGCTACTTTGAATTCTCTCATCTTTAAAGACTTACACAGCACTACAAAAATTCTCTCAAACTGAATATCCCACCAGTACGGTAAAAATCCGTTTAGATTTTTGCTTACATATAGCTCAAGCCATTCATTAGTTAAAGAGTTTATTTCTGTAACTTTATCTATGGTTAATTCTTCACTACTGCTCTTTATGAACTGTATAAAAAATAAACACCTCATTGTTAATGCAAACATTTTCCAATCTTTGTCGGTTAATGTTACACTACATAAAGTGTCCATCTTTCTATACATTTCATATTCTTTTATTGCCAGATTACATAACTGTTCAGTGCTTAACGAATACATAACGTTCCTCCACTCATTAGCACCATTCTGTCATCATACTACTTCTCCCTGTTATCACTCTACTTTCTTATTTAAACTACTGTCCTCTATATTCTGTAAGATTTGCTGTGCAGTTTCATCTTCTGTGACCTCACCTACACGAAACTTTGGAACCGGTGGATTGTCATGTACAAATATCTTATCAAATGCACCTTTAATCAAGTGTGAAAATATAAGCTCTTTCTTTAAATCAGGGAACATTCTGGTAATATTCTCCTTCAAAACCTGCTGAACTTCGTACTTAACCTGATCCGGGTGTACACTTGTACTATCTATGTGAAATTTCCATCTTCCACCTGGTGTTATAAAACCAACATCAACAACACACTCAGACATACAATACTCCAAAAGCTTAGATTCTAATATAAAGCTTGCCTGATTTAAATCTGTGAATTTACCAGTAGAATACCAAATCCCCGTATCCTTAATTTCCACCTTTTCAACACTTACACACACCATTTTGTTCACCTCACACGTATACACCGAAAATTTAAATACCTGCACTTCACAACAGATATAAGCTCCTTCTTTAAGCAATCCTCAAACATATGATTATCTAGTCTTCTGGAATCATCTATGTCCTTAGCCACTTTAGACTGTAATACAATTGCCTTAGGTAACTTCCTCTTTGCTACACTTACAAGATGTTCTCCAGCTAAACTTTCGGGCATATCTTCCACACCCTTACCAAAAGCATCGTTATCTGGTATAACTACCAACCTTTCCCCGAATCTTTTCAATATCTGCACCACATAGGGTGTAATACTTGAACCAAGCAAAGCTAAAGATTGTAAGCCTATGCTACGCAGATATAAGCAACACACTATCCCTTCCGTAACATATACAGGCTTATCATTTGTATAGTACGCCGGCAACTCTTCCATTCCATACAAAGTCGTTTTCTTCGCCATATAACCATGATTCCTTGAGTCCAAATACTTAGGTGTATACTGGTCAGGAAATTTATCCCAACCACAGAAACCCATCACGTCCCCTCTTACATCAAATACCGGATATATTAGACGACCAGCAAACACTAAACGATTATTACGTACAATACCTAAAGACTCTGCTCTAAACTCCTCAGGTATATCGCATAGTTGTAATTCGTCGTCGATAAAAAACACCTTCTGCTTATCTGCTATTGTAATCGGTAATTCCCTTTCCTTAACAAAAGCTACATCCACAGCACCACCTTGGTAATTCAATCCTCTAAAATACTCAACAATTCTATTCAAGTCCTGTCTGGTATCTTCAACAGAGTACTCCTGTTCTGCTAACATCTGTAACTCTTTTAATGTAAGCATATTTACACCTCAACTTTCTGCCCACTGGGCGAGAAGTTAAGATACTTTTTTAACAAGTCTATTATTTCCGTATCTGCCTTAGCCTCTGTCATTAGAATATTTACTGCTGCTTTAGGTGTAAACTTATCAAGCCGGTAATCTCTGTTACTTGTTAACGCATCATAAATATCAGCAACAAGAACTATTCTACTCATAACAGATAATTCTGAATAAGTCTTACCTAACGGATAGCCCTGTCCCTTAACACCTTCATGATGCTCAGCCACCATTTGCAATATACTAGACACAAAGCCTAGACGTTGCAGCTCCACTGCACCATATAATGGATGTAATTTCATACACTCCCATTCAGTGTTTGTAAGCTTTCCTTCCTTATTTAATATCTCTTTAGGAACATGTAACTTACCATAATCATGTAACAGAGAACCGACACCCAACGTCAATAAATCTTTATCCGGTAGGAACAAATCGACACCTAAAGTTAATGCTACAAAACATACTCTATATGAATGAGTATACGTAACTTCATCGTACGTTCTTAACTTCTCAATGCACTGTAAAACATTCGGTTGTTGTAATGTCGCCTTATAAATTCTGTAAATATCTTCATGCATAGTACACACCACTACACTGTAACACTCTTATCTGCATGTATAATGATCCTAGGACTCGCTGGATTTTCAGTATTTCTTAAGCTTATGCATGTATAGGGATTCTTCGGTATGTCTGAAGCCTTTAGGAACTGTACATCCAAACCAATATGCTGCTGTTCTTTCATAATCAGCTCACGTCTTCTTGCAGAAGCAAGCTTGTTTATTTCATAAACATCTTCACCCCTTCTCTTAAGGTTGCTTGAAACAGCAGCAATATCTGCTGTTGTCTTACACTTTTTATACTCATTACCTTTTAGCATAAGAAAAACTATCTCCTTTCGTCGTTTACTCTATAAAAATCTCTCACCAACTCTGGCTCACCAAATACTCTGTAGATAACAGTACCCACAGCTAAGAGTCCGCCCACAATAACACAAATAAACATTACATACTTCCTCATACACATTCCCCCATGTTTACAAATCAACTTCCACAATCCGCCTGCATTCTGAAGTATAGTAAGCATCTGTAATAGTAATACACTTCATATCCTCATAAAATGTTACTGAAATCTCACTGTCTCTATCCCACACATGATTACAAGAATCTACACTTGTCTGGAATACACGTCCATCTTTAAATACACGTTTTTCAGGTACAACAATATCCTTAACATTCTTTTTACACTGTAACTCTATTACATCTCTCAAACTATCAGCTTCTCTTACAACTATTTTATAGTCTTGTAAATACCATTCAATGAAATATAACGTGTTACACCTCACAAAGACACCATAGTTTGTAGCACCACTCTGCGGTAAATACCACTTTCCGGCATAATATGCTGCTAAATCTTTAAAACCATTATCAGCGTATTCCCAACGTAATACCACACCATCCTTATCCATATGATAATTTAATACTTTGGTAGCATGATCATACATACCATGAACAGTTAAAACTTCATTCGCACTATCCCACACAGCACCCTCGAGATACACATTACCTTTTTCTATACCTTTAACACACTCCAAAAGATATTGCTTATTCTGTAGTACTGGCCCACGTAAATCTGAATTCAATTCATCTAAGCTATCTATAGCAGTCCTCGTCCACATATCTATTCCCTCGCTTTAAATAGAGCAATATAAGCTCGTATATTGTCCTCATTTTTAACAGAAACCTCTCCTGTAATAAATGCTTCAAGTAATGGAAACATACTTGGGATACTCAGTCTCCAGAAAAGTTTTCCATTCTCAGCCAAGTTCTTAGTTATAAATGGGTCAATTAAGTTGACGTATTTTACCTCCAACCCGTTATCACGTCTATAATTACTCCAATCCTGATACATGCGTATAAGAGAATTCTGCATTTTAAAATTAAAACTTGACATAACCTTCTTATTCTTCGTGTATGGATATAGCACATACATTAAATGCCACCAAAACATTAAATAATACAAGTTACGTGTCTTTAAGTACATCTCGAACATCCAAGCTGTAAACTGTGTAATATCTAAGATTACTTTTTCATTAGCTCCATTACTCACTGACTCACAAACAAACACTATTTTTACATTCATAACATTATCACCAGTCAATAACTGACTGGTGATAGTAGCCGGCTCATGCGCTGCAATATTTCTCAACTTTCTGAAACAATTCTTAAATGATACTGTCTCACTTACATTGTCTTCTTCCTGCATACCGACAATAATAGCTGGAATGTAGCTAATATCCTCCGAAACAGCAAATCGCTTTATCAAATCTATTGTATAATCTTTCATCAATCAACTCCCCTTAATGAAATAACTCCAAGAATGCTAGATACACTATCAACATTACATTCTATCTTACCAATAAGCAAACTTACTATTAATTCAATAGTAATTACGCCTTCTCTCCATGCCTCCGAATCCCCCTGCATCATTCTCTGCAACAACACACGATTAGATATAACAGGTAAATCCTTTCCATAACAATTATGCTGAAAGCATGCATAATCAAGATATAAATATAGAGCTGGGTTAGACTTATTCATATATCTTGCCGTCTCAAAACTGAAAACCTTAGTTATATTAACAGGTTTGCTCATATAACCGTTAGCCTTACAGTATAATGTAGCAAGACTTAAAAAGTCTGTATTACCGGTCTTCGTATACCAAAGCAGTAACCACACCAAAAATTCACTTACAAAATACGTAAGATTTTTTGCTACAACATAATCAATAACCCTACCCTGTACGTCCCTATGCCAAGCTACTCCTATATTTCCATCTGCAAAAGCATACATTAATTGTTTGTACTTCTCCTGCTTAATAGATACTTTACAATCTTTATACTCTCTGTAGTATCTCTGCAACTGGTAGAATGCATCAACAAACCTCAAGTCATACTCGTCTGGTTTAGCTACGCATTCGTTAACCGTTGCCTTTACACTTTCATAAACTTCCTGCTCTGATAAATCCTGCTGCCCATAATTATTAAGATTTATGTATCGTTTGTGTACAGCTTCCTTAAACAACAGATAAGTCATAAATGTATCATAAAGTGCATTATGTGCTACACTTCTATCATCGGCAACTTGTTCCTTAAACATACTACGCACTTGTTCGTCGGTGTACCCTACCACTTCCATCAACTCTTCCAAAGTACCTAACTTACGACCTGGATTATTTCCAGTCATCTTCTCATACCACTTCCTATATACTGGAGTAAATACTGTTTGTAAATCAATAGAGTCTCGGCAGTTTACATCCGACAGTCCTGATTCGTATCTCTTTAGGAAAATCTGTATGAACGGTATATCGAACTTAGTACTGTTCTTTCCTACAATAATCCCCCTCCTGAATAATGTATACAACTTAGTAAGACTTGCATCAAACTCATCTTTATACCCGGATAAAAATTCTCTGGTTAAACCATGTACCCTCTGAGCGTCTGATTCAATATTAAACTCATCTTTATAAAAATAGAAAACCCCACTTCTTAAAAGCTGACAGTTTTCGTTTGTCTGTATATAGCCAACTTCCAATATATCATCAGAATGCTTCTTTAACCCTGTTGTTTCTATATCCAAAATAGTAAATATCATAATTCCTCCAGTATCTTTGAAAGTTTACTCTCCGCTGTCTCTGTTTGTATGTAATATTCTGGATACTCTGTGAACTTATCTGATGTAAATGATACAAGTTCCTCTCTCATTCTCCTCACACCAAAACACTCTTCTGCTTCTAAGACAGCACCCCCGGTTAGCACCACTTTTGGTATAGAGCATGTACCATATTCTCCCAACATAAAATGTGGGACAATCGACTTACACACAACATGTACACCATCAACGTAAATTTCAGAGCACCTATACGATGACAATGACCACCTCTTATAAGACAACCCTGTGTTAGTACGCCCACCTATACAAGGCTGGCACTCACCTATGTTATTTAACACCAGTACAGCTCCCGGATTGCCCTTTATATTTACTTTACCCTTTGCATAAATAGGACACGAAGCATTAACTTCAACACTTCCCTCTACCCAAACAGTACCACCATCCTCAATCTCTATACTCTGCATACATACACAATCAGATAATAAAATGTTGGGTATGGTACAATCACACAGAATCTTGAAAGGCGCGTCATAGATTACTTTACCCTTTGTTACCATAACATCTATGTTCTTCCCAAGTACTTCTCCAACTTCACTGTCAACAGAAATTATACAATTATCCGTAGCTCCTATAATATACTTATACTTAGTACTTGATAGCTTGGTTCCATACTGCCACGAAACAACCGACCTTTTCCCGGTACTAAAGATAATCTCAATATCCTCTGGTACTCTTGCTTTGTACCGACGTATAGCTCCATCAATTATACTGATAAAGTTTTTCTTTGTAAAAAACTCGCCTTGTATTCCAACCTTATTAAAAAGACCCACAGATGCTAAGAACTGCGGGTCTATCTCATTTGTATTCTTTAATGTAAGAATAGCATTGTATAATTCAAAATCTGTCGTATCCCCTTTGTAATTAAATAACCTCACGCCAGACACCCCCTAGTTGAATATCACCGTCCTGGATATTGTTGCACCCTTAAAGATATCTGTTTTCTTTATAGATTCACTTCTGTAATCCACACCAAGGGTGATACGGACATTCTGTCCTAATACAGCTCCAGCCAGTAGATTGCTGATATCTACTGTACCAGTATACTCTGCGATAAGCTGAAACTCTGCCCCCTCTTCAAAATGTGTATTCTCCAAGAGACCACAGATACTACTTATCTTACCACCTTTAACCCTGACACGAACCTTTGCATTCCTTTTAAAAGTTACGCTTGCGAAAAGGCTATCAAGTGATCCAGTATAAGAAAGTGCTACTAAATCAACTTCACCTTCATACGTTTTACTCTGCCTGGCACACACCTTTTTAACATAACTCTCTTCAATATTTAATGCTACCGAGATAAGATGTACAGACTGTGTTACAGGATAGCAGTCATAACTCTCAAGCACTCTCTCAAACGTAACAAGACACTCCTCAAATATCTCATTAGAGTTTAACATCATCTGGTATACAATCTCCAAACTATCTGCACTCAAGTACTTCTCACCTGAAGTTATGAAATGCTTGTACGACTTAGGAGACGCATCAATGCACTGTAAATCTTCCACAGTGTAGTCATCAGATGCTCTCTTCTTTTCTCCTGAATATATTAAATTATGTAATCTCACATATATGTTTTCCATCTTTACTTCTCCTCTCTTTCTTCAACATTATTCCTGACGTCATCAAGTATCTCTTCTGCTTTCTTAACCTCTTCAGCGACATTTATCCCCGACAAATTTGGAGCCAATGCTTTCTGTGAAGCATTTACAGCTGCAAATGCGTCCGCTCTTGTCTTATTTCTACAAGATTTCATGATATTCATACGTAATAACCTTGCGGCAGGACTCTTCTCATCAACCAACATCCTCAAGATGAGAACTGAATCCTTTTCCTTAACTGTTCTGTGCTCTCTCTTATACATTATCAAAGACTTATGTACACCTGACCTAAACTCAGGTAATGTCTGTATTCTCTGTATATACACTGAAAGCCTCTCAGCCATAAGAATAGCGTCACCAGAAACGTCTACTGCTTCAACCAACCCTCTTCCCACAAAATAACGATCTAATTCTGTGTAAATCTTTTCAACACAACTGAGCCCATCATCTGACATTTTCACCTGCATACTTAACCCTCCTTGTTCTTACCCTAGATTTCTTACACTGGAGACGCTGATTAGGGTAAATAAATCATTGTTCCTTACAAAAACTTTCTTTAATAACTTTAACATCTCGTGTCTCCTAAAACTTTAACGGTAATCGAACCGAGTATTTTACCAACACTTCTGTTAAGCACTTATCAATATTAATAAGGTCTAACACTTTCTCACCGGGTACATTAAGCGTGGTTATTACATCTTTGAAATTATGTAATGTTGCTTTATAAATATAAGACTTCTGCCAATCACTTCTCTTATCTATCAACTTACACTCATCGACAAACACAACAACAGGTAGAATATAGTCACTACACCCACCAGGCAAACATCTAAATATTCTTGCATACAAATGTCTTGCATGCATTTCATTCTGATGTATCGGTGATTTATTTGTCATAAAACATCCAGCGATTCTATCATCAGTCAAAGTAATTTCTTTAGCTTTATATGCTTTTACCTCAATTGGAAACACCCTATACCTTGTAACATATAGGATATCTATCTCTGTCGTTGAACTCAAAGTCTCCAACATAAGATTACCCTGTGGTCCAACCTTAATGTTCCCTGCTTTATCCTTATCCGTCTTAAATGAATAAGAGTGGTATAATATTCCACCATTTTGCTGATACAAACTCTCGCAAATTTTAAACACAGCTTGCTCACCATAGACTCCTTTATCCGTCCCACTGGCACTATGCATCTTCTGTAAACAAACATTTATAGCTCTATCTAATGAGCTCAAACTGACTCCTTCCCAGCAAACACACTCATCTGTAAGCTTTTAATCCCCCAAAGTATATGTATAAAATCAAGTAAGCTCTTGATTGTATTACCATTTGTCTTTGGGTTATCAATATATGTCTTGACAACACCATTAGCAGACCACTCTGACACATATGTATAGTTATCTTTATTGATTACCACATAGTACCCTGCACCACGCTTAACATCCATTTCCTTTATTTCAAGTATAGTACTTGTCTCAATGCAGCTTATCCCTGCAACTGTACAATATTCCTTAATCTCTGCACAGAGATCTTTCGCGCCCGACTTATTTCCCTGTGAGAGATATGTCTTAAATATAAGAGCCAAATCTCTTGCTGTATCAACCAGCTCAAAGACCATCTTATTCACAGGTTCTATACTACCCGGAGCTACCTGCCATAATGTTGTAGTACTATCCTTGTAATTATTGTCAAGTACCACATCATACTCGGCTCCCTCATACTCCACACTAATTAAGTACCTAACAATACCGCCCTCAAGGGTAACACCATCTAAATAGAGTAAATTACCCCCTATATAACCTAAGGCTACATTCATTATTAAACTATTCATCATTATTATCGTTCTCCATTACATATCGTGATGGAAAATCCTCCTTCCCTTGCCTCTATATCTCTTTGGACACTTTGAATTACATAATTTGTCCCTGTATACTTCATCAAAGCTAAATAGATACTGATATCCGGAATATGAATATCAACATCCACGTATCTACCAATTATCTTTAAAAATCGTCTAATTGCTAGAATGTGATGTTGTATATACAAATCACACAATTTGAAATCAAACACTATTATCTTCATATAACTACATGTGGACTCAATTGCTGTATCATCACTCTCCTGCACACGAATAAAGCCACACTTTGTTGTGTCTACCACATACTCGACACTGTCTTCTTTAATTACGTAAGATACACTCACATAACCGCTACCAAAAGTGTTTCCATAGTTTTCAAACTTATAGTCATTCCTAGACCTATTATGCCGTCGTATCCACTCTCTACCCTCCTCTTCTGAATAAACCTTCCTGAACTTAGGGTATGGGTATACAGCTATAATCGCCTCTAACTGAGATTGTGTCTTACAAATCGCACATATACCATTTGCAACTACAGCGTACATAAATCACTCTTTCATCTTAGACAAAGCTAACTGATACTTAGCAAGCCTATCCACGTAGCTATTTCCATTCTTCTCTTTGTTATGCGAATTTACTTTAGATAAACTTACAGTACACACCTCACTTAATTTCTTGACTGAATTTATTGCATTTATCAAGACATCATTATGGAATTTTATAGCCTCTTGTCCGTACTTTAATGCAGTATTGAAATTCTGAAATACATACTGACTATCAGTCTTTATGACACAAATATCCGACGGTTGTAATGCTACATCACTTATCATATATTCTGCTGCTTCTCCCACTGCCTTAGCTTCCGCTAAGGCAATGCCATCTGTATGTACTGTCCCTCTTCCAATACCTACAAATAATTTCTCTGTACGTATGAAATAAGCATATGCTGCTATGTGTGTTGGAATACTATACGCTCCATCAGTATATACATAATACTTCATACCAATCTCCTCTCTACGCTACAAATCTCGGTACATTCCCAGGATTTACACCCTCTTCTACTCCTGCATATATAGGTATCCAATCATCTACCTGATATGCAGTAATCTCCTTCAACTCATCAATAATATCGTCGTAATCATCCTCATACACTGCAAACTTTCCTGCATCATGAACATACTGCAATATATGGGACATAGGTGACTTCTCAGCAAGTAATGCGTCTGCCTTCTTTACAGAATAACGCATTAAGTCTGCTCCAGTTGCCTGTATTGGGTTATTAATCGAACAACGGACCAGATACGATATACACTCTTTGGAATACTTATCTTCAAACGTCATATACCTAGGCCCCTTAGTTATGTCTATTGGTGTACCAAATGCACTGTACACTATTCGGACTCCTCTATCTATATCATTCTCACACCTGTGCTGCCAAGCTACACGATTAGGGTGTCCGCCAATATACCGTATGAATGCCGCCTTATATGGATCGTTCAGAATATTTTCTGTTGAACCATACATTGTAGCATTTCCATATGTTTTAAAACGCTTACGTAAGTCTTTCATCTCATCTGTAATTTCTATAGGCTGAAAATCCAGTGTCCCCGACTGTCGCATCTCATCTGTCAGGAACAGACAATAGTGTATATACCCATAATAAGCATCGTTATAAAGCATGGTGCACTTTTTCAATTGCTGATCATTTAAATACGCAGACTGTATTATTCTAGGCTCAATCTGCCCAGAATCAACTTCGATATATCTGTACCCCTTAGGTACAGTAAACACATCATGAATATTGTGGCCAAAATTCATGATTCCCGGTTCTCTCGCCCCAATACGTCCTGTATTCTGCTGAACCCAAATAGGGTGCACAATAATCATACGATGATTATCAAAAGTCTCCATTCTTGAAATCGGATATGCTTCGTATATCTTATCAAACACAGATACAGCCTTAAAACATTCAATGCTTTCTTTGTACAATTTTATAAGCTGTACAATCTCATCAGAATACAACCCAGTATTTACCACTGAGTCCAAGGACTCAGCAGACAATGATATATCACCTTTCTTTGTTAGAAGAAGACCCGTAACAACACCTGCTGATTTTAATACTCCAGCAAAATGTGAATCTTTGAAGTCCTTAGGATCAACCATTAAACCTGTATAGCGTATGATTTCTCTTCTACACTTCATCCCCTTAATCGTATAATAAGCGTCATACTCCGTCATACGGTCATAATCCAACGGTACACCGAAATTATCTGTATGCTTTGCCAGTGTACCTACGGTTTCTGCTACCGTAGGTATACTAACATCTGCACGATTCAAAACATGCATATTCTTAAACCTCCAATGTGAAGTCTCCTGACATTGCTCGAATAAGGTACTTTCTCGAAGACAACTGATATACCATTTCCTTAGCAACCAGTTTATCCAACTGTACCTTAGTAACATCAGAAGCCTTAAAATCAACCTGGGCATGCGTCTCCATTGAAATAACCCTGAACTTATCACCAATGACAATACATTCTGCCTTAGGGTACCAATCAGCTCCGATAAGCTTCGTCCACATCTTCAGCTCACTGTAGTTCTGCTCTATCAACTTAAAACGGCTTAAACGTCCAGTATTAGAGTTAATCAGTACTGTATCATCTGATGTGCCACCGGTTACTATACCCACCTGGTACTGTGTAACAAAATTCTGTCTACGTTCAGCATCATACTCAGCAAATACAGGCTCTGTACATCCAGGCTTCGTACACAACATTTTATAATCCTCTTTAAAATACAAATCCGACGCCAGTGGAATCATAAGCAAACACTTATTCTCCCTTTTAGCAAAAACATTATGTAATAAGAACCTTTTAGTATATATTTCTGGGAACTCATCCGTATCTTCTCCGACAAATTCCTCATCTAAAGTATCTAAATCTGTGAAAGTATTTTTCTTATAATCCAGATACTTCATATACGCACTTCTTGTTGCATTGACCATCCCAAAAACATTGTCGTCATCAATCTGCTGACTTGAGGTATCGGCATACTTTAAGATAAGATAACTGCCATCATCACCAACGTCCTTTAAGCCACCATTATCCAATGAATATGTCATTACCTTGGTTTTTGGGTCCGCTAAAATTCCATTACGTGCCTTTTCATTTGCTATTCCCTCTATAAGCAAATCATTAATTATCCAATTGTACGTAGGAACTTTACCTGAAAATGGTTTAACCTCCCATGGCGTAATTCTTGCGTTTAAACAGAAAAGATTAAACTTTCCATTAAGAAACTCAAAAGTACACCAGTCAAACAATGTAATAAAACACTCCTGTGCAAAATTACCTGTATTCTTGAAATGATCAACGACACTCTTAGGAACATCTACCTTTATCTCTATGTTCTCTGGGAGAGCAATCTTATAAATAAATCCCCCACCAATTCCGATATTCTCTGGACTTATCTTGTTAAGCTGAATTCCAAAAGCCAGATTAAGTGCATATGCACCCGCTCCAGCTAACAATGCATTATAGAATTTTACCGGTAACCCTCTTCTTGCATTGTAATCGGTAATTGCCTGCTGTATAACACCTTTAAGCGTTTCATACGCTGGTCTATTTGCTCTACCCTTGTAATTTGACTTACTCATAGGTAGAGATAACATCTGCATTGCATAATGTCTCTGGTCTTCGGTCGGCATATTCGACGCCTCACGGAATATTCGTGTAACCATAACCGCATGTAAGCAATCATCTGCACGTTTACCATTCATACGTAAAGTATCATAAAGGTATCCCATATACTTCGAATCATTGTATCTGAATACAATATTAAAATCGATAATATCTGTATTCTCAATACCCTCGAGTATGTTCGATATCGTACCATTACCTTCACCATACACCACACTACTCTTATTTCTACTCAGAATATAAGCAACCGTAAGTACAAAATTCTGGCACTCATAGATTGGAACTCTATTCTCATTTAAGAGTCCATTGTTGTATTCTCCAACACTACGCTCACCAGAACGTACATCTCGTGCAAACTCAAGTATATCTATCGGTCTTTCTATCTTCTCACTCTGTGCTGCAAAGTCCATTGTATCATCATATTCAGCACCTACTAAGTACTGATTAGAATCCACCAATGTACTCTTTGTGTCCGACATTATGTCAATTAACTCTGACATAGTATTGTACGGCTGTCCTTCAGGGTTATACTTCTTGAGTAAGAAACTGTATAATGATTCCTTCTTAGGATAGAGCTCACTTCCAGGGAATTCATAGAACAACTTAGCTGCCTTATCATAGGGAATTATCTGCCCTGACTCTTTATCCTCTTTAGCAAGAAGTCCTAAATACCCCAGTGCAGCTCTAGGATTAAGCCCACCCTTAATTGCAAGATCATACGAATTTTCAACCGGACAGCTTCTTGTACGATTACGCCTTATCTCATAGGCCTTTATTCTTGCTAACCCCTGCTCTATATAATCTTTTTTCCGTATACAACTGGTTAACAGGCACCACTCGTCATCGATACCCTTGACAAGCAGATAGCTACTGTTAATTATTGTGTCTAACCTACTATCAACAATAACCATCTTATCATGGTCAACTCTCACGGTGAATGTAGCACCGTCATCATCAAGAGCGGAAAGGTACGATCTGTTATGCCGCTTAGTTACCATACAACGTACAGGCTGATACTCCGTCTTCCACTCATTAGAAGAAGCAACCAGTTTCTTGTAACCATCTACATCTGATGGCTTTATATCTACACCCATAAAATCGTCATACTCAGCCTCAACCCAATTTACAGTCATGTCCTTATAATGAACATTACCTTTTCTGTCAAGAACAGCCCATTCTATGCTTACATCTAAAACTCTATCCCTCTCTGAAATATTCTCACTGCTAACATAGATAGGAACATCTACCCCAACCTTAATGGTTGATTTTGTAACATGCAGATTTAATCCACATACACCCCAAGACAAGTAAGCATCTTTAACAGCGTCTGCTGTATACTCAGAAGCCAATACTCCCATGCTCTGTAAGAACTTTACAAGCTTCTCATATTCTCTGTATGTGTTTAGTCTTCTTCTTCTTTCAATAATTCCCAAACACTCCAAAACAACCGGATCTTTACTGCAAACTTCCTTAATTGTAAATAATGCCTCCTTAGACACAAAACTGTTAAGAGGTCTGATATCTCTCTCACCAGCGCGTAAGCGGCTTAATCTATCCTGATTCCTGAGATACGCTACTAAGTCTTCCCTAGTAGAGATTTCAACTTTCGGCTCCTTAAACTCTAATTCCTTTATCTCTACCTCACGATCAAAATAGATAGAAGCTTCTGCCTCTGTCAGAGCTATATCCTCCATCTCCATAGCGTGCCTCAGCTCTGTGGCGCTCAACTGTGTATCTGTTACTGTGATATCCTTTATGCTGGTACCATCCGGCATCAGAATATTTCCATGATACCCAAGTATCTTATACCCTGACTTCTTTAATCCTTCAAGAAGCGTTCCGTCGTATAAACCCTTCTCACAGATAATCTCATGGTTTCCATCACCATAATCAATAAGATAGGCATTACCAGTTTCAATTTCATACCTCTGTACAATTTCCATTGCTTTTCTTCTCCTTAAATATTCTTATTTCTAAAAAATATTAATAGAGGGTACCTCAGTACCCTCTACATCATACAGGACATATGAAAGCTACTTGTTACCTACCCTATGTAACTTCATACGTAACTGAACAAGTCTATCCTCAACATCTTTGAACTTTGCGTCCGAGGATACCTTTACAGCATCAAAAGTCTTGTTAACCTTGGCACAAAGCTCACAGAACTTACCTACCTTAGCCTTTACTGTAGCAATGTTCTTACTTACCTGCTCTACATCCTTCTTGAGAATCTCTGTGGTATCACCATCAATGTTATTCTCATCTGTAAGATAGTTTACAGCCGTTGTGATAACAGTCTCTGCTTCAACAACCTGATCCTGCCAAATCTTAATTAACATAATGACATTCTCGATAGTCTCTGTGTTAATCTGGTTTACTGCATTACTCTTATTACCCATTACCTTTTCCCCCTCCTTTAATCAAGATTAGCGTGCTCGATTGAGTTGATCTGATTATCCTTCTCAATAAGGTCACAAAGTGCGCGCTGTGCTTCCTCGACAGACTCAACCGTATCGTTCATTAACGGAATGATCTCCTTGAGCTTTGGTACAAACCCCTGTAAACCCGGAGAGATTTCATTACCTACAGCCTCAACCTGCTGTAACAGTGCTGCTGTCTGTTCCTTCATGATCGTCACATTATCCATCATACGACGTACATGACCCAGAGCTGTTTCTGGCTCTTCAATTCTTAAACTTGCCATAAATACCTTCCTCCATTTTTATATTATTTTGAGTTAAGATTT
>ENA-UOJO01001970-UOJO01001970.1-human-gut-metagenome-genome-assembly--contig:-P57-NODE-1970-length-23862-cov-58.339144_pt1 | contig 23862 bp, 26 predicted proteins | sample MGYA00242351_ERZ723898 | MGnify/ENA metagenome assembly ERZ723898 | reverse complement strand
TTGGAACAAAGAGAAGTGCTTCGCTCTTTGCGGCAAACGCAGAAAAAAGAGATGCTTTAGAGTTCCATGACAGCTCAGAGTTAGATGTCGTTCCGGTTGTGGTGGACGACACGCCGCAGCGGACTCTGAACACCGACATTGGCACCCTCGGACGGGCGCACAACCTGTTCTTTACACCGGAAACTGAAGGCAAAGACTTTAGCTCCGTGCTACAGGAAGTACAGGAATACATCTCTGGCTCCTATTCCTCCCTAATCTCTCAGGGTGGCGAAGATGCAAAAGAGCAGCTTCAGCGCTATATCACCAAGTACCTGCAGGATCAACGTATCGCCGTAGCAGGCATGACGCAGACGGAACTGGCGGACGCCATCTATTCTGAGATGGCGGAGTATGGCTTTTTGACCAGCTACATCTATGGAGACGGCATTGAGGAAATCAACATCAACTCGTGGCGGGATATCGAAGTGCAGTATTCGGATGGCAGAAATGAGAAATTGGAAGAGCATTTCGATTCGCCGGAACATGCGCTCGCCGTCATCCGTCGTATGCTCCACGCTTCCGGCATGGTACTGGACAACGCCAGTCCTCTGGTCACGGGACACCTGACCCGCAACACCCGTATTGCGGCTATGAAGTCCCCCGTGGTGGATGAGGATGTGGGCGTTGCCGCCTCCATCCGAATTGTCAACCGCCACAATCTCAGCCGTGAGGATCTGCTCCGCAGCGGCACAGCCACAGAGGAAATGCTGGACTGGCTTTCCGTATTTTTGCGCTACGGGATCTCCATTTGTGTGGCTGGTGCCACCTCTTCCGGCAAGACCACGGCGGCAGGCTGGCTGCTGACCACCATACCCGACAGTAAACGTATCTTCACCATCGAGAACGGCTCCCGTGAGCTGGAGCTGGTGCGGGAGGAAAACGGTAAGGTAGTCAACTCGGTGGTCCACACCCTGACCCGCGACAGTGAAAATGAGCGTCAGCGGATCGATCAGATTGCACTGGTGGATATCTGCCTGCGCTTCAACCCAGATATCCTGGTGGTGGGCGAGATGCGCGGCGCCGAGGCCAATGCCGCGCAGGAGGCCGCCCGCGTGGGCGTGGCGGTGCTGACCACCATCCACTCCAACTCCTGCGAGGCGACCTACCGCCGCATGGTGTCCCTGTGCAAACGAGCCGTGGATATGTCCGATGAAACGCTTCTCAGCTATGTGACGGAGGCATACCCCATCGTGGTCTTCTGCAAGCAGCTGGAGAACAAGCAGCGCCGCATGATGGAGATCATGGAATGTGAGATCCAGCCCAATGGGGATCGCCGCTACAACACGCTGTTCCGCTATGTTATCACGGAAAACCACATGGAAGACGGCAAATTCGTCATCGAAGGACATCACACGCAGGTGAATGAGATCTCCGTGAGTCTACGCAAACGCCTGCTGGAAAACGGTATGCCCAACGAGGAACTACAGGCACTTTTGAACCCCAAGAAGGAGGTGAACGCCACTTGACAGCCCTGCTACTGACTGCATGCGTTGGCATGATTGCCGGCGCATTTCTTATCTTTCGCATCTCGCCCATGAATTTCACGCTGGGTGTATTTCACCGGTTGACCGTCGGTCCTAGGAGCATCCGTGATGAAATCAACGAAGCCACCCAGCGCAAGAAACCGAACTTTATGCGTCGTGAGATATTAGAAGTGCAGACGATCCTGAAAGCCACCGGCAAGGAGGATCGATTTCCTATGCTGTGCGCGGCATCGCTGCTGTTCTTTGCAATGGGGGCAGGCATAGCTATCGTACTGAATAACTTTCTGCTCATTCCGGTTTTAGCAACGGGTATGATGTTTTTACCGTTCTGGTACATCAAGCTCACGGCCGGACATTACAAGAAAGACATCGCCGCCGAGCTGGAAACAGCACTTTCCATCATCACCACGGCCTACCTCCGCAGTGAGGATCTGCAGACCGCCGTGGAGGAGAACATCAATTATCTGAACCCGCCCGTGCACGGCGTGTTCCGCAGCTTCCTCACCCGCATCAAGCACATTGACCCGGATATGAATGCGGCGTTGGCGGAACTGAAGTCTGCTATTGATAATGAGGTGTGGCAAGAATGGTGTGAGGCTCTCGCTGCTTGTCAGTACGACCACAGCCTAAAAAGTACCCTCAACCCCATTGTGGGAAAGCTCTCAGATATGCGCATCATCAATGGGGAACTGGAGAATCTCGTGTTCGCTCCTCGCAAGGAATTCATCTCCATGGCGGCACTGGTGGTGCTGAATATCCCACTGCTGTACTTTCTCAACAAGGACTGGTATGCAACCTTGATGACCACTGTTCCCGGCAAAGCGGTGCTGGCGGTCTGCGCCGCCGCTATCTTTCTCTCTTTTGCCAGAGTGGTCAAGCTAACCCAGCCCATTGAATATCGGAGGTGACGGACATGACGATCTTACTGTTCCTTTTCGGCGTGGCTGTTGCCGCGGGACTGTTCTTCATCTTGGCAGATATTCTGAAGCTGCCCCGTCTCTCCACGGAGAAGGCGCTCCTGTCCGCAGGGCGAACCGAGAAAACGCGGATGAAGTCGCTGGACGCCCTCTTCCTTGGCTGGGCTATCAAGCTCTCCAAGTATATCCGAATGGATGAATACAAGAGGCATCGGCTAGAGCGCACGCTCAATGCTGCCGGCATGGATATGACGCCGGAGGTCTACTTGGCCTATACCATTCTCAAGCCTGCCGCCGCACTGCTGGCGGTCATTCCGTGTCTGCTGATCTTCCCTCTGCTCTCGCCCATCGTGGTGCTGCTGTCGATATTGCTTTACTTCAAGGAGAGCCGCAAGGCGGAGGAAATGGTTGCAGAACGCCGCGAGAAGATCGAGGGAGAGCTGCCCCGCTTTGTTGCCACAGTGGAGCAGGAGCTGGGAGCCAGCCGCGACGTGCTGACGATCCTTGAAAACTATAAGCGTCACGCCGGTCCCGATTTTGGCCGTGAGCTGGATGTGCTGACAGCGGATATGCGCTCGTCCTCTTACGAGGCTGCACTGGTTCGCTTCGAGGGACGGTTGGCGTCGCCCATGCTCTCGGACATCGTGCGTGGGCTCATCGGCGTCCTGCGCGGTGATGACGGGCGCATCTATTTTCAGATGCTGGCGCACGATATGAAACAGCTGGAGCTCCAACGACTCAAGGCGCAGGCAGCGAAGATCCCGCCCAAGATCCGTGTGTACTCCTTCGTCATGCTGGTCTGCTTTATGCTCATCTACATTGTGGTCATCCTCATGCAGATCCTCACCTCGATGGGAGGGCTGTTCGGATGAGAAACAAATGGAAGAAACGCTCCGGCGAGGGCTATATCGATACCTGCGTCCTCGTCCTCTGCGCCATGCTGGTGATCGCATTGGCGGTGAAGGTACTTCCTGTGTATGTTGCCAAGCAGCAGCTTGACACCTTCGCCGCCGAGCTGGTGCGGGAAGCCGAGATCACCGGCAGAGTCGGCAACGAAACGACCTCCCGCGCACAGGTGCTGTCTGAGCGGTTGGAGATCGACCCGGATATCCGCTGGTCCCGTACCGGCCGCATCCAACTCAATGAGGAGGTGACGGTGACGCTGACCATAGATGTGGACATCGGCTTCGGTGGGCTTGGCAGCTTCCCCATTGAGCTGACGGCACAGGCCAGTGGCAGATCGGAGGTGTATTGGAAATGAGAAAGCTGCTTTTTCGCTCCCGTTCCGGTGAAGGCTATCCCATGGTCATCGCCGTGACACTCTGCCTTCTCATGCTCTTTATGCTCATCTCCGAGTATTTTCGAGTCAACATCATCGTGCAGGGTGTGCGGGACGCGGTGCAGCAGGCGGTCATTGCCACGGTCAATGAGAACTATGACGATGTGTACCATTCTGTGCGGGAGGGCTATGCCGCAGGCTGGTTCCCAGAGGGGGACGGCGAGTGGTTCGAGTCCATCGATGCCGGTGACATCTATGGCAACCTGTCCTATATCCTCGGCCTTACCACAGATGGCGAAGGCTACATGAAATACGCCGGAAACGAGCTGGAGTATACGCTCTCCAACCTGTCCGTTCATATCTCCAACAACGCCATCGCATCAGGCCGGAGCGAGGGGTATCTCGCAACCGCCACCCTCCATCTGGAGGTCCCCACCCGCTTTGCCGGACGTGTGCTGCCGCCTGTAAGTGTAAATCTGCGGGTCGAAGCCAAGTATATCCCAAAGTTTTAGTGCTTTTATTTTCTTGCAGTAGACTTCCACACAGAGCTGTGGTATGTTCAGGATAAGATGATAGTTCATCAACCCCTACAAAGAAAGGAGTTCGATTATGACAGAGAAAACAAAACGCATCATCCTCATTGCGGCAGGCGTCCTGCTCTGCGCGGCACTGGTGGTGGGGATCGTCAGCCGCCTTGCTGCGGTACCCATGCCCATTGACCCCGCCATCTCGGACGATGTGCCGGACACGAAAGATCCGGTAGTGAACATCAGCGATCCGGAGGTAAAGGTGGATATCAAGATGGATGGCGAACAGCATGATCTCGGCAGGGATGCGGACAACTCCGGCACAGAGCAGACCATTCAGGGTACGCCCACCAAGCCGGATGCACCGGAGCATCCCAGCAAGACGGAAAAGGACCATGTGCCGGATGATGTGCCGGAAGCGGACCGCAACAAGGAAACGCCGCCCACCTACAAACCGGAGCAGACTGAGGTGAAGCCCCAGCCCACTGAGCCTGCAGGCGGTAGCACCAATGATGCCGGACAGGTATATGTTCCGGGCTTCGGCTATGTGACACCCAGTGGTCCAAACGATGGCGGAACGCTGGACGACATGTATGAAAACGGCAACAAAATTGGAATCATGGGCGGCTAAGCCCGCACAATCACAGGAAAGACACGGCTAAGAAGAAGCCGTGTCTTTCTTTATCTTCATGACAAGGAGAAATGCACATGAAAAGGCTTTTGCCCCTGCTGCTGGCGCTTGTGCTGGCAATATCCGCCATCGTTCCCGCCTATGCCACAGGCGATGGCAACTTTGATGGCGGTGGCGGCGGCATGGGGAATGGATCAAAGACAAACTACTGGAATCCTGGCATGGATGGCGTAAGAGTGTCTATCGTGGATGTAGGTTCCCATTCTGTAGTGCGAATCCCCATCGACTTAACCAACAAGGTTCCTGTAGCAAATGTTGCTCACTTCGGAAAGGTGTCCAAGTTGTCTTACAATGCGGGACGAGGATTGTCCGTATCGGTCAGCGGATATTCATATCGAAATCCGAGTCAAAGCTTGCCTAAGATTATCTCTACGGGCAGCAGCAAAGCCAGCATTGCAGCCATCCGAAGCTATTTTACCGATGAACAGGTTATCCGTTCCATTGCTGGATACGCAGGAATGGACTTCGATACGCTCATTGGCGGAGACTACAAGCTGGTAGTAGAGCCGCTGGCCTATCTTTGCTATAACGGTCAACAGTTTGCCATGACCGCCACGGAAGCGGCGCTGTATGACCAGATCGTCAACGGCGATCTCAGAAAGAAACTGGGTACGCTCACCCATAAAAATCTGCCGCTGGCGATTTTTCTGGAGGAAGCGGATCTCGGCTACACTGCATGGTCCGGTAGCCGCACGGAGAAGGCATCCAACGGTGACATCATCTCATCTCTTGGCATCGGCATCGTCCGCTTCAACGAGGTGACCACGCCGCCTGAAATCAATGACTTTGATTATGAATACCGTGTCAACACAGAAGTCATCACCTCCGTGGAGGTGCGCGGTGGACAGTCCGACCCGGACAACCCCGTATCGGTACGCTTTAACATCCAGGGCAGGACTTACACTGTCAGCAATGTCTACTACCCGGACGGCGACAGCCAGCTGGCGTGGGTGCGCTGGCGTACTCCCGCGGAACCCTGCGTCATAACGATTTCTGTCAGCGTGTCTGGCGGCGGCTCGGCACAGGGTACCATCACCTGTAATATCGTGGATCTGGACGGCAATGACCCGCCCAACCCTCTGGCAGATGACCGCAACGATGCTTTCCGTCAGTCCACCATTCCAGAGAAAGAGCAAGTGACCTCAGCGTCCTGGGGCATCTGGTCACCGTGGTGGCAGGAGAATTGGGAGTGGGTAGAAAACTGGCAGAAATGCTGGCACACAGACCGCTGGACGGATGCGGACGGCAAGACCCACAGGGACCGCTGGTATCATTGGGTGGATAACGGCTGGTGGGAGGATCATGGCTGGTGGGAGTTTGACTATAACGGCTACTCTGCAAGCTTGGCCGGCAGTATGAAGATCACGCCGGACGAGAAGAGCCCCACAGCGACCGCATCCACGCTGAAAAGCGGCTATGGCGTTCAGGAGAAGGTGACCGCAAAAGTCACCACAAATCAGAGTGCAGCTGTCACGGCGGCGCAGAATGCAGTGACCTATTTCCCAGAGTTTGGCTATGAGAACTGTTGGCGGCTGCTGGAGGCAGATATCTCCGGGCGAAGCACGACATTCCAATTCAAAGCCAACCCCTACAGCACCTACAACCGCCGCACCCACTTCACGCCCATCTGGTATCCGGACGGCAGCTATACGCCCTACACATGGCTTCTGGATTGCTGGACGCCGGCAGGAATGCTTTCCATGAACCTGACGGACAGCGTCACCATCCGGGGGAATCTCTGGGAGGAGTGGCATATTGCTCCCGCAAAACAACGATAGAAACGGAGGAACTTATGAGAAAAAAGAGAATCCTGATTCTGACCGCCCTTGTGCTGCTTCTGTGCTGTGCTTTTTCCACCACGGCCTTCGCTGCCGGTACGGGCGATGTAGCTGGTGCGGTGGAAAGCACATGGCAGACGGCATCCGGTCAGATTAAGACCGTGGTGAACAATGTAGTCTTTCCCGCCATCGACCTGATCCTGGCAGTGTTTTTCTTCGCTAAACTTGGTACGGCTTATTTTGACTTCAGAAAAAGCGGCCAGTTCGAGTGGACGGCGCCCGCCATCCTGTTCGCGTGCCTCGTGTTCACGCTGACGGCACCGCTGTACATCTGGCAGATCATCGGAATTTGAGGTATAGGCAATGACTTTTTACGAACAGGAGCTTCGGAAGATCGTCGGAGAACGGTACCCCGACGCCGCTTATGTGGGCAGAGCCTGCTATGTGCGTCTGAGCGATATGAACCGGGCAAAGATTCAATTTGTCACTGGAATCGTCGCCAATCAGTACAATGCCCTGCAGCTGACGATCCTCAACCGCAGCGAAGGACAGGTGGATACCCTGCGCCTGCGCTTCTCGGATCTGCTGGGGACAAAGATGACCTCAAATCCCAATTTCCGAAACGGCGTGGAGCCGCACATTTGGGATGACTATGGAAAGGTGAGCTGGTATGTGTATCACCCCACCCGGCAGGACTATGAGGTGCTGTCCGATGCGGTGTCAGACTATCTGGAGGTATTTCAGGATATGAGCCAGTCCGCTGACCGGGCGTGGGAGCAGACAATGTAACAAAAGCGTGATTTGAAGGCCGTACCAGCTGTACGGCCTTTGCCATATCCCAAAGCAGCTGGTGCGGCCTCACCCGGAAGTGAGGTGAAACCGATCAATGTTTATTTGGGATTTTGTTGCCGATAAGATACTCGGCCAGATCGTGGATTGGTTCTACGGTCAAGTCGTGGGTTTCCTCGGCAACTTCTTTGCAGAGATGGGAAACATGGGCGCGGAGCTCTTCACCATGGATTGGGTGCAGAGCATCGTGCTGTTCTTCTCCTATTTGGCATGGGCACTCTACGGCACAGGGCTGGTGGTGGCCTGCTTTGAAACCGGCGTGGAGTATTCCAGCGGCCGCGGCAACATCCGCGAGACCGCCCTCAATGCCATCAAGGGCTTTATGGCTGTCAGCCTCTTCACCGTTGTTCCGGTCCGGCTTTATGAGCTGTGCGTTTCTCTGCAGGGGACCTTCACTGCGGCACTCACCGGCTATGGGACTTCCATCGGGGATGTGGCCGGAGAGGTCATGCAGGAGTTCAACGCCGTGGAATCAATATCCGACCTGACGGCAGGGCCGCTGCTGGGCTTCGGCAGCATCACCAGCGGGATCATGATCCTGTTCTGCCTTATCCTCATGGCTTATGCCGTTGTCAAGGTCTTCTTCGCCAATCTGAAGCGCGGCGGCATCCTGCTCATCCAGATCGCCGTGGGAAGCCTCTATATGTTCAGTGTCCCTCGCGGATATACGGACGGCTTTATCCAATGGTGCAAGCAGATCATCGGCTTATGCCTGTCGGCGTTCTTGCAGGCGACGATCCTTGTCGCCGGACTTATGGTGTTCAAGGATCATGCCCTGTTAGGGCTTGGACTCATGCTCTCTGCCGGTGAGATTCCCCGTATCGCCGGAGCCTTCGGACTGGATACCTCCACCAAGGCAAACCTCATGAGTGCTGTATATACCGCGCAGGCCGCCGTCAACACCACACGCACGGTCGTACAGGCGGTGGCACGATGAGAGAACTGACAATGGGCAGCTTGTTCGATGGTATTGGTGGATTCCCTTTGGCCGCAATCCGCAGCGGCATTACGCCGGTGTGGGCGTCGGAGATCGAAGCCTTTCCCATTGAGGTCACGAAGCAGCGCTTTCCAAGCATGATCCATGTGGGCGACATCACAAAGCTGAATGGCGCGGTGCTGCCGCCCGTGGACATCATCTGCGGGGGCAGCCCATGTCAGGATCTGTCCGTAGCTGGCGCAAGGGCAGGTCTTGCGGGGGCGCGTTCCGGCCTGTTCATGGAACAGGTCAGGCTGGTAAAGGAGATGCGAAATGCAGACAAATTACGAGGCCGAACAGCTCTCGATGTTCGGCCAAGATTTATGGTATGGGAAAATGTTCCCGGCGCCTTTAGTTCAGGAACGCCAAAGGGCGAAGACTTCCGAATCGTTTTGGAGGAGATCGTCCGCATTAAATGCGATTCCGTTTCAGTCCCTCGACCTGACTCCGGGCGCTGGGAATCTGCTGGGCGAATTCTATTGGGAGCTGATTTCTCCCTGGCGTGGCGGTGCCTCGACGCTCAATACTGGGGTGTCGCCCAGAGACGCAAAAGAATCTTCCTTATCGCAGATTTTGCAGGCAGATCCGCCCCTAAAATACTATTTGTCCCCGAAAGCCTGCCTGGGCATCCTGCGCCGGGCCTTTGAGCGCGGCAAGGAACTGCCGAAGAAGCTGGAGCGTGCCCTAAAGATTCAGGCGGGGCTCATGCGCCCGGACGGACAGCCCACAGGATTAGAAGCGTACCACATCAACCAGCGGGATGAGGGCATCGACCTGCACGGCGTGTCAGGCGCGTTGATGGCAACCACCAATATGCAGATGCAGACCTTCGTGACACAGCCGGATGAAGCTGTTGAAGGCTTTGACGGCTACAACGGTGATCTGACTGGCGATGTAGCGGCCACGCTCGGCGTCAACTGCGGGATGTCTACTGGAAGAAACGGAGTCATGGCCTTTGCCGCCAATCAGCGGGATGAGGTGCGCGATCTTCACGATGTAGCTGGTGCGCTGGGCGCACAACCAGGGATGAAACAACAGACCTTCGTAGCTTCAGGCGTTGTGACCAAAGGCAACGGGGATTGCTTCCTTTCCGAGGAACGGCATACGGCACTATCAGCAGGAGGTGGTCAGGCAGGACAGGGATATCCCTGTGTGCTGACTGCCGCCTTCTCCGCGGGTGCCGGAGTCTCTGCTGGGGGCATAGGCTATGGAGAGGAACTGTCTCCCACACTAAAAGGATCTGCCGGAGGGAATTGTATGCCATCCGTTTTGTGTCTCAATGATCAGGGCGGCAGCGTGATGGAATACAGTGAAAATGTGTCCGGCACACTACGGGCGCAGGAGCATGGACACCAACCTCTCGTATACGAAAACCACGGCATTGATAGCCGTTACACAGGGCCACATAAGGTCGCGCCGACCATGTCTGCGCGATACGGCACAGGCGGCAATAATGTGCCGCTGGTCGAGCAGGATTCCAATGCTATCTGTATTGCCGGAAACATTGTGGATCGTCAACCTCAAAATGGTGGCAACGGTCTTGGCTGTCAGGACGATTTGGCATATACATTGACTGCCACGGATCACTTATCTGGATATCCAGATAAATGATCTAATCCCGAGGATTGAGTTATCCCGAGGAAGTCAGATGGGCCATCGGCTTTTTGTTGCGAGATAGTGTTTTTGCTGCTGTAATTCATGTTAAAACCTCCGGATAATAAATTTGCGGCGACCAGCTATGATCTGGTCGCCGCATTGTGAACACGATTAAAATGTGGTAAAATCAAGCCAAACCATAAAGGCGCTTTATCAACTCCTCATCGTTTGCCCATATTGGTTCAATAGTATCTCCCTCTGTGACCTTGGATACCTTTTGAATTGCCTGCCGCTTCATCTCAGTATCGGCCCATGCATAGATCCGGGTTGTGTTGACGTCGGCATGCCCAAGGAACTCCGAGAGGAGGACAAGCGGCATCCCGGCACGATACAGATGCATGGCACGGGAATGCCTAAGTTGGTGTGGATGTACTCGTTCCGGCACTTCAGGACAAGCCCGCCTTGCCATTTCACCATATTTTTTCATAAAGAGATTAACGGCATCGGTGGACATTCTGCTTTTGCGACCATGATGCGTTGTAAAGAAAAGATAGTCATCACTCTGCCTTTGCTCGGTCGGATGTGCTTTATCCAGATAAGTTTTGAGCAATTCAACCACAGAGGGGGAGATTGGAACTATTCGCAGTTTATTTCCCTTTCCAGTAAGGCAGATTGTTGCATGAGTCTTTCGAATGCTCAAATCATGAATTTTTGCATCCACCAGTTCCTGGCAACGTGCTGCGGTGTCGTACATCAACCGCATAAAGCAGAAGTCACGGTATCCATTCGTCTTGAAGCGGTTGGGCTGCTCAAAAAGAGTTTCCAATGCAGGAGCCGTCAGAAACTCCACGACTTTTCCCGGAGTTTTCCGAACAGAAATGTTGCCGACTTCGACCTGCATATAGATTTTGCCGGAATCTAATATCCCTGCATATTTTGTGAAAGAACGAATTGCCATCAAACGCAGATTTACCGTTGCTGGAGAACATCCTCTGGATTTTGAGAGCCATTCGAGAAAACCGGTTATATTTGAGTAAGTGATGTCCTCGAACCCAATACTGGCATATTCAAGCCCCAGTTCCGTTTTAAAATAAAGGAGAAGAAGATTTATTGCCTCTCGATACGATTTCTGAGTATTTAAGCTATAGCTTCTATGCTTGATCAAGTAGATGTCAAGGAAGTCCCTTACCGTTTTATAGAATTTCTCGTCTTTCAGTCGCATAAATCTGCCTCCATTTCAAGGAAACTATCAAGACGCAGTTCTGGCAAGTCGGTATAAAGCGTTGGAAGAAGATGAATATAATATGCCGTGCTCTCGAGATTTGAATGGCCCATATACTCGCTCAAATACGCAAGGCAGGCATTTATATCTTTTCCTTCCTTTACCCACTGGTACAGCCGATGTGTTGCAAATGTATGCCGCAGGTCATAAAGTCTGGGCCGGATCTCACCGTATCCGGATATGCCTGCCGTCTGAAGGAACCTTCTGAATGTCGGAATGATCCACTCCATTGAGTACATTCCGTCACCTCGGACACTTGGACTCTGGAAGAAATATTTGCGGTGAGGGTATATCTTCTCTACGCGCAGGTCATAATTCCTGCACAGTTCAAGCATATCTTCGGACAAGACAACGATTCTGTCTTTATGTCCTTTCGATTCAAGGATATTCACCGTCCCATCAAACAGGTTGACATCCTCTCTTCGGAGCCGTCTGGCTTCTACGGGTCTGAGACCGCAACAGTAGATCAAGCGAAATATTACAGATACCACCAGATGCTTTGTGGGTGCTCTAAGGCTGGGCTGCTGAGAATCTATTTCCTTGAACAACTTGGACAAATCTTCCTTTGAATAAATGTAGGGGATATGGCGTCCGCTTTTCTTCGTGAGTTGGAGCGGCAAAAGATACGCCTGTTCTCCTACACTATTCATGTATTTAGCGAGTTCCCGGACCACAGATACCCTATTCAATCTGGACAGATTTTTCTCAGTCTTGGACTGTTCGGCCCATTTCATGGCTAACTCCGCAGTCAAGCAGGTCTCGTTCGGAAATTGCTCACGGCAGAATTCATCAAAAGTTCGAAGAATGCACGCACTTCCGTGGTAGTCATAGCCGAGGGCTTGTTTCTTTTCAATCAAGCCGCAAATATAGGGTGCAAATGCCCCGGTGAATGCAGATCTCATAACAAAGCCTCCTGGACAACCTCAATACCGTCAAGTCCGAGTGCACACATTGCGAGCTTGTCCCGGCTGATCCGCATATATGCTTTCATGGAGCCAATCTGCGTATGCCCTAAGATTTCTTTCACTGTATCGATCGGTACTTCTTGGTTTATCATGGAACTGGCAACATACCTTCTGAAACTGTGAAAGCCTTTTCCATCGCCCGGAGTATACTCAACATCTGAGAGTTTCATATATTTTCTGAGCCGGTCTCCCGCAGCAGTCGAAGTCATGAAGTCAAAAGGAATACGGGAACGCACAAAGAGAGCTGGGGACTGCGTTTTGGGCCGCTCGTGAAGAATATAGTTCGCAATGGCGTTTCCTACCGATGCTTCGAGAGGAAGGTGCAGTTCCACTCCGGTTTTGTTCTGTACGAAGCGTATTTCATGATGAATCCAGTCAATGTCCGAGAGCGTTAAGCGAACAATGTCCCCAGCTCTCAGTCCCAAACTGGCGGCAACAGCAAACATCGCAGTATCGCGGAGCGATAAGGACGGATTTTTTGCCGCTGCATCCACGACGGTGTGAACCTCTTTTGCGGAAAAGGCAGGCCGCAGTTTCTTTCGGGGCGCGGGACGAGTAGTCAATGCGGCGCTGAAATCGCAGCAGTTTTGTATGGACACCAAGTATGCGCTCAGATGTTTCAATGTGTTGCACACTCTGTCCATGCTCGATTTTCGTTGAGATGCGATGAACAGCAGAAAAGCGTTGACATTTACTAAATTAATATCTTGGCAAGTATGGCAACCGCTGGCATCGAGGTATGCAAAGAATTTGCGGCAGACATTCTCCTCGTCCCGTAAGCTCTCAAATCCAATGGCCCGCGTATTCGCTTCATGTTGACAGAATCTACGCAGGAGTTCATGATAGTATGGAGCTAAGGAAATTTTCGGATCAGGTCTAACACGTTTCCAGACTATTTTTCCGGTTTGAACATACTCCTCGAAGAGAATGGATGCCTTTCTGACTTTTGCCCAGATCCGGTCGGCTACCAAACCATTTTCATGATCCAAGTGAAAACGATTCACAATTTCATTTGTAAATGCAGCACTATAAAATATCACCCCCTCGGAACGGTAGACCTTTATGATTGGCCACATCCCTTCGTAGTAGTAGTTTCGTATGCTGAACTTACCAAGCCCCAGAGCCCGTAATGCATCCAGCACTTTTGTGCATAGAACATCAAACACAATTTCATCGGACATAAAAACACCTCTGAATGCAGTTAGTCGACTTTCGCCGCCAACTACATTATAGAGGTGTTTTTATATTTTTTCTTATCTGGAGGTTATTTATGAACAACACACAAAAAGTATTGAAAAACCAGCACATTTGCGAACAGGCCACGCCTAATCTCGGGATAACTCAATCCTCGGGATTAGATCGCCATGCGGTCTTTAGTCGGCAACGTGTGGATGCCTTCAGGCAAAATAATGTGGCAAGTACCCAGAGCGCCCGTCAGTATAAGGACGCAACTGACCTAATTTGCCAACAGGCAGAAGCCTATGCCTACCTTATCCGCCGCTTAACACCTCTGGAGTGCGAACGCCTACAGGGATTTCCGGACGGATGGACGGATATCCCCGATGCTTCGGACAGCGCCAGGTATAAAGCGCTGGGCAATAGTGTTTATTTAATCATGGTCGTTATGAGAAGAACAGATGTGAAAACTGCGCCAGGAGAGGATTCCTGGCGCAGTTGCTTCACATAATGTGCTATGCTTTTTGAGACCCAAAACTTTTCAACCACTCCATTGTACTCCGGCTTTTCTGCCAGGAAGGCATTGAGGGAACTGGAGAATCCGAAACTCGTTCCAGAGCTTTCTGCTTCATTGTAAGACTTGAACGGGCATATATGTCTGTAGTTTTAATGTCGGAATGTCCGAGGAAATCGCGCACATGAACGAGATCATTATCCGCGTCGTAAATGTGCATTGCTTTAGTATGGCGCATCAAATGCGGAGGAATTTTCTCCGGTATGGAAGGATCAATCACTGAAGCGGCCTTGGCATATTTGTTCAGGATGTACGTAACCCCTGCACGAGTTAGCTTTTGCCCGTTGCGGTTCATAAATAGCGGCAGATGACTTTTTTCCGGTGCAAGCATGTGCATTTCAGTAAGATATTTTTTCAAGTTCTGCGCCGTTGCCGGCAAAACGGGAACTACCCTGGTTTTTCTGCCTTTACCAAGGATCTTGACACTTGCAGGATAATCAAGACGGACATCTTCAATACGTAAGTCACAGATTTCCTGCACACGGGCTGCTGTATCATAAAGAAAACACAGGATAGTGGCATCTCTTCTGCCGCTGAGAGTGGATGTATCCGGCTGGCGCAGGATCAGCGCAATCGCCTCTTTTGTCAACGGATTAATCGCTTTGCGCTCAGCTCTTTTCACTGGGATTGCCAGTATTTGCTGGAAATTCAGCAAAAGGCGCGGCTCTTTTATCTGCAGGTATTTAACAAATGAGCGGATGGCTGCAAGACGTTGGCTACGCGTCGCGGTTCCATTGTTTCGCTCTATCCTCAGCCATTGCAAAAAATGGTCAACGAGTTCCGGCGTCAGATCATCTATGGAAAGCTTTTCAATCCTCATCCCCTCTACATCCTGGCAATAGCCAAGGAATAGCCGAAATGCATCGCAGTATGATGAAATCGTGTTCGTACTGATATTTTTAAGTTCGGGCAGGTAATGGGAAAGAAACTCCGTCAAATGTGCGGCAAAATCAGCAGTTTTCATTCGGCGCCTCCCACGTTGGAATCGTATCGCCAAGATAATCGCACTGCTTTTGAATAAATTCAGGGTAACATTCCGCTGTTAAATGCAGATAGATTTGCGTCGCACTCATGTTGCAATGGCCGAGATACGCCGAAAGGTATGGAAGTGTAGTCACGATGTCGCTCTTGGATTTTTTCAGCTTTTGCATAGAACGAACGGCAAAGGTATGACGAAGGTCATGAACCCTCGGACCGTATCCACGTCCTTTATGCGCAATTCCACAATGCCATAGCGCATCCCGAAACCGGTTGTAGACTGTGGTTGTATGGTAGCAGCTTTTTCGGGGATTGGGGAAGAAATAGTTGTTACCAGAACTTTCCGCATGGATTTCTTCAAAATATTGTTCGTAGTCCGCCCACAGACTTTTAGACAGAGGAACATATCTTGGTTTGTCATGCTTTGTTTCCCAAATCTGCAAAACGCCGTTTATAAGATCTACATCTTTTACACGGAGCCGGGTTGCCTCTCCGGCACGTAATCCACAGCAGATCAGAGTCTTAAACAGCAAAGGAAAGACAAGGTGCGCAGTAGGGCATTGCCTGCTTGGAACCATCGTTTCAAAATATTTCATAATACGTGCCAACTCATCGCTCGTAAAAATGCAGGGAGAAAAGTCAGCATCATCTCGAGATGAAATGGTAAGTTCGGGGTAGTACGCGGCATAGCCATTCAATTGAAGATATTTGGCAAAGCGTTTTGTGAAATTAAGCCGCCATTTTTGATTTTTACGCTTTTCATTGGGCCGCTTTTCAATCCACTTCTCAACGACCAATTCCGGCAACACTGGAGTATTGATTCCTTGTTCTACGAGAAACCGGTCCAATGTTTGAAAGGTTTTGGCTTCTTTTTCATACTTACATCCGCAGGCCCGCTTTTCTGCAATAAAAGCACTTATTTGACTTGCCAGTCCGCTTCTGTACTCGTAAGTTCTGCTCATAAGAGATCACCATCCTCAAACGACAGGGCGCATTCACGCAGGTTTTCAATATCCAGACGGATGTAATGTCCCAGAGATTCTCGGTCCGAATGGCCAAGAAATGAAAAAATGATATCTGGAGACACATCGGCAGATAGCAGTTTTGTCGCAACGGTTGCCCGAAGAGAATGCAGGCCGTGATGCGCATGAATTGGCACTTTTACCCCTGAACGCGCGACATACCTATGGAACGCTGAATGGATTGATTTCATCTTGCCATATGGAGGGTTCAAACTGACAAACAGGTATTCGCATTTTGTTTGCGGACGAATATGCAGGTAGTCAATAATAGCAGATCCCACTTTTTCGCTGAGAGGAAGTGTGTTCGGCTTGCCCGTCTTGCTTTGCACAAAGGAGATTGAACAAAGATTCCAGTCAATATCGGACAACTTCAAATTGCAGATATCTTTGCTTCGCACACCAAGTTCAGCGGCAATAGTAATGAAAGCATAGTCTCGTTTTCCTTTTGGGCTGGCTCTGTTCACGGTTTCCAATACTGCATTGATTTCCTCTGACTCCCAGATTTTAATTATGCTCTGTGCTTGTCCCAGACGATATTCAGGTACATGAGGTGCAAGATTTTCGGATGTATATCCAAGCAGATACAGATACAACAGGAACTTCCGCAGTCGGCTGAGTTCACAACGCACTGTACTTTTTGCATGGCCTCTCAGAGTCAGCAGATATGCCGAGACATGTGAGCTGTTAAGTTCTTCCAGCTTTGTTATACCGGCATTCTGAAAGTACCGCATAACTACGGAGATATAATTTCGCATCGTTTCTCTGGTGCATTCTGAATAACCGGTTTTGATGAGATATTCTTCCTGCGCATCAAGAAAGGAGTTGAATTCCGGCAACAACTCTTGCAGAGGATTGAGCATCCCCTTTCCCCATGTACCTTTGGTGGCAAGCAGATCAAGCATTTTCATGCTTCCGGCTTTGCGGTCAATTGTGGACTGCCTTAAAGGTGGAGTGCACTTGCCGAGTTCTGTGATGAATTCATCTTTATGCGAGGGCAAATATGTTTCATATCCCTTTTTATTGCAGAACTCTTGAAATTGCTTCCATGTCAATAGGGTGTATTCTCTACTGCGTATGGAATATCCCTGTTCTTTTAGAGTTACTGCACCTTTGTCAATGAGGTCTTTGATTAGCTTGTTTGGCAATATACCCACCGCCCTTCATGTAGAAATTTCTCCTATTACAATGACAATTCTACTTGAACAAGCGGAAAAAGTAAGCCCTTACTTTAAAGGTTTTAGCTGCTATGATTAAAGGTTGAAATGTGGAGTATTATGTGCAGTAAAATCCCAAGAAGCCTTGTATTCATGCCATTTTTGTGCCCATCATTAACATAATGGCTTTGTCCCAATAAATCGCATTATGTGAAGCTCAACATAACAGCGTGGCGATACCGTGTGTGGAGTTTATTATATCGCGGATCGCTGCAATGCTCCGCGCTGCATAATAGCTTTGGTGGTATCGCTGGCTTTCGCATTGCTTCTTCGTTGGGTTTGGTGAATAGATTTTCTTACCTTCTTTCAGTATGCTTTGCTTGCAAAATCGAGGAAAGGAGCAGAACCGATGGAGGGAAAAAAGAACCTCTGTGCCATGATATCCACCGATCTCCACGCAAAAATCATGGCAGAAAAAGAACAGCTGGAGCTGAACACACTGGCGGAATATGTGGAGCGCATCTTCACCGAACACTTTGAAGGAGGACAGATTAGCATGAAAGCAGAACGCACCTTGGCAGTACAGATCCCGGCAGAGCTCTTCGAGCGGCTGAAGGAATATCTGGTAGCCCACAACCTCAAGCAAAAGCAGTTCCTCATCCAGATCATCGAAAGTGCGTTGGAAGATACGGAAAAAGAATAACAACCACGAGGGAGACCGCGGAAGCAACCGCGGTCTCCCTCGTTCTCATCGGGGGTGATTAACCATGTACATTTATCCAGACAATCTGTCTGCAAAGGCTACTCTGTGGCTGTGGGAACTGCGGGACATTGGCATCATTGGCGTAGGACTTCTTCTCTCTGTCCTGGCGCTGACCCAGACTGGCATCGCTCTGCCTCTGGTGCTGACGGTTGTCTTTGCCTTCTTGACCATCCGGCATGAGGGAACCAGCATTCTGGACTTCATCCGCTACGCTGCAGCATTCCTGCTGACAAAACAACAATACTACGAATGGAGACTTGACACATGAACAGAAGGCAGAAAAAGAAAGATGTCCGTGAGCAGTCTACTCGGCAGCTCATGGGCATTGATGATTTCACCGACTACGGCATCGCAACCCGCATGGGGAATCTGGTGTTTTTTGCTATTAAACCAACTAACATTTCTGTCTTACCGGGCTCCGGTGTAGGCGCGAGGATATATGCGCTTCTGAATGTCATTAAAGGGCAGGTGGAAATTGAAATGCTGGCTCTGAATTCGAAGGAGTCCTTCGAGAATAACAAGGATTTCTATCGACAGCAGGCAAATCTTGAGGATCTGCCCGCCATCCGAAAGCTGTTGGAGCAAGACAGCGCACACCTGGATCGCATCCAAGTGCTTATGGCATCCAGCCGGGAGTTTTATATTCTCGTTCGGCTACAGGGCAAAAAGGAATCCGACGTGTTCAGCTATCTCTCCCGCATCGAAAAGAGCATCAAGGATAACGGTTTCACCGTCCGTCGTGCCACCGAGCAGGATCTCAAAAGGATGCTGGGAGTCTACTTCGAGCAGAATGTGACCACCGAGCGGTTCGAGGATCATGATGGCGAACGCTGGATTATCATGGGCGAATAAGGCGCAAATTAGGGGTTGCGGGAGTGTGGATTTTTTGTTACGATATTAGTAACTAAGGCGCTCCGATGCAGGCTGGGAGGCACCAGCCCAAATCAAAAACAGCTATAATTTTATGCATTAGGAGCGATGTAATGATGAACAAAACTATTCCGGTATTTGATGAAGCGGGCAATTACATTAAAGATGTCTTCCCCAGACATGCAATTCAGAGAGTCCTAAAAGGGCAGGCTATTTGGATAAAGCGTAGCTCTGCCATTCAGGTATTGAAGCCATGTCCAATCCTTTCCGTCTTCCCCAGTATTGGAGTCTCTTTTTCTGTCCACGATGCCATGAACAAACTAATTGCGCTCTTCCCAAATGATCCATATGCGCGTTACAAAGCCGCCGGTGCCCTTGGCGGGGCATCGAACCACGGATGCCTTTCCTTGGACAACAACGGTGTATGGATTAGAATAAAATAAATCCTAAACTGAAACCGCAGCTTCGAGATGAAGCTGCGGTTTTTTCACGGAAGAAAGGACTGGGAGTTTCTATGAGAAATCAAAAGTGCATAAGGAAAACAATCAGTGAGGATACAGGTATCAAGTCTTTCCTGGATATGATTGCACCCTCTGTGGTGAAATTCAATCCCGACCACTTTATCTGCGGCAACACCTTCCGTTGCGTATGGGCACTGCGAGAGTATCCGACTCAAACTGACGAGCAGGCACTGCTGCGGCACTTAGGTGAGAAGGACGGGATTACTCTGCGCATCTACACCCGCCAGCTCACACCTGTGGAGGAGGATCGCATCATCCAAAATGCAACAAATAAAAACCGTATGGGCAGCTCGAACACAAACGACTTGCGGCAGACGGTCACCGCTGAAAGCAATTTACAGGATGTGGCATCGCTGATAGCATCTATGCATCGCAATCGAGAGCCATTGTTCCACTGCGCGGTTTATCTTGAACTGACCGCCCCAGACTACGATGCGCTGAAGCTGTTACAGACCGATGTGCTAACAGAGCTGGTGCGTAGCAAGCTCAATGTTGATAAGCTCTTGCTCCGCCAGCAGCAAGGCTTCTGCTGCGTCAGTCCTGTGGGGTACAATGCTTTCGGTGCTCAGTTTGAGCGTGTGCTCCCCGCCAACTCCGTGGCAAATCTCTATCCCTTCAACTATTCCGGCAAGACGGATGCCAAAGGTTTCTACATCGGCAAGGACAAATATGGAAGTAATATCCTTGTAGACTTCGACCAGCGTGATGAGGATAAGACTTCTGCCAATATCCTCATTCTTGGAAACTCTGGTCAAGGTAAATCGTACTTGATGAAACTCCTCATTCTCAATTTGCTGGAATCTGGGAAATCCGTTATCACATTGGATGTGGAGCATGAGCAGCGAGAGATGTGCGAGGCTGTGGGTGGCTGCTTTGCAGACCTCATGGCGGGGCAGTATATCATCAATGTACTGGAACCCAAATGCTGGGATGATGGCGGCGACCCGGATGATACTGCGGCACCGGAAGCATTTCGAAAAAGCACCCTGCTGTCACAACACATCTCTTTCCTCAAGGACTTTTTCCGCGCCTATAAAGATTTCAGCGATGCTCACATCGACACCATCGAGATCATGCTGTCGAAGCTGTATCAGAAATGGGATATCACGGACCGGAGCAACTTTGCTCGGATGCAAGCAGAAGATTATCCCGTTCTCTCTGATCTCTATGACCTGATCGAAGATGAGTTCAAAAACTATCATGCCGAAGCGCATCAGCTCTACACGAAGAATCTTCTTCAAGAAGTCCTGCTTGGGTTGCACTCCATGTGCAAGGGCGCGGACGCGCAATTCTTCAACGGTCATACCAACATCACATCCAGCCGATTCTTGGTGTTCGGTGTCAAAGGACTGTTGGGCGCAGCGAAAAATGTTCGTAACGCCATGCTGTTCAATGTACTCTCCTATCTGTCGGACAAGCTCTTGACCGAAGGAAACACGGTGGCGGCACTGGATGAGCTGTACATCTGGCTCTCCAACCCCACCGCTATCGAGTACATCCGAAACTGCCTCAAGCGTGTCCGCAAAAAGGAGTCTGCCATGCTGCTGGCTTCGCAGAATCTGGAGGACTTTGATCAGGAACAGGTACGCGAAATGACCAAGCCGCTGTTCAGCATCCCGCCCCACCAGTTCCTGTTCAATGCAGGATCTATCGATAAGCGGTCTTACATGGAGATGCTCCAGCTGGATGAGGCAGAATATAACCTCATCAAGTTTCCCCAGCGCGGTGTCTGTCTGTACAAGTGCGGCAACGAGCGGTATCTGCTGGAAGTCCACGCTCCCGCTTATAAGGAAAAGCTGTTTGGCACAGCGGGTGGTCGCTGATGGCAGTAACAGCAGGTATGATCGCCAAAGTCGCGGCAACAGCCCTTTCCAACGAGAAGCTCCGCAAAGGGATCGGCTGGGGGCTGGTCGCTGTTCTCTCGCCCGTCATCCTCCTGATCGCCGCGCTGTGCTCCATCGGCACAGGCGGTGCGGATCACAACAACCAGGCGGTAGCCGCAGCCTTCTATGGAACGAGCTATTCGTCCGAGGTGCCTATGGCATTCCGTTCTCATATTGAGGATATGCGCACCGCTTTTTCTCTTCTGGATTCGGCGGTCGCCTCCGTCAATGTGCGGACGGAAGGTGGAAACAGCCTTGACCTGATCCGAGTCAAGGCTGTTTTTTATGCTCTCTGCTTTTGCGACGATGCTCCCAGCAGACGGGCAGCAAACCGCTTTGTAAAGTGCTTCTACACTTGGGAAACCCGTACCCGCACGGTAGAAGTGGAGAGCGAGGATGGTACGGTCACCAGTACAGAAGAATACACCGTCGCTGTTCCGGTTTCGCTGCATCAGGCATATGCAAATCTCGAAGCAGAGCTGGGCCGGACAATCACGGAGGATGATAAAAGCAACATCAACCACATCTATACCATGATTGCCGGCACCGAAGGCGGCGGCAGCTATGATGGCAGCTTTATCGCCGGTGGTGATCGAAGTATAGAACTGGACATCTCCACCTTTGCAAATCCTACTACCAAGAATGCCACCGATCTTGTTACCTATGCGGTTCATGCATGGGAGTCCGGCTGGGGCTATGTCTGGGGCACCTATGGTAATGTGCTGACGGAGTCACTCCTCGCCTACAAGGTGTCGCAATACCCAGATGGTGTTGGCAATCATGAGAACTTCATCCGTGCCCACTGGTTGGGCGGTAGAACAACCGACTGTGTAGGACTTATCAAGGGCTACAGCTGGCTGTCCCCGGAAACGATGACCATCGACTACGGTACCCATGGGATGCCGGATATCGGTGCAAACCAGATGTACTACAGCGCCACGGAGTCCGGACCCATCGACACCATGCCGGACATTCCCGGCCTTGCGGTTTGGCATGAGGGACACATCGGTGTTTACATCGGCGGCGGTCAGGTCATCGAGGCCATGGGAACAAAGAATGGCGTTGTTAAAACGGAACTTGCAAAACGCAATTGGACACACTGGTTAAAAATACCGTACATCAATTACAACTGAGGAGGATGCAACATGAATGTTTTAATGATAGAGCCGGGAAAAGCTCCGTATGTAACTGATATTGGAAATGATTTGCACAGTATGCAGCAGGCAGTCGGCGGATATATCCAGGCTGTGTATCCCTACGAGGAGGCGGTTGTGTTGATCTGCAACGAGGAAGGCAAACTGGATGGCCTGCCGCTTAACCGTGCGCTCCGTGATGAGGATGGCGACATCTATGACATTGTTGCCGGGAACTTCTTCCTTGCTGGTATCGGTGAGGATGATTTTATAGATTTGCCGGACGAGCTTGTCGAGCAGTTTGCAGAGCAGTTCCGGCAACCGGAGGTGTTTGTGAATGTGGGTGGTCGGATCATCGCTTATCCAGTGGCGGAAGAACCGGTGCAGGATGGAATGTCATATTGACAATGATAGCAGCAAGGATTTCATCTATGTACTTTCCTACCTTTACAAAAAATGTAGCAGCGGCAGGACTTGACTATGTGATTGGAGGACAGTAATGAAAAAAACGAATATCACACTTACCTTTGATGATGACAAGCTGGATGCACTGGAATTTTCCCTTCGCAAGGAACATTCTTCCGTGCAATCTCGAATGGACGATGCCCTCAAGCAGCTCTATGAGCAGGCGGTACCGGAAGCTGTGCGGGAGTATCTGGACAGCAAAGCCGCCCCTGCGCCCAAGCCTAAGCGCACGGCCAAAGCCGCTACTCCGAAAGCGCCGATCTGTGAGCCAAAGCCTGCGGCAGTCCCGGTGAAGGAGGGCAACTGAGATGGCGGATCATGTAGACATCACATTGTGGATCGACCGGCGTTGGAAGAATGCCATTGAGAAGCATCTCAAAGGTGAAACCCTGCAGGAGCATCTGGAGAATGTGCTGGATGAGCTGTGCAACCAGCTCCCGGAGCAGGAATACAAGCGCATCAGTGCCGAGATCTACGCGGAGGATGCCGCAGAGCGTGAAGCGAGGGAGGCTACCCGCACCTACGCCGCCTACCATGTAACGGAGCGCGGGCAGGAGTGGTACTTCAAGACCTCGCCCGGTGAGGAGCTGTTGGTCGCCTGCAAAAAGCTGCGCGGCTATGTCACCGCAGAGAAAGGCACTGCGCCGGACAAATTTATCGGAATGTTTTTCGGCGGGCAACCCATCACAGCAAAAGAGTTTGACGCCCTGACCGCTGTACGCATGGAGAACACCGGCAAGGTGCGCGGCGTGTTCGATGTGAACTTCGACAAGCGGGAGTTCTCCGCCGTACACACCATGGACGGCTGGCGGACCTGGGCGATGCGGGATGTCTCCCCGTCCGTCTACCATGCCACAAGGTCGCACTTTGCTTCGGGGGATGAACAGCTCTCCAAACTATTGGAGCTGCTGGATGGTAAAGAGATCACCTCGGCGGGACA
>ENA-UOJO01001960-UOJO01001960.1-human-gut-metagenome-genome-assembly--contig:-P57-NODE-1960-length-23962-cov-9.291044_pt1 | contig 23962 bp, 32 predicted proteins | sample MGYA00242351_ERZ723898 | MGnify/ENA metagenome assembly ERZ723898 | reverse complement strand
TAAAGTAATATAGAATGATCAATGAAGCGGTCCGCGGCAGCGGGCCGCTTTTTGTTGTGTATCCACAACAGCCGGAAGGGGGAGAAAGCGAGGCGGATAAGGATTTGCCGCGCTGAAATAAATTCGGTCCCGCAAACGGCAGAATAAGGGCAATTGCAGAAGCGGCATACAGCCGGGACATCGGCAAAGGAAGTAAAAAGGATACGGGCTTTAAGATATATACAAATGCCGGTGCATGGGGAGGCAGGGCGGGAAAAGCAAAGCCTTAAATGAGATACAAATTTTCAATTTGCCGTTGACATAATTCAAAGGGAGATATATAATGTAACAGTGTTATGAAACAGTGTTATGCATGAGGTGGAGAAATGGCAAGGCAGATAGAGGGCGTAGCGGAGCGGATTGTTGACGCGGCGAAGCGGGAGTTTCTTGACAAGGGCTATGTAGATGCCTCCCTGCGCACGATAGCGGCCGAGGCGGATACCAGCACAAACTCCATCTATGTGCGCTTCGGTGACAAGGAGGGGCTGTTTTCCGCCATTGTGGAGCCGGTGCTGAACGAAATGACGGAACGCTTTATCCGTATACAGGAAAGATTTCACTTTATGACGCCGGAGGAGCAGGCGGAGCGGATGCCGAAATACGCCGATGGCGGCACATCGGAGCTGATAGACTATATGTATGAGCATTTGGAGGAATTTCGGCTGTTGCTTGATGCATCCTACGGAACGCGTTTTCATAATTTTGTGGATGAGCTGGTGCGCATTGAGGTGGAATACACATACAAATTCATGGAGGCGGTGGGGTACTCCGACAAATTCGGCGACGCGGTGACGCAGAAGCTGCTGCATATTGTAACGACATCGCGCTTTGAGAGCATATTTGAGATAATCCGCCACGGCATGAGCCGCGAGGAAGCAACGGAATATATCGAGCTGCTGAGCCGGTATCATCGCTGCGGATTTATTGAAATTTTCGGCAAGGGCTTGCAATAGAGGCGAATAGGCTGCCGGTGCGGCGGCCTTTATAAAGGCTTTGCAGTTAGATATGGCTAACTAAAGGAGGTTATGATAGATGAAGGAGAAGAGCCCGGTAGGACGGATATGGGAAATGGGAGAAAAAGAGCACGGCAAGCTGATTACGGCGGTGATTCTTGCGGTGCTGGGAGTTGCCTGCGGTATGGCACCGCATTTTGCGGCGGCAAAAATCATTGTGCTGCTGCTTGCGGGGGAGAAGGTGTTTTTGGCTTATCTGCCGTGGCTTCTTACGGCGCTTGGCGGTTTTCTTCTGCGCACGGTGCTGTATAACGGCGCGCTGGGGATATCCCACAGGGCAACCTTCAGCATTCTCAAGACAATTCGTGAAAAGCTGCTTGCAAAGCTGCCGCGCTTGCCGCTGGGAACGGTGATGGACACATCAAGCGGCAAGCTGAAGGAGATAATCGTGGATCAGGTGGACAGCATGGAAACGACCCTTGCGCATTTGTTTCCCGAGATGACGGCAAACATCGTTACGCCGCTGCTTACGGTTATTTATCTGTTTGTTCTGGATTGGCGTTTGGAGCTGCTTTCCCTTGCGGTGTTTCCGATTGCATTTGTGTTTATGATGACGGTCATGGGTGGCTATGCAAAGAATTATGCAGGCGCCGTGAAGGCAACAACCGAGATGAGCAGCACGATGATTGAGTACATAAACGGCATTGAGGTTATCCTCCGGCAGGCAGTTTGCCCGAACCTCGCTGATGTGCAGCTTGCCCGCAATGGCTTTGGCAGCGGCTTCGTGGTCGCCGGTAAGAAGCAAGGGCTGTACGCCCAAAGAGGATAAAGCCGCTATGGTGTCTGCACTTTCTTTGCGCAGCGTATCGGACAGAGCAAGGAAGCCGACAAACACGCCATCTGCTGCCACATAGGTAACCGTGCAGCCCTGCTGAATGTGCGCTTGGGCCGACGGCACTGAGCCGAGAGCGACTCCGTGCTCGTGCAGCAGCTCCGGGTTGCCCGCAAGAACGGTTTTGCCTTTAACAACAGCGCACACGCCGCGCCCCGGAATCATTTGAAAATTGCCGGCTTCCGACAATGCTTCCCCGGTTTTTTTATAGCAGCTTACTATGGCCTTCCCCAGCGGATGCTCGGAAAACTGTTCGGCGGAAGCGGTCAAACGGTATATTTCGCTTTTATCAAAGCGTTCGGAAATGCTTTTTGCCGCAACGACCTCGGGAGTGCCGCAGGTAAGAGTGCCGGTTTTATCAAAGGCAATTACCTTGACCTTGGACAGCCGTTCCAGCGCGTCGCCCTCGCGAACGAGAAAGCCGTGTCTTGTGGCGTTGCCGATGGCGGCCATAATGGCCGTGGGAGTTGCCAGCACCAATGCGCAGGGGCAAAATACAACAAGAATCGTGACGGCACGGATGATCTGCCCCGTGATAAGCCATGTAAGCGCCGCGGCGGAGAGCGCTGTTACCACTATCCATGTTGCCCAGCGGTCGGCAAGACCGACGATCTTTGCTTTGCCGGCATCCGCCGACTGTACAAGGCGGATCATTCGCTGAATGGAGCTGTCTTGTCCGACTTTTGTCGCTTCCATCTCGAAGGCGCCGAATTGGTTGACGGTGCCGCTTGACACCGTATCGCCCGCAGTTTTGTCCACGGGGAGGGATTCGCCGGTCATGACGGCCTGATTGATGGAGGTCTGACCGGAAAGAATAATGCCGTCCACGGGAACGCTTTCACCGGGAAGCACACGGATGCGGTCGCCGACCCGGACCTGCTCGGCGGGGATGATTTCCTCTGTTCCGTTGCGCTTCACCCTTGCAGTTTGCGGCGTCAGATGCACCAGCTTTTCAATGCCGGCTCTGGCTTTGGCTACGGTGAGCTCCTCCAGTAATGCGCCAAGCTGCATAATGAAGGCCACTTCACCTGCGGCGAAGGTTTCACCGATACAAACAGAGGCAATCAGCGCTAAAGAAACCAGTACATCCGCTTTAATATCAAAGGCGGTGACAAGCCCGATCACCGCCTCCAGAACGATGGGCAGGCCGCACAGCACAATGGCTATCCATGCCGTATCAAAGGGAAACGGCTGAAATTTCAAAAGGCTGCAGACAACCGCGATGCCGGAAACAACAAGCAGCACGATATCCTTTCTGATGCCTCCGAGCTTCAGGAGATGTTCCAGCTTCTCCATAACTCGTTTCATAGATAAATCTCCTCTCCATACCGTATGGGGTATGCGTATATTATACATATGGGGGTATAGGTTGTTAAGGGGATAAAAGAAAAAGCCGATTCAAAAAATCGGCGTTCGGGAAAGCTGCCGCACGGGCAGGCTATTGCATATTGGAGAAACGCTCTACGGCTTTGGTGAAGCTTTCTATTGTTTTTTCGGCATCGCCGTGTTCGATGCCGTCGCGGACACAGTGCTTGATGTGCCCTTCAAGCACGACCTTACCGCACCCGTTAAGTGCGGATTTGGCGGCATTTATCTGGGCAAGAACATCCTCGCAGGGGACATCCTCGTCCACCATTCGGTCGATGGCCTGCACCTGCCCGATGATTTTTTTAAGTCTGCGGTGCAGGTTTTCTGCATCCATACATTGTTTCATAATCAAAGCCTCCGTACTGCAAGGGGTATATGTTTATTATACTTTTCGGGGTTGTTTTTGTCAACCCTGTCCGAAAAATGAGCGCTTTCAGGCGGCGGAGTGCAAAAACGGCGCAGAGGCATATTGACATAAGGGCGGAGTGTTGATATAATATGCATTAAGTGATGCACATTGCATAGTGCATATTGCGAAGGAGTATATAATGGCGCCGAAAAACAAGTTTACTAAAGAAGAAATGACGGAGGCCGCCGTGCAGGTGGTGCGGCAAAAGGGATACGGCGCGCTTACGGCCCAGAGCATTGCGGAGGTGCTGGGAACCTCGACAAGGCCGGTGTTTACCTGCTTTGAAACCATGGAAAGGGTGAGGACGGAGGTATATGAGCGGGCCGCTGCGGTTTATGACGGTTATATTGAGGCGGGACTGAGGGAGAGAATCCCTTTTTTCGGAGCGGGCATGCAGTATATACGGTTTGCACGGGAGGAGCCGGAGCTTTATCGGCTTTTGTTTTTGAGCCGAAGCGGGGAATACGATACAATGAAGGCAATGCGGCATATGCAGGAGCTTGTCCGCCCGGCGCTTACGGACATTTACGGCATAACCGCAGAGGAAGCGGATATCTATTTTCGGGATATGTGGCTTGAGGCGCACAGCCTGTGCACGCTGATAGTTACCGGCGACTGCCCGTATTCCGACCGCGAGATCGGCGAAATATTTACGGGGCTAAGCGTAAGCATATACAAGGCGATAAAGGAGATACCAGGCTTTGCAGAAGGGACATTTGACCGGGAGGAGATATTTCGGGGGCTGACGGTCGGGCAAGGGGAGAGAAGCTGAATATGAGAATAATTCGCCTGAAAAAGGAAGACTATGAGGGAAAAAGGTTTACAGCAAGCTATACAACGGGCGGGTATTATGACATTCGCTCCGTTGACAGCGGATTTTTGATAAAATATGTACCCTTTGCGGCGCCGGAGAAAAAAGCTTTTGACGATGTGTTTTTCGGAGAGTGGCTGGAGGCTCCGGCGGCATTCGGTGCGTTTGAGGACGGAAAGCTGACAGGCTTTGCCGAGGGATCAATCGAAAGCTGGAACAACCGTTTCAGGATCAGCAATATTTGCGTGTTTGACGGAAAAAACCGCGGCAAAGGGATAGGCAGGGCGCTCATGGAGGCAATAATTCAAGAAGCGGAAGCTGCGGGAGCGAGGATGGCGGTGCTGGAAACGCAGTCCTGCAATGAAAGGGCGATTGCGTTTTATAAAAAGTGCGGCTTTGAGATTATAGGCTTTGACCTTTATGCCTATACCGATACGGACCCGGAACGCCGCGAGGTAAGGCTGGAAATGGGGAAAAAGCTGATACGGGCATGAAGGGTGCAAAGAAATAATTATGAAAAATATTGTTATATATGTTCACGGCAAAGGCGGCTCTGCGCAGGAGGCGGAGCATTATGGGACGCTGTTTCCTGATGCGGAGGTTGTGGGGTTTGATTACCGGGCGCAGACACCGTGGGAGGCAAAGGAGGAATTTTTGCGGTTTTTTGCCGGGCAGCGCGAGCGCTGCGGCAGTCTTGTGCTTGTGGCAAACAGCATAGGGGCATATTTTTCCATGTGTGCATCGGCTGAAACGCTTATTGACAGGGCATATTTTATCTCGCCGATTGTTGATATGGAAAAGCTGATATGCAAAATGATGGCGTGGGCGGGCGTGACAGAGCAGGAGCTTGCGGAAAAATCGGAAATTCCCACTGAGTTTGGCGAAACGCTGTCGTGGAACTATCTTTGCTATGTGCGGGAGCATCCGCTGCATTGGCGCGTGCCCACCTGTATTTTGTACGGCGGGCGGGACAGCCTTACATCGCCGGAAACCGTGACGGCCTTTGCAGAGCGCACGGGCGCGGAGCTGACGGTTATGCCCGATGGCGAGCATTGGTTTCATACGCAGCGTCAATTGCAGTTTTTGGACAGCTGGATCACATCACGGGAGCATAAATAAGCGTTTGCCGCCTTGTGCGGCACAGGATAAAACGGAGGAAAAATTAAAATGAACACACTTAAAACCGTTCAGGTGCTTTCAAAGACGGGCAAAGTTTTAAGCAAAATAGTATTTATTTTCTGCATTATCGGCTCTTGCGGCTGTATTGCGGGCATTTTAAGCATGGCGCTGGGCGTTCAGACGCTGAAGCTAGGCGGTATAACGCTTAAAGGCATTCTGCAGGCAGAGAACATCAGTGAGAAGGGCGTGTATGCGGCTATGGCGGCAGGCATGATTTTTTGCGCCGGGGAAGCGGTGCTTGCAAAATTTGCAGAGCATTATTTCAGGCGGGAGCTTTCCGACGGCACCCCGTTTACATCGGGCGGCGCAGGAGAAATGATGCGCCTGGGAATACTGGCTGTTTGTATTCCTATCGGGATACAGATAATTGTGAGCATAATTTACGCAGCATCGGGGCAGGCAGTGCAGGGGACGATTGATTTCGGCAGCTCCGGCTCGGTTGCGCTTGGCATTATGTTTATTGTTATGTCGGTTATCTGCCGCTACGGAGCGGAACAATGTAAAAAAACCGATGAAGGGCAATGATGCGTGCCGGGGCGGAGTTTCGAATATGCGGAGTTTAAGAATAATACACGAGGCATACACGGCGGCGCGGCACATGCCGTGCACGGTGGGCTATTGAAATATCGGCAGGTAAAAGACGCAGTTTTTTATTGCTAATGGGAGTTTGACATGCTATAATATGACTGTGCAAACGATTACAGCCATATTTTATAATAGGCATTAACCGGCTTTACAACTTACAAAATGAGGGGTATCGGAAAACGGTATGTGGCCGTATTTCGCAGGGGGTTCCCGTAAATATCGGGGCGGAAGCTGCCGTTGGCAGCTTTTCAAAAGCCATGCGGTTAGCATATTCTAACCGCCGCAGGGAGGGCATTGCACAGACTGTACTCAAGCAAGCTGCGGGCGGAGCCGGCTTAAACGCATTATTTTCAAAAGGAGATTATTTTATGAACGATAACGAACTGCATATTGACCGCACCTGTCATGTGCTGTACTCAAAACCGTGCAAAAAAGAAATTCAAAAGAGAATAGCGCTGCATTATCCCGCCGAAAAAACGGAGAAGGTATGGGAGCAGGTACAGCGGAAATATGCCGAATTTCTTTCCGATTGGCGTACTGACCTTGGCGGCAAAAAGAATTTTCACAATGGTGCGGGAGGTACATACGACTGCATAGCCATTATGAGCTATTATGCCGTGTGCAGGGATGAGGTTTCCCTCAGGGAAATAGAGGAGATAGAGGAGAGCCTGATATTGCCGTCGTTTCGCAGATTGAAATTTGTAAACTGCAACAAGCCCTTTTGGAAAAAGCTGATGTACAAAGCGTTTACACGGGCAAAAGCGGGCTGCGATAAGTGGCACGATTACGAAATGAAGGTTGCGCCGTATGATAAGAACAAGCCGATATATTATGAATTTACGGCATGTCCTGCGGCGGAATTTGCAAAAAAGCACGGACTGGAGGAGGTTATGCCGGCGCTGTGCAATGTGGATTATGCGTCCATGGAGCTTATCCGCGCAAGGCTCATCCGCACATCCACCTGCGTTGACGGCTGCAAATGCGATTATACTATCTGCGGCGACCGCGACCCGTATATAAAGGAGCATCCCGAATACCGTGACGGGGCGGGGTATAGGAGAAACAGATAATTATTTATTCCCGGATCGGTAATGAAAGTATTGGTTTTCGGCCGGCATGCTTTAACATAGGATGGAAAAGGCTTTGTCTGGCATCCGAAGCCTGAAAATGCGTGAAATATAAAATGCGCAAGTTAACACTGACACTGCTGAAAAAGTAATGCGGAGGGCGATTGATGTTTTGGGATGATGTTGCGTGGATATATGATGTTTTTGCAAATATTATAAACAGAAAAGCAAATAAAGCGATGTGTGCGGCGGTGGAGAGGCTTATTTCGCCCATTGACGATGTGCTTGAGTGTGCATGCGGTACGGGGCTTTTGACGGGTGTGATTGCGCCGCGCTGCAAAAGATTGACAGCCACTGATTTTTCCGTCAAGATGCTGAAGCGGGCGGAAAGGAAATACGGAAAGTATGCAAATGTCCGTTTTGAGCAGGCGGACATTCTCGGGCTGGCATATTCGGACGGATGCTTTGATACGGTGGTTGCAGCGAATGTTATTCATCTTTTGGACGAGCCGTATAAGGCGCTGCATGAGCTGGAACGCGTTTGTAAACCGGGAGGAAGGATTATTATTCCGACTTATCTGAATCAGAAGGACAACGGCAAAACAAACGGCGTTTCCGGGGCTATCGGTAAAGCAGGAGCAGACTTCAAAAGGAAATTTACCTTTGATGCATACAAGCAATTTTTCTTTGAGGCCGGATATCCGAAGGCGGAATATGTTTTATGCAGGGGCAGTATCCCGTGCGCGCTGGCGATATTGCATAGAAAAAAACAAAACATATAGAGCTGCGGCATTGTGCGGGTTTGTGCCGTCGGAACAGTGAGACGGTTTGTTTCACCGTATATTCAGAGTGTTTTTTCTGCTTCAATCACCGTATAATGCTCCCTAACGGATTCTGCCCCGGTTGGCCGAAAGCCCTGTTTTAGCCAAAAGCACTGTGCGGACAAGTTGGTTTTAATATATCCCAGCCTGATACGCATGTATCCTTCTGTTTTGAGCGCCTGTGAAAGCGCTTTTGCAATATATGTTCCGATACCTTTTCTCTGGAGGCTTTTCAACACCATAAAAAGCCCGATGAAGGCAGTTCGGTTATCCGGATATCGGTCAATCAGATCCAGAACCGCAATAAGAGAATCACCGTCAAAAATGCCGATAAAGTATTTATCCGCCGCTTCCTTTGCCGGAGGCAAGGCAGCCAAATCTTCTTTTACCGTTTTGCTGTTCGGATTCGGAGGACAATGCTTAAAGTATTCCGTGTTTTCCGAATACAAATTCAGGATGCCCGGAATATCGGCCTCTGTAAGCTTTCGTGCTTTGTACGGTGTAAAAATACTTTCAAAATTCATAATGTGTTTATCCTGTTATGCTTTTTTAGACGCTTCGGATGCCGGCACACCGGCCGTTCTTACAGCCTGATAACAAAACACCGCCTGTCAGCTTGCCGCCGGCATTTGCGGCTTAGCCGGGCAAGCGGCGTGACATGCGGCGTTTTGAAAAAGGAAGAATGCAGCGCATTTAGCCAAAGCGCATACGGCTGCTTTATGATCGACAGCGGCAGGCTTTATTCCGCCTGCTCCAATGCCGCAAGGTTTCCCGACTGAATAGCGGGAATACTGCGCTTGATTTTTTCATAGTCCCAGTCCCACCAGCGCAGGGCCTCCAATTTATCAATCGTTGCATTGTCAAACCGCCTGCGGATGGGTTTGGCGGGGACGCCGCCCACAATGGTATAGGGCGGCACATCCTTAGTTACCACGGCGCGGGTGCCGATAATTGCGCCGTCGCCGATTTTTACACCCGGCATAATGACCGCCTCATAGCCTATCCACACATCATTGCCGATCACAGTGTCGCCTTTGTTGTCCCATGCGTCGCGGATGTTTTTTACATCAAGCTCCCATTCGTCAAAAAAGAGGGGAAAGGTGTAGGAAGACAGTGACTGCATTGAATGATTGCCGCTGGTGAACAGAAATTTTGCACCGCAGGCAATCGAGCAGAATTTTCCGATGATCAGGCGATCGCCGTTAATCGGATAATGATAGAGCACATTGTTCCTTTCAAAATCGCGGGGATCGCGGACGAAATCATTGTAGATCGTGTAGTCGCCGACATCGATGTTTGCTCCCGTGATTACATCCTTTAAGTAAACCGTCTGCTTGTCGTGCGCGCGGGGATAGATTTTATTTTTCATCTTGAGTTCCTTCTTTAGGGAATGTGTATCGCCGCCTTCCGCTGTTTCTTCGTTTGGGCGATGGCAATTCATCATACATTGCTTCAAACAGCTTTGTAAGGAATTCCCTGCTGTCAACCTCGTCAACACGCAGCATTTCGTGCGCTCCGTCATACGGACGATCCCAAACAGCCGTGGGCATATATCTCAAAGCCGATTTTACGGGCTTTACAAGCAGCCTATTATCATAGATTCCGCCGATGATTTTACCGCGATAACGGAGGATATATTCCCCCATCATGGGACGGTAAGAAACATCGTTCAAATCGGATAGCTGCTCCAAAATGAAATGAAGATACTCTTTACTTGATGCCATTCATTTATGCGCCGCCTTTTGCATTGCCTGCTTCTTGCATCATTCGTGTGCTCCCGGTTCAGAACAGCTGTCCCGGCAGCTTCTGCTTTTCCTTCTTCGGGAATGTCGCTTCAAACCGTTCAAAGCCCTCAGGATCTTTTTCACAGACAAAATAGCCCTCAGGGTCTTTGTAGGTGCCAGAAATGCCGTTCAAAAAGCCGGGCGTCAGCTCCTTGATGAGAAAATAATCCGCCTCCGGGTCGTCTGCATAGCGCACGCCCTTTGTTTTGGCCGGAACAAAGCCGGATTTGCCGTAAAACAGAATATTGCCGGTGATGGCCAGTGCTCCTGCACCCATTTCCTTAGCTTTTTCCATGGAATAGTCCAGCAGCTGTTTTCCGTAGCCCTGCCGCTTGTATGCGGGCGCAATGCCGATGGGGCCGAAGGTCATGATCGGTATCTTTCTTCCGTCATCGCAGTCAATTTCCGACCGCACATAGATGACCTGTCCGATCAGCTCGCCGTCCAGCTCCATAACAAAGTCCAGCTCCGGCACAAAGTCCGGGTCCCTCCGATAGCAATGCAGTACATAGTGCTCCATGCAGCCGGGACGGTAGACATTCCAAAAAGCTTCGCGGGTAAGGTTTTCGACATTTTGATAGTCGTTTTCGTTTTCAAGACGAATGGTAATATTCTTTTTCATTATAATTCATGCTCCTTCGTTAAATTGTTTTGCTGTGATTTTGTGCAAAACAGGTGAATACCAAGTGCCGCATTGAAGCCAGTTGCCGCAAACACGCTGAAGCGCTCAACCACACCGAAATATTCGGCGGGGACGATTTTCATACCTATCGCGCCGACAAGCATCATGCCCAGGGCAACGCCTGCGCATATGCCGTAGGAGAGACAATTTCTGTTTTTAGCCCCGGCGATAATGATAACGGTCAGCGATACGATGGACAGCAGCACAGCCAAAGCGGTGACGATCATGTGCATCACATCCTGCAAGGTTCCCGCATAGCCGCTGCTTGACAGCGGGAACATCCGATACCCAACCGCCGAAATCCACTCCATGACGGCGAACAGATAAATGCCGAAGCGGAGCGGCTTGGTTTTCAGCCCCCGGATGCCGATGCAGACAACCGTGGCGCAAACAACCTCGCACACGCCGTAAAGGGCGCTGAGCTGATTCCAAAGCGCCAGCGACGGCGCGTTGGCGGCGCTCAGGTCGCTGACCGCCTGTGACAGCGGGTTATAGCCGGGGTAAGCAAGCGGCGCAAACACAACTGCTGCCGTGTAAGAAAGAAAGCTGACAATGCCCAGCAGCCCGAGCTTCTGTATCAATGATTTCTTCATGATTTTCCTCCTGAAAAAAGGGGCGTATAATCCGTTTTCCGCCTGTAATAATACCTGCGGCGTTAAACGCCCTATAAGCTCTCATGAACCATGCGGAAAAAGAGAGTCACATGATTTTTGAGCTTTTCCAAGCACTCGGCCTCCCGTTCGGGCTGACGGTCGCAAATGCCGATGAGCGTAATGACCGGGGCAACATACATCATGGCCAGTGCATCCGGGTCTTCTGCGCAAATCTCGCCGGAGGCTGTCAGGGCGCGGAAGATGCCGGCGTGGTAGTGAAGAATGCGTTCCACATACCGCTTTGTGTAAAGCGATGCCAGTTCCGGCGAACGGAACTGCTCAATGCTCATCATGCGGCGGAAGCGGCTGATGGCTTCGTTGTGAAGAGAGTATTCAAATATCTGCCGCACCTTTTCAAAAAGCGCATCCGCAGTGATTTCCGTAAAAATCGGAATGTCTCTGTGCACATCCTGTACATGTATGTCGATTTTATCGGTATCCGCCTCATACTGTGCTGCCGTGGATTCCACTATGGCGTTAAAGATTGCCTGCTTGCCGGGAAAATGATTATACAGCGACGGCGCTTTTATGCCGACTGCTTTTGCGATATCGCCTACGCTGACGGAATCATATCCTTTGGCAGCAAACAGCTCCAAAGCCTTATCCAAAATTTTTTGCTTGGTGTCCTCCTGCTTCATAACCCGCCTCACTAACTAACATTAGTTAGTTATATTATAGCCGTATTATAATAAATGTCAAGAGGTAAATAAAAGCCGTGCAGCTTTCGTTATATGCGCTGTATATATATGCGTGAGAACACATTAAAAATTAGCCCATCCGTTAACAGTTTCAGGGTCAAAAACGGCATTTAACCTATCGTTAACATGAAAAAATCGCGTCAAACCGGGTCTGATCCCATCAGATTTTTTGAAAGCCGAACAAACGCGATCGGCATAAGAAAACCCCGGAAAACGGCTGTTTTCCGGGGTTTTTGAAGCAATTTGGTTGTAAAATCGCGTCCGATCAGCGCTTGCTGAACTGAGGTGCGCGACGGGCGGCCTTCAAGCCGTATTTCTGAAAGTTTTAGGCTCCAAAATCCTTTATTTATCAAGGTTTTTAAGGGTTATGCCATTGGGTTGTCCCTTAGGTTGTCCCCGTGAAGCTCCAGTTCTCGTATGGTGCTTGTTTCCCTTAGGTTTTTATAATATAGCACAAGCTGATTGTTTTTTCAAGAGACAAGAAGAGGAGCCGATATTATTCGGCTCCTCAACAGGTTACTCCGCTTTCGCGTACATGTTGTTGAATGCGTTATTTACAATGGTGGACAGCGCATCGGGGCTGTTGTATTTCACCTTAGCATATATGTCCATTGTAATTTTGCTGTTTTCATGACCGGCCAGGTACTGAACAGTTTTGGGATCTACCCCAGCATATATCAGGTTCGTGATATATGTATGCCTCAACTGGTGCGGCGTCACTTGAAAGTCCAAGCTGTACACCACCTTGCCATTATGAGGAGCCTTTTCACCGAGAACCGGTGTGACTGTGTGCTTGATTTTTTGACCGTTCACATACCTCACGTAGGTGCGTTCCTTATTGCTCCTTGTCACTATATACTTCCAGACGCGTTGGAACTGAGTGTAGGAAAGAGGCTCACCATCTCTGTTTGCGACCACAAATGGAGATTGGCTCTTTGCCTTTACTTCTTTAAGGCAATCAGCTAACGGCGGAGGTATGGGTATATCTCTTTTGGCTGCACTTGTTTTCAGCTCATCCAGTATTACCGGACGATTGTGCTCTGTATGCCACGCTCTTTTTACAGACAAATACGGGGCTGGGACATCCAGAAAGACACAATCCCATTGAAGTGCGAGAATCTCTTCACGCCTTAACCCACAATACAATCCTATCATAACAAACACATATGGCGGCAGATCTTTAATTGCCGTTAGTAACTTCTCGACTTGTTCATCAGACAATGCTTTTTTGACTTTCTGCGGTTTTCCTCCCTTAGCTGATAGCTTTGAACAGGGGGATTTTTTTATGACGTTGCTATCTTCTGCCGCTGTGAAAATCAGTTTATATAGCATCTGCGCTGAGCGATATACGGATTCCGACATACTTAACGCGGGAAGTATAGCGAGATTTACGTCATCCGGGGTTACATCGGTCATATATTTGTTTCCGAGCGGTTTCTGGATATACTTTTTAACCTTCCACTCATAGTCCGTGTATGTGGTGGTTCTGAGACGACCTTTTTGAATCAACAACCATTTTTCACAGTATTCGTTGACTGTCGGATTCTCTTTTCTAAAAGATGCTTCCGCAATAAGCCGTTCAGCCTCTTGTACCTTTTCATACAACTCCTCGGGGGTTCTGGCATAGAGCGAAACACGTTTACCGTCAGAGTCAACAATTCTTGTCCGATAATACTCAATTCCTTTTCTTATACAAGTTCCGTATTCAGGAATTACTTTCTTTTTTCTTGGCATTGTGATCTCCTTTCATTGAGACGATCCAATAACACTGAAACGGAACAACTACTTATGTGCCCACGGTTTTCGGTATGTCACCCGTCGTTCTTCAGGCTTCGCTTGGTATGTGTGTTTTGCTATATATTCCTGGAGAGCTTCTTCTGTAAAGAAGACGCTGCCATTTGGAACGTATTGAATAAAGGCAATAGCACCCGTGTTTCTTGCGGTATCAAGCGATGTTAGGCTTATACCAAGCATAGAGGCTGCTTCTCTACGCGTATACAATTTTTCCATGTCGCGCCTCCTTTCCCGCATAGTATTCATCCTGTGATTTGCTATAAATGCAGCCTCTTTGCTTATGGAGCAACCCGGTAGTTGTGGTTCCAGCGTTTTGGGGATAGGTGATTATTCTGACTGCATTTAGCTTATTCATTTGCTGCCTCCATCTCAAATGTGCGAATTTGAGATTTACACATTTGATCTTTCAATTCGTCCTTGCGGGGAATAAGGATATAGTCGTATCCATTGGAATCACACTTGTCACACTGCTCTTTGGCAGCGGCAAACGGATCGAGCCTTTTCACAATATATTTGTTGGAGTGAATATAGTCCTGCAAGCATTTGGGGCACAAACATCTAACATCTGCGTCTCCGCGCGGTGCATAATCCCACAATCCAAATGTTTTTTTCAGTCCGCAACGGATTGCACGCTTTATTTTCTCGTTGTTGATGGCTCCCACAAAGTTCCCAAGATCTTTCTGATTCACACAAGCAACTTGCTCAAGAAGGATCATTGACGGCTTTGTGAGCCCAAACTGTTCACCAATCAGAATATGTGAAGGGAGGTATAGCTTTTTTGTTACTGAAGTAATGGCGGCAATGATCGTCGTTGGGCCATGATCATTTAGCTTATTATCTTGTATGACGACTGCCGGACGTAGGCCATTTTGAATGGAGCCTTCATGCTCGCCGAAATCATAGAAATAGATTTCTCCATATTTTACTTTTTTCTCTTCGTTCATTTCATTTGTTCCTTTCAAGATTAAGTAAGGGAACGCTTATCCGGATAGCTTGAAATACCCTTTCACTAAGTAAGGAATTAGAAGGGGTGTTTTTATGGGTCTACTCCAAAAAAATTTTTCATTTTCTTAATTCCTGCATCTATGGATTGCTGAACAGTAGAAATATTCTTGCCTTCAGCTATTTCGCTTAGAGACATTCCTTCAATGTAGTATTTTTGAATACGTTCACGTTGAAGTGGAGTACAAACGGATAGCCCCTCTGATAAGATCAGTCTTATGCCCAATTCGGGTGCCTCAATGTCCATCTGATCTTCTAAAACCTCAATTGCTCCAAAATCAATCGTATTTGAGCTCCGTTTTCTAAACTTGTTTATGTTCTTGAGGCTTTCTGCATAAATATCTCCGCAAGCAGCGTTACAGAACATGTAAGGGGACAAAGCCTTCATTATCTCTGGATACTTCATCCACAGCTCATTCTCAGTTGTGTCTGAGGAAACTATGAATTTTTCTCTGCCATCCCAATCACCATCAAATACAGTTTGGCAGTAAAAGAAACGGCATTCCTTCACAAAGGACGAGTAGTTCTTTAGGTTTGTGATGTTTGACATTTTGTGATCTCCTTTGAATTTTTGAATTTGGGTTGAAAGTCAAAAATTCAGAGATCACGGATACGCTGCTACATAGCAAAGCCACTGACATAACATAAAAAGTCCTTTCCGCCTGTTGCGATCCAAAGGACACAACTACGCTGGCGAAAAGGACTCCCGATGCTGCCTGCCTGAAAAAGGGTGCAGAAATCTAAGGGTACCCATACTGCTTTTTCAAAAGAGTTTGAAATCAGCGTATTTGTATCCTTGGCCCTTGTACTTCAGGCTGCGAATATGTATTTGTTGTTTGTCGGTGAGAAAAAGAAAAAGGCCACCGACAAGGTAGACCTATAGATAGAGCTATAGTGTCTTGCCTTGCCGGTGGCCTCTCACGTATGTCTGGAATAACTACCGGTTGGGTTCGGGCATTTCTGCCGCACGGTCAAGTGACCTGGAATCGGATTTAATGTGGCCCTGTTTCAGCCCGACCGCTCCGTCGTGATGCCGTTGATTCAGTTGTCAGAAAATATATTATGACGGAATAGAGAACCCATTACGGGAAAGCCAGGTATGGGCTTTCTCCAATACATCCCTCGGTGCTCCTTTGATTCCGCAAATCGCTTTATACACGCTTGCCCAGAACAGCAGATCAGGGGCTTTTGCGGTTTCACCCTCGCCATACTTGACGAGGTAAGCTTCTATCTTCCTTCTATCCAAGCTAAACAGCGCCTCATTGCGCTCTTTAACGAAGCTCTCGATCATCGTCATGTCAGTATCTCCTTAATTCTAAATCGTTGTGTTCCTGCCCTGACGGAGCGTAGATGTCAATTACATCATGTCTCCGTCCAACTATTGTACGGACCATTTCAGATCCGCAAGTTTTACATTTTACTCTTATCTGGTTTCTACTGTTCTTTAGCCCCGCAACTTCATTCCGACAGTTCGGGCAATACCAGGAGTAAATCGTCCAATCCTCCAGCATCGCCGTACTCCTTTGCCATTACTTTTGCGAAAGCGGTACAAGCACCTGACAATCGTGCATCTGAAAGCACGGTACACGCCTGGTCTTAACGTATTTCATTATTTGGACCGCGTTTCCACAGCTCTCGCATTCCATCCACCCATCGGTTTCTTCTAAATTAAGAGACTCATTCATAGCCCCGCAAATCGGACATTTCACGTCAACAGAGTTCAACCAAAACATCTCCCATCAATTAAGATAATTTGTTTTAGAGAGCCTTTATTACGTGACGAGCTACACCTTGAACCTCGAAGCTCTTCAGTTTTATGACCTCTCCCGGATACCGTGCTTCATTCTCGTAAGCAAGGATAAAGCACTTTTCGTCGTTGTCGAAGCCAACGTACCTTTTTAGCGTGTTCTGCTGCTCCTGATCGAGCGCAACGACTATATCCCCTTCGGAAGCAGGGCAATTACGCTCTATCACCAGCAGATCGCCTTCAGCGATACCGGCATCGACCATCGAATCGCCTTTGGCCCGGAGAATATAAAAGTCTCCTTTGCCAAATAAAGAAACAGGAAGGCTGACATACTCTTCGACGTTTTCCTCTTCCTCTTCCGGAGAGCCACAATAAATCGAGCCAACTAACGGGGCGGCAATGTAGGCTGTCTTCATTTTGGCGCTCTCGGGCGCGGAAAGAATACCTCTGCCGTAATCAAGTAAATCTCTGTCGCTAAGCTCCTGAATGTAGCGATGAGTTGTCGATCTGGCCACACCGACGCCAGCAGCAACCTCGCTGATCGTAGGAGCAACACGATTTTCTTGATAATACTTGTTTACGAACTTCAGTATTTTGTCGAGAGTCTCTTGGTCTTTTGTCCTCATACCAGCACCTCTGTTTCTATCTGGGATTTCAAATCCCACTATCGTTATTATACTCAACGCGGAGAAAATTACAAGAGGGTAACAGAAAGTCAAAAAGGAGGTGCGGCCAATCGGCTGCACCTCCTATCAAGCAAGGACTTTCTGAGCGTCTAAAGATATACTCAAATGCAGAATCCATCAGTTTTCGAGCATCTTCATACTCGAATAGTTAAAAACGAAAAAGTCAAGCTTTCTTTCTTTTTTCTATAATCCCTTTGACAAAAGAGAATACCGTTGCAGAAATCAGAACACCCACAGTATTCAAGATGATATCATTGATGTCAAATGCTCTGCCGAAAACGGGCTGGGCAATCTCAATGATGACCGAACAAACAATACCTGCCAAAACTGTTCGCCTCCATGATGCACTATCCTTAAAGAATGGATACAACAGGCCGAAAGGCAAGAACAGAATAACATTGGCGATCATTTCTCCGTCCATATGGGTAAAGAAATCCGGAACAAAATTCGCATCCCAACTGAAATCGAAAAAACGAATAATTCTGCCGCTATCCATATGGTAGAGAAGCCTATACCACAAATCACCTATTACATCAAACAGGCAAACCAGACAGATCAGTCCGGTGACATAGCAGACAAACAGAGCAGAAAGGGCTTTTCTCCAGAACGGTGTGCTTCGTTCATTACGATACTTTATAACTCCGTAGATAACACCTGCAATCAGAGCAATTGGAAATACCTGCAAGAAATATCCTGGATAAGTATCGAAGAAGAAGTATTGAAACGTCATATCACCGGGAAAATACATTGTCAAATACTCATTCACGCCCGACGAGCTGTGCATCAAAAAAGTTACAGTCTGCTATGTCTGAATCCAAAACCTCCGCAATCACAAACCAACCGGCCATATCGTCCGTATGTGTTTCAGGATCATTTGTCTGCACAACATCCATGCAGAAAGCTGATCCCTCATAGGAAATGTCCTGTATCGCATAACGGAATGATCCGCTGGGTGCTGTTACGTATGCAAGGACAAGCGTGTGATCGGCAAAAAAGCTGTCATCGTATAGAGCAGTAATATCATCGAAAGAGGGTACTTCATCATATCCGTGATCAAGCGTCAGAATATCCCGGAAATTATCCTTAAACTGCTCCAGGTCTTCCGGTGTATCAAGCTTATACACGGGGAGATGCGGGACGGAACTGATGATCATCATTCCGGCATTCAAGCAGTCGGCGAATACACGGCTGTCCTCAGTCCAGTTTGCATATGCAACCTTTGCATTTATGGGGTTGGGCAGATCATGACCTCCAATTTGAGTATCGCCAAAGAGCATCTGCCGAATCCCGTTAACGTACTCCTGCTTTCGCTTTTCTACAGAGGCAGGATCTTCATCTTTCTGGCTGATCCAGTACTCTGCGATATAGCTTGAAACAGGGTTTTGCCACGGAATGATGGAAATGTCCTTCTCATCAATATCATAGGTGGAAAGGATGGCCCTCATCTCTTCAATCGTGGCACCTTTCAGATTCATCAGTTCATCCAGTGTCTTGTTTCGATTGGTTCCAAGCATGACCCCGCATGAATAGCTGTTAGGCCCCATCTGCCAAACATAGACCTCCAAGCCCTTAAACGTGCTCAGATTAAAGTACTCAGGATATTTTGCTATTAATGAATCCATGTCGATCTCAGCCTCACTGCGTATATTGTCGTTATCTTTCAATAAAAACACATACGTAATACGAGTATCGTCGGAATTGGGATCATCCTTTTCAGTGGCATCGTAGTACCCGCGAGTTAAGCAGACCTCTCCGTTCTTTTGCAGAAGAAGATAATAAAACACTGAATCCGGTAAATCCGATACAATCACCCGCCATGCTTTTGCGTTATCACTGCGCAGATTAGCTGCGATGGATTTTCCGTCTGGATCGAAATACTGATCGAAAGTATCCTTTGACAGTTCAATTTCCGTAAATGTTCCTGCATGCAACCAATTGTTCGAATTAAGATCTTCCATGATCAACAGTTCCTTATTGTTTGAAAGACAGTATTCGGGTAATGGGATAGTGGAATTGCCGCCGTCTCTCTTTACTTCATATCGAACCTCTTGAATTTTGTAATAGTGTCCAAAGACTGCATCGAGCAGTTTGCTTTCATCCACGCCGAAATACTCCCTTGCCGCCCGCAGGCAATTCTCGGAATTTGCTTTTGATTTGGTTGCATCCAGTGCTTTTCCTCTGATTGACCACGGGAATTTAGACCGTATGTCATCTGCGTAGTAGCTGCCGTCCCTGGGTTCCCAATATTCAATCACATCATAGGTTGAAGAGTCATTGTCATTTGCAGACGTGTCAAAGGTAATAGCAACCGGGATATGCGAGCCGGATTCCAGCTTGGCGTCCCGGCCGTCAAAGCTGTATTCTTCATAGAGCACCCATGCATAGACCGTTGTTTCATTCCTTGATTCTGATATCAGTAATACATCATAATCGGTTGTAATGAAATTACCCTCTGACTTTGAGGAGCGATTATGCTCTGCAACCGCCATGTCCATAGAGATGCCCAGCTTTCCGGACAGGCTCTTGTTTGAGAATGGATCTGTCATCAGGCATACAGCGAGAACGATGCAGGCAATCATGGCGATCAGAATGATCCAGAATGCGGGCTTTTTGTAGTTCAAAACCCCCTTAATGCGTTCTTTCACACCCACCTCGCCAAAAGCAAGCGGGCAGGCTGCAATTCTCTTTCTCGGGAAACTGCAGTCCAAGAGCGCCTGTGAATACGCTGCCATATCATCCTTATCCATATCACGAATGACCTTTTCATCACAGGCCATCTCGATATCCCGGCAGAGCAAAATATAGGCAATCCAGCATAAGGGGTTAAACCAATAAACAGACAGCAGTAAAAATCCAAGCGGTTTCCACCAGTGATCATGTCGCTGTAAATGTGCCTTTTCATGGCGAATAACATGCTCAAGCGTTTTGCCGCTCATGGAAGATGGTACATAGATAACAGGCCTGAACACGCCCAGGATAAACGGCGCTTTGACTTCATCACAGGCCAGAATCCTTTCCCCAGCAGACACGCATACGGAAACTGTTTTCTTTAACTTTAGGTAACTGAAAAGCGCATACGCCAGCATTATGACAATACCGTCAATCCATATGATTGCCGCAACAGGAATCACAATCTGCAACGGATTTGCACTATCCGTCGGAGCTGGTGTAAATGACTCTGCAACGACCGGGTTAACAACTTCATTGACGATTGTAATTCCCGTAGTAATAGCGGGTTCATGCTGCTCAGCGATATTCGCAGGGATCGTTTCGCTGCTTGGGATCAAGCTGAGAACACTTTCAAATGAAAAGGGACAAATAAGCCGAATAGCGACAAGCCCCCAAAGAAGGCATGGAATCCATTTCGGTGCTTTTTTCAGTATCAGTCTTGTCAGAACGACCGCCAGGATCAGCCAGCTCGCCGTAATGCTCATATTTAGAACTTTGAGGAATACTGCGCTCACGCTTACCCCTCCTTCCTAAAGGAATCTATCATTCTCTGAATTTCATCAGCTTCTTCTGCCGATATGTTTTTTCTGGAGATAAACGATGCGACAAAGGCCGGCAGAGATCCCTGATAAGAATCCTCAATAATCTGTTCGCTCTTTGCGGAATAGAATTCCTCGCGGGGAACAAGGGAAGAAACTATGCCATCCTTGTTCTGAAGCAGCCCTTTTTCGCACAACTTTCGTAGAACAGTATAGGTAGTCGGCCGCTTCCAACTCAGTTCCTTCTCACATATCTTTGCCAGCTCACCGGACGCAATCGGTTCATGCGCCCAGACGATATCGGCAAACCGTTCTTGTATAGCTCCAAGTTCAAAGTCTTTCATAGTTCTGACTCCCTTCCGTCTGTTTATCCGAATAAACAGCATCTATAGTTTACTCGAATAAACAGCCTTTGTCAAGGCTTTGTCTATCTATTCATAAATTATTTACGAAAAGGAGGTGCGGCCAATCGGCTGCACCTCCTTCAATGAAGAGTGTATCTGGGTTGTGAAGTTGATTATACGGCTTATTTTCTCTTTAAGAGCCAAAAATGATTCTGACCATCGCTGGAATCCGACACATTACAACTCAGAGACCGTTTGTTGTCCGGGTCTTTTGGATTGCAGCTCAGCAGCATACCGAGCGCCGTGTTGACAAAGGCATTATGATTATTGCCCTTGCTTTTGGAAAGAAGGAACACCATAGCATAGTCTTGCCCTTCTTCAAGGGTGGAAAACTCCGAAAAGAAGTCCTTTACAAAATCCCAGCCATGCTTTTCATAAACGATTTCATAATCCGGATTATTTAGCAGATCCACATATTCCGGTTCTTCCACTGATTCGTCGCTATCCGAGTATTCCGAATACTCATAATCACTATCATCATTGCGGCTAATCATGCTTTCAAAGAACCCATTTACGCTTTCTTTCATCTGAGAATAGGCGTCTCTGTCTATACCAAACTCTTCAGTAGGATCATATGCATCCATGGATTCTTTAACCATATCACGAATGGTTTCCAGTTTTTTCTTCATATCTGTCATTTCGGTCTGATATGACTTCTGGATAGCTTTGATTTCCTGTAATCTTTTCTCTTCTTCCGCAATTTTAGCGTCGAAGGCTTTGTAGATCACATGATTATCCTTATCAAGGAGTTCTTTTATCTCTTCAATGGTAAACCCAGCCTTTTGAAGGTTTTTAATCTTTACAAAGGCGAGAGCCTGCTCTTCCTCATAAAAACGGTATCCTGACCATTGATCCACCTTAACCGGTTTCAGCAGATTTACATGATCATAATAACGAAGCGTTTGAGGGTTACAGCCACAGAGACGGGCAAATTCCTTGATTGTCATATCATGTACCTCCTTTCTGAAACCGTTATATCATTGCAGTTTGCTGTAAGGTCAATACCTGTTTTCAATTTTCCAGAACTTTTTTTGAATCATGTATTCAGCTTCATGAACCCCAGGCAGCCAAATTCAGTCGCAGGCGTAAAACCGAGCGACTTATAAAAGGCAATGGTCTTGTCCGTATTGTCTGTCATGAGTTCCGTTTGATATACATCGGGATAACGGCGGATGATTGCTCTGAGGAGATCGGTTCCTATTCCTTTGCGCTGGAATTCCGGGAGCACAATAATGTCTTGGATGAACAAGATAGAAGCTCCGTCGCCCACGGCTCTTATAATGCCAACCAGCCTTCCTTGCGCGGTATATGCGCCGAGTGTACAAAGAGAGTTCTTATATGCCTTTTCCAGCATCTGCGGATGGTCAGTATAGTTCGCCCAGCCGACGCTTGTATACAGGTTCATAATTTCATTGAAATCAAAGGCGGCATACTCCCTAATCACAACGCTCTCTGCCTGCCAATCTTCGCTTGTTAGGATATTCACTTCGTCTTCTTCCGTGGTATCTACTTTTGTTTCGTAAGTATCAAAGGCGTAATGCTTGAAGCCGCACTTTTCCTGAACCCTCTGCGACTGTTTGTTCCATAGAAAATGACCGCAGAAGATCACATCAAGACCAACTTCTTCGAAAAGATACCGGATCACTTCCTTCACAGCTTCCGGCATCAGTCCTTGCCCCCAATACTCTTTAGAGAGCACATACCCAATCTCACGGCATTTTTTATCTGCAAATTCGGGAAAGTGATCTTCATTGTATTGCTCAATACCGAGAGAGCCAATTACTTTGCCCTGATATTCCAAAGCGAAAGTCTTCTTGTGACCGATGAACATATCCAGAATCTTTTTGGATTCTTCCTTGGATTCGTGGGGTTTCCAGCCTGCCATCTGACCAACGCCGTCAACAGAAGCATAGGCGTATAAATCATCCAGGTCAGTCTGACGCCAAGGGCGCAGGATCATGCGGTCTGTATGTAAGGTGACATTGCTGATATCAATCTCTGTATTCATAGTATCTCAAACCTTCTTTTTCCTCGATGCAGGGAGCTCATCATACATAGCGTCAATCAACGCCGTTAGGAACTCTCTGCTCTCAACATTATCGACCACCAGCATTTCCTTTGCACCTTCATATGGTAGCTCCATTTCCGCTTGCGGCATCATGGCTCTTGCAGAAGGAGTAGGCTTGACAAGGAATCTATCATCGTAAATGCCGCCGATAATCTTTCCACGGTAGTAAAGGATGTATTCTCCCATCATCGCCCGGCAGGAGATCTCATCCAAGCCGGATAATTGATCCAGAATGAAATCGAGATAGGCTTTGCTGGAGGCCATAGCTTACACCTTCTTAATCGGGTGCCGGATTACGGTTTTCAGCTTGTCCGGCGTGGTCTTTCTTGCGTCACTCAAATAGATTTCGTGGTGGTATCTCGAATCAGTAATGTCAAGGACATACCCTTGTTCAGACATAAACTGATGCATGAGCTCCACTGTTGCAGGCTCATTGTCGTATGGGCCGATGTGCATGCACTGAACGCAGAGCCCCTCGTCATATGTCAGAAACTCCACCTTGGAAAAGTCTGTTTTCTTCTTGCTTGTTGCCTCCTGAATGGCCCAGTCATAATCGGCTTTTGTCACGAAGTCTGGCAGCCGGATGAGAGAAATCCATTCAAAATTCTCCTTATGGGTGTAATCGACTCCAGTGACGCCTTCCTGCCACCAAAAGCCTTCCAGCGGAGGCACCACATAATCGAAATATCCTTCGATCTGGTGGCTGCCCTTCTTGCTCATTTTGATGGTAAATGCAACCCCGTAAAGGAGGCCGATGGCGTCCTTGTACTCACCGCTTGCAGCATTGGGATCGCCTTTGCCACGCACGGCAAGGTAATTCATGGGCGGCACC
>ENA-UOJO01001958-UOJO01001958.1-human-gut-metagenome-genome-assembly--contig:-P57-NODE-1958-length-24000-cov-5.621132_pt1 | contig 24000 bp, 14 predicted proteins | sample MGYA00242351_ERZ723898 | MGnify/ENA metagenome assembly ERZ723898 | reverse complement strand
CCCATGATGGTCTCGGTTAAATCGGCCAGATCACGACGACCAAAAAACGACAGCGGCAGTTTGCGCAAGCGCTCGGCAATCTCCATACGCTGCTTGCCGCACTCCTCGTAAAAGATGCAGTAGGTGTAGTAATACTGCTGCCAGTTAGAGGCAAAGAGCAACACGAAAAAGACCAGGAGGCCGCCCACGATCGGCAGGGCATCCGGCAGGTCAGCGCCAGTGGCGAGATGTTCGACAAAACCGGCCATGACCAGGAATAAAAAGCCCATGCCGGCCATGGTAATAAGATTGGTGAGCGTGGTCCAGAAAATGCCGCGCTTTACGCCGGCGACGCCTTTATCGGATAGGAAATACTTCTTTTGGAATGAGGCGAACATTTAGGCCTCGCCTCCCTTCGTGACGGCGGCATCCGCGGTCGCTGCAGTGATTTTCCAGCTCGCGGCCTGTTCGTATTCGGCCCACATCTTGGCATACAAACCCTCTTGGGACAGCAACTCGGCATGAGTACCCGACTCCTGCACCCTGCCCTGGTTGAGCACCACGATTTGATCTGCGCCCACTACAGTCGAGAGTCGATGAGCAATCATAATGACCGTGCGACCCGCCGCCAGCTTGCTAAAGGCGCGCTGGATGAGCGCCTCGTTCTCGGGGTCGGCAAACGCCGTGGCCTCATCGAGCACCACGATAGGCGCGTCTTTAAGGATCGCGCGGGCGAGCGCCACGCGCTGGACCTCGCCGCCCGAAAGATATGCTCCGCCGGCACCGAGCATGGTATTGATGCCCTGCGGGAGCTTGGCCACAATGTCGTCGCACTGAGCTGCGGAGAGGGCCGCACGCACTTCGTCGTCAGTGGCCGTAGGCTTGGAGGCGCGCACATTATCGGCAAGTGTTTGCCGGAACAGCTGGTTAGTCTGGAACACGAAAGCGACCTGGTCCATAAGCTCGTGCGGATCCATATCGCAAACGTCCACACCGCCTACAAGCACTCGGCCCGAAGAGACATCCCAAAAACGAGGAATCAGGCTTGCGCAGGTTGACTTGCCGCCGCCCGAAGGACCCACTAGGGCGAGGGTGCTACCAGCGGGAACACTGAAACTTACATGGCTAACGGCAGGTGCTTCGGCACCCTCGTACGTAAAGCTTACGTCCTCAAATCGCACTTCGCCGCCGGCAGGGTGCTTGAGTTGGGCGGGCACGGAGAACTGCTTGGAATCCATGATACTTCGAATACGAGCCAGCGAATCGGCACTCATCTGAGAGGCCTCGCCCACAAACATGAGCTTGGTCAGGGCCGTCGGTACCACGGCCGAAAATATCGCGTAAAACGTGAAGTTGGCCATAAAATGTGCGAAGTCCGTCTCGCCCGGCGCCAACAGCAACGCCACGGGCAACAGGAATGCCACAAGACCATTGAGCGCGGTAAGGTTGAGTACCTGCGGACCTCGGCAGAACGTGCCCGCATAGTTTTGTGCCATGTCGGCGTATTCGGCGATCGCATCGTGGAAAGCCTTAAAGGAGTAGACCGTCTGCTGAAACACCTTGACCACGGGAATACCGCGTACGTATTCGGTGCCGGTCTTGTTCATCTTGACCAGCGCTCCCATGTAGGCCTTCATGAACTCGGCGCCTTTGCCGCTCATCATGGTGGCCATGGCGCCAAACGAAATGGCCACCGAGATGAGGCATGCCGCGCCCAAGCGCCAATCGAGGGCGAAAAGCAATACGAGCAGGCCCACGACCATGGCGGCGGCGCCTGCGATATCGGGCAGCATGTGTGCGAGCAAAGTCTCGGTGGAGGCGGCACATCCGTCTACAACACGACGCAGCTCACCGGTGGCGTGCGTGTCAAAGTAGCCAAGCGGCAGCTTAAGCAGGTGCTCGCTCGTAGTCTTGCGGATATTGGACGCACAGCGAAACGCGGACAGATGCGTGCACATGAGCCCCACGAAATAAGCTACGATGCTTGCCAGGGCAAAACCCACGGCCCACCAGCCATACATCGCGATGTCGCAGGCTTCGCTCCAGTTAGGCGCCACGGCGATCAGATCGCGCGCGACAAGCCAAATGCACACGTACGGGCCAAAGCTCAGCAGCTGCGAGAGCGCCGAGAGCGCCATGCCCAAATACGTTAGGAATTTGCGGTCACCGGCATACGCGAGCAACTCGCCGATGCCTCCACCTTCCCTTTTTGATCCCTTTGCCATGAGATTCCTTTCTAACGGCTTGAGAGTTAACCGTTCTCAACTTATCATTGATATGTTAGCCAAGGCACACAATCGAGCCAGGCGTGGACGTTTTCGCAAAGGAAGGGGACGCTTTTGAAAATGCATCGGGCTGCGACCGACATAACTGAGCTCTACGCACCACAGTTTGAGCAGTTTGGCCTGGAGCTTTCCGGCAAGGGCGCTGTCTTTACCGGCGAGGTGGCAAACGATCGGGCGCACGGACGCGCATGGATCATGCCTCTCTCCCCTGCCTGCATTGTCATGGAGCATTTCATCACCCCGACGCACGATATGTACCTGGCCGAATACACACCCGAGCCGTACGCCTGCGTGAGCGAAGTCAGCGCGCCCACACTTACATGCATGCCCGAGACTGGCATAACGCCCGCGAACCTCAAACCATCGCATGGACCGTGGCCAAACAATGCCGTTTGCAGCTTTATCCAAGATAGCTGTGGCGAGGAATTAAGCCCGCTGTTTGCGGGGGAACTTTATCACTCGCGCTCGGTGCTCTTTTTGCCTGGATATTTTGACGAACTGGAGCACCGCTATCCCACCGAGTTCGCGGGAATCTTTGAGGCGTTTGCCGAGCCATGGCACGAGGAAGCGACGTCTGCCATCTATCACACGCTGCGCCGGATTAACGAGGACCGTGCCCAAACCGTAGGCGGACACGTCTATATGCAGGGCATCGTGGAGACCATGGTCGCGGAGCTCGCCTGTTCGCGCGCGGCCCACAAGCAGGCGCGGCAGGCGGCAGACACACGCGTCAGCATAACCATGGCCGAAGAAGCAACGGCAATGATTGAGCGCACGCTCGACAAAGGCAGACATGTGGGTATCAACGAGGTGGCCGAGAGGCTCTACACAAGCCGCTCCAAACTATGCGCCACCTTTAAGGCCCAAACCGGCGAGTCCCTGGGCGCCTACATTCGCAGACGCCGTATGGAGCGAGCGCAGGACCTTTTGGCAGATAGCGCGCTCACGATAGCGCAGGTGGCAGAGCGTCTAGGCTACCCTCAGCAGGCCGCCTTCGCCCAAGCCTTCAAGCAATACACCGGCATGACACCCACGGCTTGGCGAAGCAAGCATCGCTAAGGCCCAAGCTCCCTGGCCGTAACGGAGCGATTAATTAGCCGCCGCCCGTCAGCTCACCCGGGATCTAAACGTCAAGATGCGCACAATCAAGCGCCTTTTTGATAAGAGGGACAGATCGATCAGCCAAATACAACGGAATGTTGAGCACCCCGTCGTCGAGCTTTAGGTTCTTAAGTGAGTAGCGGACCCTCAATGGAGTCGTCTCCGCATGCTTGTCGGCATAGTACTTAAGGCTCTTGGAATGAACGACCTCTCCCGATTTGACCTCGACGGGAACGATTTCGTTTCCGACCTGAATCAAAAAATCGACTTCGTGCTTCGGCTTCTCGTTTGTCCAATAACGCGGAGCAGCATCTAACTGTGAAAGTAATGCCTGAAGCACATAGTTCTCGGCGAACGAACCTTTGAACTCCGAAAATAGCGCATCCGAGATGGCAAAAGCGGACGCATCCAGCCTTGCCATGCGGCGCAGCAAGCCGACATCAAGACAGTAGACTTTAAATGCCTTGAGGTCATCGTACGCAGAGAGCGGCACACCACCGGCAGCATTAAGGCGAACCGCCGTGATGAGCCCAGCATCGGCAAGCCATTCCAGAGCATCCTCGTATTCTCGAGCACGAGCCCCCTCGCGCACCGCACCCCAAACGAACTTTTTGTTCTCGCGCGCCAACTGAGCTGGAATCGAGTTCCATATTTGCGAAAGCTTGGCGAACTGCGCACGGCCACCATGCTTGGCAAAATCGCGCTCGTAGGAATCCAAGAGATCAGACAACACCTTATCGACCTGAACGATATCGCCCGTCTCCACCCACCGGCCAAGAGCCTCTGGCATGCCGCCGCATGCAAAATAACGACGAAGATGCTCGACGAGACGGACATGGAAGAAATCGGGCACTGTCTCGATCTGATCCAGGCCGCCAAGGTATTCGTCGTAGTTTGCAGCGCCCTCGGCTTTCAGAAACTCGGAAAAGCTCATGGGGCGCATCTCCATGAACTCGACCTTTCCCACCGGAAAAGCGCTGGTCTCACGGGACAAGCGAACGCCCAACAAAGACCCTGCGCATGCGACGTGATACTCGGGGGCCTCGTCACAGAAGTATTTAAGGGCGCCGACTGCAGAAGGACAATCCTGGATCTCATCAATAATAAGCAGCGTTTCGCCGGGCTCGATAGGCTGTCCAAGTGCCAGGGAAAGATTTGAGATGATCCGTCGAGGATCGCGCGTACCTTCGAAAAACTGAGCGTACTCGCTCTGTACCCCAGGTGACGGCTCCTCGAGCGTCAGATACACAAAATTGCGGTACGAGGTTCGACCGAACTCCTTAAGCGCCCACGTCTTTCCAACCTGGCGCGCCCCCTTAAGGATAAGCGGCTTACGATATTCTGACGCTTTCCAAGCGTTAAGCTTGGCAATGATATCTCGCTGCATGGCCGAACCTCCCGCAAAGAATCTTCCGTAAACGTGATATTTCCCACATTTTACCCTAGGTAAAACGTGACATTTATCAAATTTACGGAAGTTTTAAGCTCATTTCGCCACACTTTCATCACATTCAAAAGGCGGAGGCGCATTTTGCGCCTCCGTCACCATCTTTCCTATCAGCCCGCCTGACCCGAACGGCCGAGTCGTCACGGAACCGAGGGGCCGGGCGCAGGGCCTTGCCTCTCAATGAGTTCCGCACGAACAGGAGGCGCCAGTGGCGCCTCCGTCGTGAGTCAGGACTGTCCGAAATTGAGAGGCAAGGCCCTGCGCCCGGCCCCTCGGTTCCCGCTTACGAGAGCGACGTTCTCAGCAACTCGTTGAAGAGCTTCGGATTGCCCTTGCCGCGGCTCGCCTTCATGCACTGGCCCACCAAAAAGCCAATGACCTTCTGGTTGCCGTCACGATACTGCTGCGCCTGATCGGCACAGTTTGCCAGCACCTCGTCCACAATCGGCTGCAGCGCGCCGGCATCACTCACCTGACGCATACCACGCTCGTCAACGATCTTGTTGGGGTCGTCGCCGGTCTGGGCCATGGCCTCAAAGACCTCGTGCGCCTGGTTGGAGCTGATGGCATCGGTCGCTAGCAGCTTGGCAAGCGCCGCCACCTGAGCCGGCGCGATGCCGGACTCGGCCAGCGAGACGCCGGCGCCCTTAAGGTAGGCGATCATCTCGTTGACCAGCAGGTTTGCGACCGTCTGGGCCTCCTTGCCGGCCATACCGGTAGCAGCAGCCTCAAAGAACTCGGCAAACTCCGGGTCGCCGGCGATTTGCTCGGCGTCGGCTGTCTTAATACCAAAGTCGGCCTCAAAACGGACGCGCTTGGCGTCGGGCAGCTCGGGGATCTCGCCACGGCAGCGGTCGATAAACTCGTCGTCCAGGTCGAACGGCGCCAGATCGGGATCGGGGAACAGGCGATAGTCGTCGGCCGTCTCCTTCACACGCATAACCACGGTGCGCTTGCGGCTGGGCTCCCAGTGACGGGTCTCCTGGTAGATAATGCCGCCCTCCTCGAGCACCTCGGCCTGGCGGCAAATCTCGTAGGCAAGACCGTCGTGCAGGCTCTTGAACGAGTTGAGGTTCTTGAGCTCGGTCTTGGTGCCCAGCTTGGTCTCGCCGCGGCGGCGCAGCGACACGTTGCCGTCGCAGCGCATGGAACCCTTCTCCATGGAGCAATCGGAAATGCCCAGCGTCACAAAGATGCGACGGAGCTTCTCCATAAACAGGCGGGCCTCCTCGGGCGTACGCAAGTCGGGCTCAGTCACGAGCTCAATCAAAGGCGTGCCGCAGCGGTTGTAGTCGACGAGCGACTCGGCCGCGGCGGTAATGCGGCCCTCGGCACCGCCCACGTGCACCATCTTGGCGGCATCCTCCTCCATGTGGATGCGCAGGATGCGGATGGGCACCGTGTAGGAACCGTCCTCGCGGCGCTCGGGCATCTGCAGGTTGGACGCATCGTAGCTGGCCAGGTGGCCGGCGCGCTGGTTGCCCTCGCGCATGGTCGACGTCATAGACGTGGACAGGCCCTCGGCGTTGGCCGAGGCGCTCGCCAGGCTCTGGGCCTCGGCCTCGCCAAACGCGCAGTCGGGGCGCTCGGCGGCACCGCGACCGGTCACATCCAGATCAAGGTGACCGTACATGGCAAAGGCGACCGGACCCTGCGTGGTCTGGAAGTTCTTGGCCATGTCGGGATAGAAGTAGTGCTTGCGGTAGAACATCGAGTGGCGCTGGATCTCGCAGTTGGTGGCGAGACCGGCCTTGACGATGCTCTCGATGGCGCGCTTGTTGGGCACCGGCAGGGCGCCGGGCAGGCCCAGGCACACCGGGCACACGTTGGCGTTGGGCTCGTCATCGTGGCTGAGCTTGCAGTTGCAGAACATCTTGGTATCGAGTGCGGTGAGCTCGGTATGGATCTCCAGGCCGATCACGGCCTCCCAATCCTGCAGGACCTCGGAAAGCTCTTTCATTACAGCTCGCCTCCCTTCCCGGCAAAATCGGGCGCGACGGAAAGCGCGGGCGCACCCGTGGCGGCATCGGCAAAGCCGCGCTCCAGGGCGCGGGCAAACGTGAGCAGCTGACGGTCCTTAAACGCCGGACCCACCAGCTGGGCAGAAACGGGCAGCTGAGTATCCTCGCCCAGGCCCAGCGGCACCGAGATACCACCATTGCCGCAAATGTTGAGCGAGATGGTGTACAGATCGGAGAGGTACATCTGCGTGGGGTCGCTGATCTCGCCAAACTTAAAGGCCGTGCGCGGCGAGGCGGGCATGAGGATGGTGTCCACCTTGGCATACGCGGCGTCGTAGTCCTGCGTGATGAGCGTGCGGGCCTTTTGCGCAGCGTAGTAATACTTGTCGTACACGCCCGAGCTCAGCAGGTAGGCGCCGAGCATCTGACGGCGCTTGGCCTCGGCGCCAAAGCCGTGGGCGCGCGACAGCGAGCTCTGATCGGACAGGTTGACGCAGCCCTCCTCCTGATAGCCGTAGCGAATGCCGTCGAAGCGGGCCAGGTTGGAGAACGCCTCGGCAGGGCCGATGACGTAGTAGGCGGCGATGGCGGCGTCCAGGTGCTGCAGGTCGACCTCGACCAGCTCGGCGCCCTGGTTCTGCAGCTCCTGGGCGGCGCGCTGAACAGCGGCCTTGACCTCGGGCGTCAGGCCCTCGGCCTCCATAAACGCAGGGATAATGCCCACGCGCTTGCCCTCGATGCTGTCGTTGAGGTGCTCGGTAAAGTCGACGGCGCAATCCTGGCTGGTGCAGTCGTACGGATCGTGGCCCGCACCGGTAAGCGCGTTCATGGCCAGCGCGACATCCTCGACCGTGCGGCCGAAGGGCCCCACCTGGTCGAGCGACGAGCCAAAGGCAACCACGCCGTAACGGCTCACGGCACCATACGTGGGCTTAAAGCCCACCACACCGCACAGCGACGCCGGCTGGCGAATGGAGCCGCCGGTGTCCGAGCCCAGCGAGAGCGCGACCTCGCCCGCGGCGACGGCGGCAGCGGAGCCGCCCGAGGAGCCGCCGGGCACGCGCTCGGTATCCCAGGGATTGTTGGTGCGGTGGAACGCTGAGCTCTCGGTGGAGCTGCCAAAGGCAAACTCGTCCATGTTGGCCTTGCCCATGGGCAGGCAGCCGGCATCGAGCATGCGCTGGACGCAGGTGGCGGTGTAGACGCTCTGGTAGTCCTCGAGCATGTGGGAAGCACAGGTGGTGCGCGTGCCCACGAGGTTCATGTTGTCCTTGATGGCCAGCGGCACGCCCGCAAGCGGGGGCAGCGGCTTGCCTGCGGCACGGTCGGCATCCACGCGCGCAGCGGCCTCGAGCGCGAGCTCGGGCGCCACCTGCAGGAATGCCTGGACCCCGCCCTCGCGCGCCTCGATGGCGGCAAGGGAGGCCTGGGCCACCTCGGTAGCGGTAAAGTCGCCGGCGGCAACGCCCGCGGCGATCTGGGCGGCGGTAAGGGAATCGAAGCTTAGCGCCATTACTCGCTCTCCCCCTCTCCCAAAATGGACGGCACGCGGAAGTAGCGGTCGCGCGCGCTGCCGGCGTTTTCGAGCGCGACGTCGAGCGGCAGGTCGCGCTCGGGCTCGCGCAGGTCATCGCCCATCACGTTGGACAGGCTTCCGATGGGATGGAACGTGGGCTCCACGTCGGGCAAGTCATATTGCAAGACGGGCTCGAGCATCTGGACGGCGTCGTTCAGGTAGGACGTCATCTGGGTGAGCTCGTCATCGGTCAGTGCGATCTTTGCGTACTCGGCGATGCCGCGCACGTCTTTCTCGCTGAGTGCCATAGGCGCTCCCTTCCGCATAACAGTTAAACCGCTCTAGTATACAGGGCAACGCCGGCTTGGAGCAGGTGCTTTACCTAAATGCAGCGAAAACGTAACGAGGGCGGCGGTTGGCAGGCGGCGGGCCGGCGGTTCTGCAACGAAACCGCACCGTCCATAGCGAAAACCGTCCCGCCCGCAACGAAAGCCGCCTCGCCCGCAACGAAAAGCATCACAACATTCGACACTTTTCGCCAAAATCGAAATTTTCATCGAATGTTGTGATGGTTTGGAAGCCCCCGATCACCACAAAGGCACCTGTCCCCATTGTGGTGGTTCTGAACGATGTCCTATGCCGAGGCCTTGGCCTTGCGGCGTTTGCGGACCGCGTGGATCACGATGTCCAGCAGCAACAGCACAATAGCTACGACCACGATGAGCACGGCAAACTCGCGCTTGCCCCAGTGGCGACCGGCCAGCGACTTTTGCTTGTCGACGTCCTTCTTGTTGTACTTGGTGCGCACGCAATGCACCAGCAAGCGATGGTCGTTCACGCCGTAGGGCGTGCAGGTGACGAGCGTCACCTTGTCGGCGCCGGGCTCAATGGTCAGCGACTCCATCTCCTCGGGCAGCACCACCTCGGAGTCCACCATCTTGTAGGCGAGCGTCTTGTTCATGGTGTGCAGCAGCACCAGGTCGCCGGGCTCCAGCGAGTGGATGTCGTCGAACATGCTCAGGTTGCGCATGCCCGAGTGCGCGGTGAGCACGCAATGCGTCGAGGTGCCGCCCACCGGCAGGCTCGTGCCCTCCAGGTGGCCGACGCCAGCCATAAGGACTTCTTCACTCGTGCCGTGGTAGATGGGCATGCTCACGTCGATGGAAGGGATTTCGACCCAGCTCATCATGGGGTCTCGATCAAAGATGAGCTGCTGAGCGTAGGGCTCGATCTGGTCGGCGGGAAGCTCGGTGGCCTCGCCCGCCAGCTGCTCGTTAAAGGAGCGCGCCTGGAGCAGGATGCGCTCGCGCTCCTCGGCAGACAGCGCGTCCACGGTGCTGGACACCGTGCTGATCTGGTTGAACACGCCCGAGGCCTCGAGCCGGTCCAAGATCCACGGCCAGGTCATAAGGCCCACGCCAATAAGGATGATGACGATGGTGATGAGTCGATCAGCCCAGCGCGGCAGCCGCTTGCGGTGGCGCTTAGGTTTTGGTTGAGGTTTGGGCTGAGGGCTTGAGCCGCCGTTGGCCGCGGCGTTATTGCTCTTCATATGTTTGGCGCCCTGCACCATCGCCGGTCACTCCTCTACAACTCAAGTTGTCTAAACAAATAATAGCCGATTAGCGAGCCCCTACCCCGGACAACGCAGCCAGACTGCATTATCCGGACTACCTAACCTCGCTCAACCAATCAGGCCATATGTTGCTTTCATCGTCTCGACTAGCTGTGTCGTCGTTACGCCCGCAACCCCGATCTGCTTCAGATTGATGTCACTCGCCTCACAGTCTTTAACAAACGCAAGCATATCGTCCTTCAGCTCTTCGACTAGGTTGACACCCGCCGACTCACCAAGCAGCTGAGCAAGCCTCAGCGCATCGCGTTTATGCTTTTTGACCTTCCTCGAGTCAACGTTCTCCCCGGCTTCCCTTCTAGCTTTTAGGTCGAGATACGCCTTCGCTTTGAACGGGACAATGTATTCCGTATCCAGGACCGAAACACCGTCTACTGTCCGAATTCCCTGAAGAAACAAGCTGTAGTAGGCATCGTCCAACAAAATAGCCGAAAGACTGCTTATGTTTTCATCAACGTGAATTGGCGTCACATCAACTCCCTCACGACCCTTTAGAAAGTCGGGGCACTTCGCGAAGAGCTCGATCATATGGGGATAACCCGGCCTCTTTGGTTCCGTAAACCGATAAAAACACGAGGCTTCGCTTTCACCCCAGCCGCAGCGGTAGCCGCCATCACGCACCAAGGTCCATATGGCTTCGGCCGTCTGAGGCAACCGGTCATCGGCGACAATGACCACATCAAAATCGTGGGTCGCCCTAAACGAAAGTCCCGCCTCCGCGAGCAAAATGTCGCATGCTGTGCCGCCGATAAGGGCATACGACCCTTCAGCTTCCTGCATATGCTGCCGAAATACCTGGAGACCTTCTACAGCGCTTCCTGCCATGGATATTCCTTTCCAAACATGTGATCGAGTTCGAGCTGAATTCGTTCATCGTCGATTGCCGCCAAAGATAGCGCAAGTGAGATGTCGTCGATACGGGAGGAGTCGGCAAACACGGGCGCATAGCGCCACACTTGGATCATCGCCGTTTCGTTATCCGGCAGCTCCCCGTCTGCGACTTCAAGGTCGCTCAGTTCACGCCATGTACTTCTTAAGACGGCCTTTTGCTCCATGCCCGGCGCAGCGAGCATCGAACGCACAGCGAGCGCCGTCTCCCCAGCGTCAGCAAGACCGTCAACCCGCGGCGTCTTCCTAGCAAAAAAGACCTTCGAGACAGGCGAAGAGAGCTCCGCCATGTGCTCACTGAGCAGAAGATCAACGGCCACGGGGAACACAATGACACGCCGTTCGCGCCGCTCGCGCCTTGCGAGCCCCCTGTCGACAAGCTCGGTTCCGGCCTCACTCGCGCGGCTTGCCGAAATCCCAAGCGCACGACAAAGGTCATCGGAATGATATGACTCCTGCCCTGCTCCCCAGATTGCGGCAGCCTGCGCGTTGGATGACATCTTGGTCGCGCGATTATGAAATCTAGTGCCGCCCCTCTCCGTGCAGGCCGCGCCCATAAATGGAAGAAAGGCCTGTCTACCAGGGCAAACAAAGGGGATTCCTTGTGCGACCAATGCCTTGCGCTGGCGCGCATCGGCATCAGGAAACGAAACGACGACAGGAGCCTCCGCACGCAAGGCTAGCTGGCTATAGACTCTCTTAGCCTCGGGAAGCCCAACGCCAGTAGGCAAACTTGCAAGCAAAAAAGAAAAACCGTTTGCGTCAACGGCGCGGATCTCAATCGACCGCAGATGCAGCGGCAAGCGTGCGGATCCAGGCCAAGTTTTAGCCTTGGCGGAGAGGCCTAGTGCTTCTTGTAAGTAGGTAAGCGCTTCGTTCATTTCCATCTTTTTCGCTTAGTTCCAGTTTATATTGGAATTATACATAATTTTCGGAAATAACAAGATTTCTATCAGGCATAGGCCCGTATTTGAGTTTTCAAAAAGTCGCGAATCGACAGAGTGATTCGGGATACAATAGCTACAGGAAACGACGCATCCCGCGTAAGTGATCGAAAGCGCGGGCGGCCTAGTTTTCTGGTTTTGTTAAATGCCCGGGCCTCTAACCCCGGGCATTCTTATTTGCGCTTGTTGCGGCGCAAATGCCTTCTACCGTCCGCACCGCGCGAGCGCCTACGGACCTTAAACCGAACCTCATACGAGTCAAGAAACGCGATGACGGATGAGTCCGCACCGGACGGTAAAGGCTGCCTGTGTTGTCCAAAAAGAACGGGGCAAACTCCAGCGCGGAGTCTGCCCCGAAAAGAGAGTGGCAAAGCAAGAACGTCGATGGACGAGAAAAGTGTCCGCAAGTCTCATGACCATCACATCCCACCTGCCAAAGGGATGGGCGAGTGAGTGTTACTCCTGCTCGGACTCCTCAGCCTGCTTACGGCTGCGGATGAGGTGCGCCACGCCAATGCACAGCACCGCGCCACCAGCGATCCAAGTGAAGGTCACGCCGTTGAGGCCGGTCAGCGGGAGGCCAGAACCCTTCTTGTTCTTGATGGTGAGGGGAATCATGGTCGTGGGCGCGTTATCTTCAATCGTGGCAGTGACCATATCGGAACCAGGAGTCACGCTGAGCTTTTTAAGCGTGCCGTCTGTATTGAATTCAGGCGTCACCGTGATTTCGAAGTCGGCGATGGTGTTGTAGCCCGCAGGCGTCTTGCTCTCGGAAATCAGGTATGTGCCCGCAACAAGCCCGGGAATAGAGACCTTGTTGCCCGCCCCCTCGGTTTCAAACGTATAGGCGTCGTTTACGTTGTCGCTGAAGCTGCCGTCTTGCTTCAACCATTTTTCAACTTTTTTATTGGACCCTTCCGTGATCATTTTGACCTTAAACCCCGCAACGAGTTTGGCGTTAGCGTTGTTCGGGTCAGTCTTAGTTACATCGAGACCAAAGACGTAGTCAGTGACCTTGTCCGACTTAGAAGTGCCCTTATCATTAGTCACGGGATTGTTGGAATAGACAAGCTTGACCTCATTGGTGTTACCGGTGGTCGTGTATTCGGCATCGCTGGTGAGCTGAGCTTTGTAGGTCACGACGACCGTGGAGTCTTTGTCGACAGTGATTGCAGCGCCGTTCTCGCCCTTGACGGCCTTGAGGTCATCGAACTTGACTGTAAGGAGCTCGCTGCTCTTGACGGTATCCTGCGCCGCAGCGACGTTCGCGCTGAACCCGGACTTGACCTCGGTCTTGGCCTTGGTTTTGCCGTCGACGATGTAGACGTGGAGGCCCTCGGGGGCGTTGTTCTCGCCCTTGATAACGATGAGGCCCTTGCTCAGCGTATCTTGGAATTCATAGTAATACGTACCGTACGAGGCAATATTATCTGCAACGCTACCGGTCAGCCTGTAGTCAATTTCCTGTCCGATCCAAGCATCGCCGCTGTTCTTCCAGTAGCTCTCTTCAGCATCGGCAGCATCCTTACCTGCAGTGTCGTCGAGAATCTTTTTGTCGACCCTGGGGATACTGGTCTTCTCGGTAACGACCACGGGATCACCGCCAACAATCGCGAAGATCGGAGAGGTGCCAGTGTTCGGCTTGGCCTGATTCGTAAGACCATCAGACACGAAGAGATAATAGCCATCACCGTAAAGGCCAGCTTCATTAGTGTTCGGGCGCGTCCACGGAGTACCTGCGTTAAGGGGATCTCCCGCAGCGGTCTCCGCCTTAACACCTTGCTTCATGCCTGAAACCGCAGCCGCAATTTCATAAAGCACATCGCCGGGGGCAACACGCGTACCGTCGCTGCTGGATGCAGTGCTGGCAGTGCCATTCACATTTTGAGAAAGCCACTCAGCCACAACAGAAGCTGAAGCATTCTTATCGAGCTTCTGGGTGGGGTCTTTCTTCACGAGTTCCTGATACTCAGCAGATCCCTTAATGGCGACAATCACCTTGGAGCCGATAGCATCATTTGCCCATTCAATATCAGAAGCAACCTTGCCATTGTCTTTCTCGTCAACGACTTTTGCCTTGAAGATCTGATAGGCCTTGAACGTATTGCCTTGGTTATCCTCGGCAACCTTATTGATGGTGATGCTGTTATTCGGAGCCGCCACATCCTCAGCAAACGCCATCGTGACGGGCGCCATAACTCCGCCGAAGCTCAGCGCTGCTGTGAGGCCGGCGGTTACTGCCAGGCGGGCGATGTTCTTGCTCATGCTCATCTTCTTTTCCTCTGCTTTCTGCTTGAATTCCATTTGATCTAAATCTGTCTGTCTGTGTCTTAGCATCTGCTTCGCTACGTCTCGCCCCGCTCTCTGCGGGGCTGCCAGCTACTCTTTATGGCTGCCACCTCCCCGCTTGACCAGGAGCGCGACCACGATGAGCGCGGCTCCGGTGACCGCTGCGGCGGCCGCGGCGTACATTGCCATATCGCCAGTCGAGGGCATAAAGCCTCCGGTGGTAATGCTAGGGGGTGTGCCGGTGGGCGTGTTAATGAGCGACGCCTCCAGGCTGCCCGTCGACCCGTCCGCGCTGTCGGCGCGCAGGGGCGACTCGGCCGTGATGGTGAGCTTGGGCTTGGCGGCGGCCACCTGGTCGACGTCCAGGCCCTCGGCCTTGACCGTCACGGAGCGCGTACCCTCAAAGGCGGTGTAGCCCTTGGGCGCCTTGAGCTCGCGGACCTCCAGCTTGCCCGAGTCCACGCCCGAGACAGTCACGCGGCCGTCCTCGCCCGTGGTGACGGTGGCCTTGCCCTCCGCATCCCACGTACCGTCGGCCGCCAGTGTGCGACCGCGATCGTCGGCGATGCTCAGGACCGCCCCGGCAAGCGGCTTGTCGCCGTCGCTGCCGCGCTTGGTAAGCGCGAGATCCCAGGTGTAGGCCGTCGCGTCATCGCTCGGCGTGCGGGTGAAGCCGGCGTCGCCGGACTGGTCGGACAAGGGAGAGCGCGGGTAGCGCAGGTAGACCTCGTTGGGGTTGCCCTTGGCGATGCCGTGGTTGCAGCCGCTGGCGAGCGGCGCGTTGTACACAGCGACCACGCGGGCGCCCGCGGTAAAGGCTTCGGTCCCGCCGAGCGCGGCGATGAGGTCGCCGGTGCGCACGGTGAAGGTCTTGCCGTCGGCCGCTACCTTGGTGGCGCACTGGGCCGTGATGTCGGTCCAGCCCTTCGCGGGCTCGGTGCCGGCGCGGCCGTCCCTGCCGGCCGAGACGGCGTCGAAGCCGCCGTCCGCACCCGCCGCCACGTACACGCGCATGCTCGCGGCCACCTTGGAGGGGTCGAGCCCCGCGCTCATGGTGTCGACGAACCGCACCGCGTAGGTGTCGTAGGCCGTGAGCCCCGCCGGGACCGTGGCCGAGAGGCGCCAGTACAGGTCGTCGGCGACCGTGGCGTCGGCGGCCTTCTGCCAGGCGGCGGTGCCGTCCTCCAGCACGTGCTTGGACACCTTGGGCGTCGCCGCCTTGGGCTTGACGGTGACGGCGCTGCCGCCCACCAGGGCCATGATCGGCGCGGTGCCGACCTCGCCTTGGGCGATGGCGTCGTCGTCGGCGACGATGAGCCAGTAGCCGCAGTGCAGCTCGGCCGCCGTACCCGCGTTAAGGGCCACGAACACGGCGCCAGAGCTCTGGAGGGAACGAGCGAGCTGTGCGCTCAGCGCGCTCGTAAGGTGGGAATCGGTGTTGAGCCACTCGGCAGCTTCCTGCGCGGTGGTCTGGGAATTGGGCATGCCGGCGCTGTGCAGCACAGGCAGTGCGGCGTCGCGCGCGGCGTCGCTTGCCCAGGTGAGGTCGGTGGCGATCTTGGCGTCGCTGTCGCCGTCGACGACGTTGGCGCTAAAGATCTGGTAGGCGTCGTAGCTGCTCGCCACGGTGCCGCTCACCGTGATGGAACCGGTCGAGGTCGGCGCGGCCTGCGCGGAAGCGGGGAACACAACCGCGCAGGTGCCGACCACGAGGGCAAGCAGCGCAAACAAGATCGGGAAGGAGCAAACTTTCTTATTCACGACGCTCACCTCCCTTCGCATTCGCCTTGCGACGAATGTGCATCCAGGCTGCAGCAGCGCAAAGCACCGCCGCGCCGGCAAGGTACGTCAGAGTGACGCCCGACATACCAGAAAGGGGCAAAGAGGTGGAGTAGGTGTTGGTGAAGGTGGAGGCGGGAATGGCGTCGGGCGCGGCGGCGGAGGGTTCAACCACGACGCCCTGCCCGTTCTCGCCAAGGGTGTTGCCCATGTCGTCCTTCATCTGCGTAACGGTGGTAGAGGTGGTAAGACCGGTGTACTTGCCAGTGGTCTCATTCATGACGGCCTTCACCGTGACGGCAACCTGGTACTCGGCCTTGGAGTAGCGGAGCTTATCGATGGCACCGGTGGTAGGCGCGACCTCCTTCACCGTGTAGGTGTAGGTCCTGGCGTAATCTTTATTGGTGCCTGCTTCAGTGGACAGGTGCGACTTGTTGAACGTCATGGCGCCAAAGGTCGCCGTGATGTTGTTGAGCTTGGCGGCATCGGTCTCCCCTGCCTTTGGGGCAACAGAAATCTTGGGCGCTTCGGGCATGGGGGCTTTGGCTGCATAGTCACCCGTAGCCACAATGCTGAACTCGAACGGCACATAGCTGCCTTCGTCGTCCTTCGGCCAGTCCGTATTGCGAACGGATTTGGTCACCGGGATCTTCACGGACGTAGCGCTGCACTTGTCGGAGATGTACGTAGTGCCACTAACGATGCTCGGCTGCTCGTTCTCTTTCCACGTAATGGAGCCGTTTGTGCTGTCCACCGTGAACTTGTAGGTGTTCTTGTTCAGTTCGTAGCCAAACGGAGCCTGGGTCTCAACAAGCGTGTACGTGCCCGGCAGCAGGCCCTCGAGCTTGAACTTGCCAGGCGCGGTGTCGGTGTCTACCCACGTGGTATCGCTCGAAGTCGACTGGTCGCTCACCTGATCTCTCACGGTCCAGGACTGGTTAACGGCCGCACCATCGGCGTCATTAGTCTTGGTGAGTTTCCACTCAGAACCAGCCAAAGGAGTGTGTTTTGTGTCGCCCTCCCCCACCTTGGTCCAAGACACCGTACCGGTGATGATCTTGGTGTTGGGAATGGCACCTGTGGGGTTATTCTCGAACGGAACATTTTTGCCGTTCTCATCCACGTAACCCTGAACGTAGTTCGGCTTCTCGCCAGTATTGTTCATAGTGGCATAGTAGATGGTGTCTGACTTCTGGTAGCCAGCCGGCGCCGTCTCCTCTTTGATGTAATACGTGAAGTAGTTGGTATCGTTGGAATTGCCGATGTTTGCCTTCTGGTTCAGATAGTTGAACTGAAGCTTGCCATCACCCGAAGCGTAATCATTTGCGCCACCGTCAGTCACCGTCACGATAGCGTCCTTGCCCGCGACAGCATTCTCGACAGAACCATAGATAGCCCACGAGGAACCAGGAAGCGACGTGTTGCCGTTCGCCGCATCGACCTTGCTCCACGCAACGGCGGAGCCGTCGGGCGTATACGACCCAGACCACGGGAAGTTGTGACGCTCCTGATCCATATCGATGACGGAAGCCGAGTCACCCTCGATATCCCCGAAATTCCACGCGACCGTGGGGTTGTACATCTGGAAGTCATCGCCAACATAAACACGCCCGTTGGTGGTCACGTGATCCTCGAAGCTGCCGTTGGGAACAACGATACTGCCCAACATGGCGGCTGCCGGGTCGTCGTCTGTCCACTTCCCGTCACCACCAATGCCCTCAAGGGCCATACCACCTCGGATGGTGACCTGCTTGGCCGTTGCGAAATTCCACAGGATGCTCTGGGCGGCAATGGAGTACTCAGACTTAGTCTTGTCGTTGCTACCGCTCTCGTACCCACGGGAGATTTCCTCACCATTCCACCAGAAGCGCCAGCCGGTGTTGAACTCAACCGGGGTCCCCTCTTCATCGATGATGTTGACGACCACGGAGGCGCCCACGGGTATTTTATTGAAGCTGAAGTCCACGCCACGGTAGATCGTGCCTTTATAGGAGTTGGTAAGATCCGACGCCTTCAGGTTAAAGACTTGAAGCGAAGAACCCTTGCCGCTATCGTCCGCATCGCCGGTAAACGTGATGAGCTTCTCGTTGTTGACAAGGGTCACCTCGCCGGAAACGCTGTTGCCGGTTACATCGGTGTAACTCGTCTTGCGGTTAAACTTCTTAATGGAGTTGTCGAACTTGAGGCCGTACGTCGCCCTACTGTCTTTGTTGTACTTTGCAATGGTGTAGTTGGAATTCTCCTCAGCAACATCGACCGTACAACTCCCGGTGGGTTTAAGCTTTGCGAGGGGCGTGGAGATCTTCGCCTTTACTTCGGAATCCAGGAAATTGGTGTAATTCTTACCGTTGATGCTCGACATGATGCTCGCGCCATCATCGTTGCCCGTGAACAGGCCATCGTCAGACCAGTCGCCCTGCATCTTCACGACAGACTGGCGATTGGCGTTGTTCATCCAGGTTGTACGGTTTCCCGCGATTGCCGCGGTATAGTCGTAGCCAATGGCTTCAGCGTTATGTGAGCTCTTTTGCCTACCAACCCAGGCACCCTTGTTCCACGCGCCAACGGAAGCCGATGCGGGCTCGCTTGTACCAACCTGGATTTCTTTGATAGAGGTCGCGTTACTCAAGCCCGCGACCGCAAGAACGACGCTGCCCGCAGAAGGACGAAACTGCGCACCAAAGCCAACGGTACCGAAGCGAAATCCCGCGCCAGACGTATTGTTATTACCATCCGTGTAAGGCCAGCTCTCCTTGAGGGGATTGAGCGCAAGCTTACCCTGCACGACGGTAAGGCCCTCGGCCTCGACGGCATATGAACCTGCAACGTTGTCGCGTGTGAGGTAGGAGGGGTCCGCAGGCTTGCCTCCTACGTACATGTCCCTTCCAACGAATGTGGCAACGCCGGGATCGGGGGTGGAGGAACCGATATTCGTGCCGATACCGATAGACGTGGGAACGTAAATACCCGGCCCCACGGTGGCCGTCGCTCTCGCTGAAGCCGCATTCGCACTCTGAGCCTGCTCAGCACTATTTGAAGAGCCAGCCTCGCCGGCATCGGTCTCGTCGCTATTCTGGTTTTCGGCATCCTCGCTGGTGTTATCTACAGCAGCGGACTCACTTGAGGAACCCCCCCCCATCACAGTTTCCTCGGTAGAAACTGTCTGGGCGTCGTTGGCGATGGCCTGCGAGATCGGGGGCATAACGAGCGACAGTACCAGGCTCAAAACGGAAGCTCCGCACAAAACACCCGCTAGTACACGATGTGCCGCTTTATTGTTCTGCTTGGATTTATCTGAATTTGCTGTCATCGATGTCTCCTCCCCAAGAGACCGCGATCTTGCTCTTTCCCTATCAAACGTATCTGCGCAATCTGTAATTGCGCACGCTTGTAGTACATATTGTAACGATTGTTTGAACATCTAAGCAAAAATACCGATAGTTTTGTAGCGAATTCTCAATTCTCTTGACATTTGCTCGGATTTGCCTTCGTTTATTCGCTATGAAATATCTATTTCTACTGGTAATTAAGCTAGTTATCAGTTTTTTAATAGCATTTCATTTATTTGCACAACATTTTGCTCAAGAGCATGCGTCCTGTGAACGGTCGAAAATCGACCGTGAGCGGTAGGTCATTAACTAGGAGGAATAGACTACCAAATTGATGGGAATATCTTTAACTCATCGGTGGTTAGAAGCATGATGTTCAGACAACGTTATTTGAATTTTCGCGCAGATTTTAGGTATCAATTCACCCAAATCGCCAGAGGCCACCGCAAAGGAGCCTGCCCCCTTTGCGGTGGTTCTCCCCCCCCCGGCGCTATAGCAGATGTTCCTCGATAAAGATCGCGATGCCGTCTTTGTCGTTGCTGGCGGTTACAAAATCGGCGGCGGCACGGGTGGCATCGCTGCCATTTGCCATGGCCACGCCCACGCCGGCGTCGGCCACCATGCAGGTGTCGTTGTCCGCATCGCCAAACACGCAGATGTCCTGGAGCTCCATGTCGTTGAGCTCCGCCACGCGCACAAGGCCGCGCGTCTTGGACACGCGCGGATCCATGAACTCGTAGAGCCGCTGCGTGGTTTGCAGAGCCGCCGCCTTAACGGTGTTATCGGCAAACGTCGACGCCCGCTCAATCACCCGCGGCATCACCTCGGGCGCCATGGTAAACATCACCTTGGGCTGCGGCTCGCGCAAAAACTCGGCAAAATCGACCACCTGGTAGGGCACGCCGTCGACGCGCGACAGGTGCTCGACGCACGCGTTGCTCTCGGGCACGTAGAACACGCCGTCTCGGGGGCAGACGGGCGTTGCCGGAAGGTCCGCCATGTGCTTGCAGATACGCGCGATGGTCTCGCCCGGCAGCGGATAGCTCAGCTCGTTGATGTCGTGCGCGCGGTCGATGACCTCGGCGCCACCGCAGCCCACGAGCACGTCCACCAGGCCTTCGATACCCCAGAGCTCGTACATGGCCTCGGTCGCGTGGGCGTCGCGCCCGGTGCACAGGCCAAACAGCACGCCGCGCTCGCGCAAGGCGCGAATCGCCACCACGGTGCGCGGGGACACCGTGTGCTGGCTCGTGAGCAGCGTGCCGTCGATATCGCAGAACACGGCTTTAATGTGGCTGAAGGTGGTGTCCATGGGGGCCTTTCTGAGTTGTGCGGCGGTGTGGGGTGTATTCGTGAACGGCGTACATGGTATACCAAGGCACGGGCCGTTGGGGCCCGATCACCACAAAGGCGTCTGGCCCCTTTGTGGTGGCCGGACCCGAAGGGTGTCCCGGCCCGGAGCGCAAACCATCACAACATTCGACGTTTTTCGGCAAAATCGCGATTTTCATCGAATGTTGTGATGGTTTTTACTGCCTTGCGGCACGATCAAAATGCCGGCGTCCAAACAGCAATAGCGCCGCGGGAACTGCCGTCACGACCATACCCGCCCCTACGAGCGTCTGCTGCACGCCAAACGTCGCCGCCAGCCACGGGGCAATCGCCAGCGGGGCCACACCGGCAAACATGTTGCCAAAGCCCATGACCGAGTTCACGCGACCGAGCTGCTCGAGCGGGGCCGTCGTTTGCACGATCGTGTTGTGGAGTGGGTTGACGACGCCCCACGCCACGCCCAGGGCAATCTGGCCGACAAGGGCTACGCCCACGTACGGCGTTCCCACGTAGAGCAGGCTTCCCAGACCCACGGACATAAGCGCCACAAGCAGCGTCTTAAGATTGACCAAGTGCGGCGGCAAGCGGAGCGCGGCCACGGCGCCCAGCACCGCGCCCACACCGCTGGCCGACGAGAGCCAGCCCATCCACTCGACACCGACGTGCAGGACATCGCGGTAGAAGAACGACTCCAGCGGGTCGAAGGCGCCGTAGCCAAAGTTCGAGAGGAAGATGATGCAGAACAGCAAGGCGAGGATACTGTTGGTGAAGACTGTCTTGATGCTTGTCGCGAAGGTGACGCGGGAAGATGTATTGGGGTCGGGGCTTTGTCCCGCACGCTCCCCTTCCTCTGCCGAATCGGCATCCGCATCCCCGGCGACATGGCTGGTCTGCGGCCTAAAGCCCCAACCGGCGACGAGCGCCAGTACGGTAAAGATCATCATGAGCACGAACACCGCGCGCGACGACGCAGCCGCCGCGACAAAGCCGCCCAGCGTGGGGCCAACGATGATACTCACGTTTGAAAACATGGCGATGGCGGAGTTGATGTCTTTGAGCTCGACGGGGTCGTCGGTGAGATACGCCGGATAGGACGTGGCAATGGGCTGGGCAAATCCCATCACAAAGCCCAGGAGTACCGCGCCGGCAAGGACTGTTTCGGTCGCGCTGCCAAAGGCGAGAATTGCCGCGCCGGTTGCCAACGTGCCGACGATACTCGCCCGGAAATGACGGCGCGGACCCCAGGCGTCGAGCGCCGCGCCACCCGCAAAGGATCCCAAGATCACGAATGCGTTCATAAACAGGACGGCCAGCGATGTCGCGACGACCGAAGCGCCGTCCGCATAGGTGAGTGTTCCGATGACGCCGATAAAATAACTGGTCTGAAAGCCGGTATATATGAGGAAGCGCATTGCCACCAGGTGCTTGGCCTGCACGGACAGCGATGGTTGAGGCTTTGAGAAAAGAGAGGCGAGCATGGAGACTCCTTGTTCCATACAAATGCGGACGGCGGGCATTCGCCACCGTCTGTCAAATCAATCTATCCGCATGAAACATTAAGGACGCATCAAGCCCCTTCTCTCCGTTTTTCGCCCGTCATGAACTACTTGGTAGATTGTAAGGCATGTCCCACACATCTACTAAAGCAAAAACCACCACAAAGGTGCCCGTCCCCTTTGTGGTGGAAGTGACGTTTGCACAGATAAAACCTACCAAAATAAACCTGTCCCTTTTTGGCATGTTTTAGGCCAGATGATCTTGGATAAGATCGCAGATGGCTCGGGCATCGTTGATGTTGATGGCTCTGGTCGCAAAGCCGGCGTCGAAGGCCTGACGCGCCAAGGCCTCATTGCAGGCAAGGGCCAGCGTGTGGCCATCGACCAGGTCGAGCGAGCTCTTGCCGCGCAGACGGTCGACACCGGAGCGCGCGACCACGATATTGTCGAAGCCCTCGGTCTTGTAGCCCTCGATGATCACCACGTCGACATCGTTGTAACGCGACAGCAGCTCGCGAGCGGGCATCTCGTCCTCCTCGCGCGTGTCGGCGTACTCCGCCCAGCGCGTGGCGCAGATGAGGCCCACGTGCTTGGATCCGGCCTGGTGATGACGCCAGGTGTCCTTAGCGGGCACATCGATATCAAAGCCGTGGTGCCCGTGATGCTTGAGCGAACCCACGCGCAGGCCGCGGCGGGTGAGCTCGGCAATGACCTTCTCGACGAGCGTGGTCTTGCCCGAGTTTTGGTAGCCGATAAACGCGATCGCGGGGACAGCCGGAGTAGGAGCTACGGGCGCGACGGCGACGGGCGCGCTTGTGAGTGTGGCACCGTCAGCGGCCACGGCCTCAACAGCAGCGGCCTGACGCTCGGCACGATCCCACACGCCCGAGCGGCCGCCCTCCTTGTGCAGCAGGCGCACGTCGACGATCTCCATGCCGCGATCGACGGCCTTGCACATGTCGTAGATGGTCAGACACGCGGCACTCGCGCCGGTCAGGGCCTCCATCTCGATACCCGTCTTGCCCGTCACGCCGGCCGTAACCAGTACGTGAAAGCCAACCTGCCCGTCCGCGCGCGCCGGCGCCCAGCCCTCGGGCACGTCCTCGGCCGGCGTCCCCGCCGCAGCGATGGGCGCAATGTCGCACTTGCTCTTGGTAATGAGCAGCGGATGGCACATGGGGATGATGTCGCTCGTGCGTTTGATGGCCATGATGCCCGCCACGCGCGCGCAGGCAAGCACGTCGCCCTTTTTGGCGCGGTCCTGCAGCACCATGGCCTGCGTCTCGGGATGCATGAGGATGGTACCCTCGGCGATGGCAATGCGATGGGTCTCGGCCTTGTCGGACACGTCAACCATGCGTACCTCGCCCTTGGCGTCCACGTGCGTCAACTCGTCACGACGGGCGTCGCGGGCGGGCTCGGTGGCAGCGCTGGCAGACGGCTGCGCGGACGCGTCGGCGTTACCAGCATTCGCCGCAGCCGTGGCTTTGTGGGCAGACATCGCGGCCCTGCGAGCGGCCTTGGTGGCATCGGCGTACCTGCTCTTGGCCATATGATCATCCTCCGATTTGGGACATAAATCGTTGCGTGCCCTCAATTATCGCGTGTTCCTGCGGTTTGTGGGCCACGGCATCGCGCCAAATCGAAAGTACCTGCATATCATCACCACGGCGCAGCGCCTCACGCACCGAATACTCGGCATCGCTAAACAGGCACGGACGCACGTTGCCATCGGCCGTCAGGCGCAGACGGTTGCAATTCGCGCAAAAATGGTTGGACATGGCGCTGATGAAGCCAACCGTTCCCGCCGCACCCGGAAAGTGCCAATAGCGCGCAGGGCCCGCACCAGCAGGAGCGTCGTTGATGTCGAGCGGCTCGAGCTCGCCCAGTCCCGCCGCGGTGGCCCCGGCATTGATGCGCGCCCGCAGCTCGTCGCTCGGCACGGTATCGCTCACGTCCCACAGCTCGGGATTGAGCGCGGGCGCATGCGGGTCCACAGCGCAATGCGAGCTGGTGCGCTC
>ENA-UOJO01001940-UOJO01001940.1-human-gut-metagenome-genome-assembly--contig:-P57-NODE-1940-length-24175-cov-20.023425_pt1 | contig 24175 bp, 20 predicted proteins | sample MGYA00242351_ERZ723898 | MGnify/ENA metagenome assembly ERZ723898 | reverse complement strand
TAGCATACAGACCTTGGAGAGGGTCTATAAACACTACTACTTTATAATACGAGGAATGGAACAATGGCGAAACAGGAAACATATGATGCAAGCAGTATTTCCGTACTGGAAGGACTGGAAGCTGTCCGGAAGAGACCGGGAATGTATATTGGAAGCGTCTCAAGAAAAGGATTGAACCATTTAATATATGAAATCGTGGATAACTCGGTAGATGAGCATCTTGCTGGTGTATGTGATACCATCCGTGTTACATTAGAGGCAGATGGCTCCTGTACCGTAGAAGATAACGGACGGGGAATTCCGGTGGGAATGCATAAGAAGGGCGTATCGGCAGCCCGTGTGGTATTTTCTACTCTGCATGCCGGCGGAAAGTTTGATAATGCAGCATATAAGACCAGCGGTGGTCTTCATGGAGTAGGTTCCTCCGTTGTAAATGCACTTTCTACTTATATGGATGTAGAAATAAGCAGAGATGGTTATGTGCATCATGACCGCTATGAGCGTGGCGTGCCAACGGTAGAGCTGGTAAACGGACTGCTGCCGACAATTGGAAAGACGAAAAAGACCGGAACAAAGATTAATTTCCTGCCGGACCCGGAAATCTTTGAAAAGACAAGATTTAAAGAGGATGAAGTAAAGAGCCGTCTCCATGAGACTGCATATTTAAATCCTGCTTTAACTATTATTTATGAAGATAGACGTGGGGAAGAAGTAGAACATATTGAATATCATGAGCCGGATGGAATCATTGGATTTGTAAAAGAGATGAATCAGAATAGTGAATGTCTCCATGATGTCATTTATTATAAAGGAGAATCTGAGGGTATTTCTGTTGAAGTGGCATTCCAGTATACAACAGAATTCCATGAGAATGTGCTGGGCTTCTGTAATAATATTTACAATGCAGAGGGCGGAACCCATCTGACCGGTTTTAAGACAACCTTTACCCAGGTGATTAATTCCTATGCAAGAGAGCTTGGCATCTTAAAAGAAAAGGATGCAAACTTTACCGGAACAGATGTAAGAAATGGAATGACTGCCGTTATTTCTGTGAAACATCCGGATCCAAGATTTGAGGGGCAGACGAAAACCAAGCTTGATAACCAGGATGCGGCAAGAGCCACCGGAAAAGTAACTAATGATGAAATTCAGATGTACTTTGACCGTAACCTGGATACTTTAAAGGCAATTATCGGATGTGCAGAAAAAGCAGCAAAAATCCGTAAGACAGAAGAGAAAGCGAAAACCAATCTTTTAACCAAGCAGAAATTCTCCTTTGATTCCAATGGAAAATTAGCCAACTGCGAAAGCCGTGATGCCTCCAAATGTGAAATCTTTATCGTGGAGGGAGATTCTGCGGGTGGTTCTGCTAAGACTGCAAGAAACCGGATGTTTCAGGCAATTCTTCCGATTCGTGGAAAGATATTAAATGTAGAGAAAGCAAGTATTGATAAAGTATTGGCTAATGCAGAGATAAAAACCATGATTTATGCATTTGGCTGCGGATTTTCCGAAGGATATGGAAATGACTTCGATATCAGCAAGCTTCGTTATGATAAGATAATTATCATGGCAGATGCGGATGTGGATGGAGCACATATTTCAACGCTGCTTCTGACTTTGTTTTACCGGTTTATGCCGGAACTGATTTACGAAGGACATGTCTATATTGCGATGCCGCCTTTGTATAAAGCGATGCCAACTAAGGGAGAAGAGGAATATCTTTATGATGATGCCGCCCTTGCCCGCTACCGTAAGACACACAAAGGCTCCTTTACACTGCAGCGTTACAAAGGTCTTGGAGAGATGGACGCACAGCAGCTTTGGGAGACAACCTTAAATCCGGAAACAAGAATGTTAAAACAGGTAGAAATCGAAGATGCCAGAATGGCATCGGATGTAACAGAGATGCTGATGGGAACGGATGTACCGCCGCGTCGTAAATTCATCTATGATAATGCAAAGGATGCAGAACTTGACATATAAATTTCTATGAATCCGTAAGGAATTGCTGACAGCATATTTTTATGGATGTATGGGAAATGATAGAAGCAGAAAATCAGGAAGGAATTGGATAGATTATGGAAACGAAAGAACAGATTATCCGCACCGAGTATTCGGAAGTAATGCAGAAATCTTATATCGATTATGCCATGAGCGTTATTATCGCAAGAGCATTGCCGGATGTCAGAGATGGTCTGAAGCCGGTACAGCGAAGAACACTTTATGATATGCACGAACTTGGCATCCGTTATGATAAACCTTATCGTAAATGTGCCCGTATCGTGGGAGATACCATGGGTAAATATCATCCGCATGGTGACAGCTCCATTTATGATGCACTGGTGGTAATGGCACAGGAATTTAAGAAGGGACTGCCACTGGTAGATGGTCATGGTAACTTTGGTTCCATTGAAGGAGACGGAGCGGCGGCGATGCGATATACCGAGGCGCGTCTGCAGAAGATTACCCAGGAAGCATACCTTGCGGATCTGGATAAAGATGTAGTAGATTTTGTGCCAAACTTTGACGAAACAGAAAAAGAGCCGGAAGTACTTCCGGTAAAGGTGCCGAACCTTTTGGTAAACGGAGCAGAGGGTATTGCCGTTGGTATGGCAACCAGCATTCCACCACATAATTTTGGCGAAGTCATTGATGGTGTCAAAGCATATATGAAGAATCCGGATATTACAACAGAAGAAATGATGAAATACATCAAGGGACCGGATTTCCCGACCGGTGGAATTGTGACCAACCAGGATGAACTGCTTTCCATTTATGAGACTGGAATCGGTAAGATTAAGGTTCGGGGAAAAGTAGAGATTGAAGCAGTAAAAGGCGGAAAAGAGCGCCTGATTATTACGGAAATTCCATACACCATGATTGGAGCCAATATTGGAAAATTCTTAAATGATGTCTACAGTCTGGTTGAGACCAAGAAGACAAATGATATTGTGGATATTTCCAATCAGTCATCCAAGGAGGGAATCCGCATTGTTATTGAACTTCGAAAAGGAGCAGATGCACAGAATCTTTGCAATCTCCTTTATAAGAAGACAAAATTAGAAGATACTTTTGGTGTCAATATGCTGGCAGTAGCAGACGGAAGACCGGAGACTCTGGGACTGGTTCCGATTATCCGTCACCATGTAAAGTTCCAGTATGAGCTTGCTACCAGAAAATATAAGACATTACTGGCAAAGGAACTGGATAAGAAAGAGATTCAGGAAGGTTTAATCCGTGCCTGCGATGTCATTGATTTAATTATTGAAATCTTAAGAGGAAGCCGAAATATCAAGGATGCGAAAAACTGCCTGATGAATGGTGTGACAGAGAATATTAAATTCAAAACGAAAGAATCCGAAAAGAAAGCTTCGAAGTTAAACTTTACAGAACGTCAGGCAACAGCAATTTTAGAGATGCGCCTCTATAAGCTGATTGGTCTGGAAGTGGAAGCATTGATGGATGAGCATAATACCACATTAAAGAATATCGCAGAATACGAAGATATTCTTACCAACCGCAGTACAATGGCGAAGGTAATTATGAAGGAATTAGATGGTCTTAAGAAAAACTATTCCAGAGAACGCCGTACCCGTATCGACAATGTGGAAGCTGCTGTTTATGAAGAAAAAAAGATGGAAGAGATGGAAGTGGTCTTCTTGATGGATCGTTTTGGCTATGCGAAAACCATTGATGTGGCGGCTTATGAGCGTAATAAAGAAGCAGCAGACAGCGAGAACCGTTATGTACTTCATTGTATGAATACCGGAAAAATCTGCATCTTTACCAATACCGGACAGATGCATCTGCTGAAGGTAGTCGATTTGCCGTTTGGAAAATTCCGTGACAAGGGACAGCCGATTGATAATGTAAGTAATTATGACAGCTCTAAAGAGCAGTTGATTTATATCACGGATTTGGCAGCACTGTGTACGCAGAAGCTTTTATTTGGAACGAAGACAGCCATGTTAAAACAGGTGGATGGAAAAGAATTTGACGTAGCAAAACGTACCACAGCTGCCACGAAGCTTGCAGATGATGATGCAGTTATATTCGTAGCACCGGTAGAAGAAAATATGACTATTGTTATGCAGTCGGCAAAGGACATGTTCCTTAGGATTGCAGCAGATACGATTCCTGAGAAGAAGAAGGGAGCAATCGGAGTCTGCGGAATGAAGCTTGCAGCAGGGGATGAACTGACCAACATCTATGCACTGGGTGAGGAAGAACCGCCAGTGGTCATGGTAAAAGATAAAGAAATTGCATTGAACCGGCTTCATATTGGAAACCGTGCAACCAAAGGAGTAAAGAAATAAATTGACATATCAGCAGGCACTTGCATTTGTAGAAGAAACAAAAAAATATGGCAGTATATTAGGACTGGACAGTATTCGGGCACTGATGAAAGAATTGGGCGATGTGCAGGAAGACTTATCTACCATTCACATTGCAGGAACTAACGGAAAAGGTTCCGTTGGAGCAATGCTTCAGGCAGTATTGGAAGAAGCCGGCTTAAAGGTAGGCAGATATAGTTCCCCGGCAGTCTTTTCCTATCGGGAAATCTGGCAGATAAACGGAAAAGCAGTTTCCGAAGAAGCATACGCTGCCTTGATGGAAAAAGTAAAGACAGCTTGTCTTACACTGACAGAAAAAGGACTTCCGCATCCGACTTCCTTTGAGGTAGAGACTGCAGCAGCGTTTTTATATTTTAAAGAAGAAGCCTGTGATGTGGTGTTATTGGAAACCGGCATGGGGGGAAGAGAGGATGCAACCAATCTGATTACCCATCCCATTTGCAGTGTCATTACTTCTATCAGCATGGATCATATGCAGTTCCTGGGAAATACGTTATCAGAGATTGCATCTGCAAAGGCTGGAATCATAAAAGAGAACTGCCCGGTGGTATCTGCCTGGCAGGAAGATGCTGTGAAAGAGGCTCTTGTCAAGGAGGCAGAGCGGCTTAAAGCACAGCTGTACCAGCCGAAGAAGGATGCCATAAGAAATCTTTTGTATGATATGAATGGAATGCAGTTTGATTATGTAAGAGAAGATAATTCACAGTGGAAGATAAGACTCCCGTTGACCGGTGCCTATCAGGCAGCCAATGCAGCCTGTGCGCTTAAAGTAATAGAAGTATTGAAAGAGAAAACATTTCCGCAGCTTACCTTATCTGTGATACAAAATGGCTTTCAGAAGGTCTGCTGGAATGGGCGTTTTGAACGTGTTTTAGAGGAACCATTATGCATTCTGGATGGTGCCCATAATGAAGGCGCAGCACTGCAACTTGCAAAAACGCTGGAAAACTGTTTTACAAATCGTAAGATAACCTATATAATAGGGGTGCTTGCTGATAAGGCACATGAGAAGATTTTAAAGATAATGCGTCCTTATTCGGAAACTGTATATGCGGTAACGCCGCATAATGGCAGGGCACTTCCGGCAGAGAAGCTGGCGGAGGAAGCGAAGGCAGCAGGCTATCAAACAGTAATAACAGAACCTTTGATTGAAGATGCGGTAAGACATGCAATTGCTGAGAGCTCGAGAGAAGATGTGGTGCTGATATTTGGCTCCCTGTCATATCTTGCAGAGGCAAAGCAGGCTGTCATACAGTATCGGGAAGGACAGAAGAATGATAGATAAAGAGAAAGTGGAAGCAGGTGTACGGCTGATATTAGAAGGCATTGGCGAAGATGTGAACCGGGAGGGTTTACTTGAGACTCCGGATCGTATTGCACGGATGTATGAAGAAATCTTTGGCGGAATGGACATGGATGCCGCAGAGCCTTTAAAGAAAAGATTTCATGCCAGCAATAATGAGATGGTAGTAGAAAAGGATATTACTTTTTATTCTACCTGTGAGCATCATATGCTTCCATTTTATGGAAAAGCCCACGTTGCTTATATTCCAAATGGAGAAGTAGTCGGCATCAGCAAGCTGGCAAGAACCGTGGAAATCTATGCAAGACGGCTTCAGATTCAGGAGCAGCTTACGGCACAGGTGGCAGATGCACTGATGGAGCAGTTAAAGCCGAAGGGTGTCATGGTCATGATGGAAGCAGAGCATATGTGTATGACGATGCGTGGTATTAAGAAGCCGGGCAGCAGGACGGTTACTTATGTGACCCGTGGTATCTTTAATGAGGATGAGCGTCTGGTAAATAAATTTTTTCAGATGGTGCGTTAGATATGGTGATGAAATGGAATATGTAGCGAGACTTTTGCATCAGGAGCAATACCGGAAAACCGTAAAGAAAATTGCCCGTCTGGAAGCGGACAGAATCTATTGCAGACATAATATGGAACACTTTATGGATGTGGCACGTCTGGCACAGATTCGCAATTTAAAGGAGCAGCTTGGTTTGGATGAAGAGATGATATATCTTTATGCCCTGCTTCATGATATTGGTCGTATGAAAGAATATGAACAGGGAATCTCTCATGCAGCGGCATCTGCCGAATTTGCAGGAGAGATTTTTGCAACTATAGGCTATCCGAAGGAAAAAGGAGATATCATCTGCCAGGCAATTCTGGCTCACCGCAGAGAGACCTGCAGTGAGCTGCATGGGGAGAAATTATGGCAGACAGCATTTACACAGCTTATGAAATGGGCGGATAAGGCATCCCGTATGTGCTTTGCCTGTGAAGCAGCAGACAGCTGCAAGTGGAGTGAAGAAGAGAAAAATAAACCGGAGACCTGGTTTTAAGCTGTCAGGAATCCGTAAGAAGCTGTTGGTAGCAGGTTCTACAGACAGCATAAAAGGAGAAGAAAAATGAGAATAGGCAATCGGACATTTGACACAGCAAATCATACTTATGTAATGGGAATCTTAAATGTAACACCGGATTCTTTTTCGGATGGGGGAAGTTATAACCAGTTAGACCTTGCATTAAAGCATGTAGAAGAAATGATGGCACAGGGGGCAGATATCATCGATGTGGGTGGAGAATCCACAAGACCGGGTTATACAAAGATTTCTGATGAAGAAGAAATTGAGCGTACTGTTCCGGTGGTAGAAGCAATTGTAAGCCGTTTTGATGTGCCGGTTTCAGTAGATACCTATAAAAGTAAGGTGGCAGAGGCTAACCTTGCGGCAGGAGCACATCTTTTAAATGACATCTGGGGACTGAAAGCAGATGATAAAATGGCTGGCGTGATTGCAAAATATGATGCCGCATGCTGTCTGATGCACAACCGCAACGAAGCAGATTATAAGAACTTTATGGAAGATATGAAAAATGATTTACGGGAAACATTACGTCTTGCAAAGGAAGCGGGGATTCGTGAAGATGGTATTATGACAGACCCGGGTGTAGGATTTGGCAAGACTTATGAGAATAATTTAGAAGCTATCCGATGCGTGGGAGAACTGAATGAACTGGGCTATCCGGTGCTGCTTGGCACATCCCGGAAGTCGGTAATCGGTCTGACACTGGATGTTCCGGCAAAGGAACGTGATACAGCTACAGCAGTAACCAGTGCTTATGCCGTATGGGCACATTGCGGATTTGTCCGCGTACACAATGTGCGTGCTAATGCAGAGGCAATTAAGATGGCAGAAGCAATCAGGGATGGAGGATTACATGGATAAGATTATCATAGAAAATCTTGAACTATTTGCAAATCATGGAGTGTTTCCGGAGGAGACAAAGCTTGGACAGAAGTTTCTAATCAATATGGAACTTTATTTACCAACCAGAAAAGCAGGATATTCGGATGATTTGATAGAATCGGTAAATTATGGAGAAGTCAGCCATTTTGTAACAGAATTTCTGACGACACATACCTATAAGCTGATTGAAGCTGCAGCAGAGCAGACAGCACGGGCAGTGTTATTGCATTTTTCGTTGATTCAGAAATTAAAATTTTCCATACATAAACCATGGGCACCGGTGGGACTGCCTTTATCAGATGTGGCAGTGGAAATAGAACGGGGCTGGCATAAGGTATATCTTGCCTTTGGTTCCAATATGGGCGACCGGAGAAAATATATTGAAGATGCCATTGAAGAACTGCGGAACTTAGAAGACTGCAAGGTAGGAAAGGTATCTGATATCCTCGAGACAGAACCTTATGGCGGCGTGGCAGAAGGCGCATTTTTTAATGGATGTTTGGAACTTCGAACCCTGTATACACCGGAAGAATTATTGGAGAAGCTTCATGCCATAGAAGCTCATGGCAACCGGGAGCGTAAGATGCGCTGGGGCTCAAGAACGATAGACCTTGATATTTTATTTTATGATGATGAAGTGATATCTACCCCGGAACTTACGATTCCGCATATTGATATGGCAAACCGCCTGTTTGTGTTGGAACCACTCTGTGAAATCGCACCGTATCTCTGGCATCCGGTGTTAAAAAAGACGGTGCTTCAGATGAAACAGGAACTGAAGGGCAGAAAAGACATTGTTTTATTTGATTTGGATGGAACCATTACCAATTCCAAGGAAGGAATAACAAAGTGTGCCCAGTATGCCCTAAAGGCATATGGTATTGACGAACCGGATGCAGATAAGCTTGAATTCTTTATCGGACCGCCACTTAAAAATACTTTTATGGAACATTATGGCATGGATGAAGAGACCGCAGTAGCGGCAGTAGCCAAGTACCGGGAACGCTATCATCCAACCGGTATCTTTGAATGCAGCCTTTTTGATGGCGTTGAGGATGCTTTGAAATCTCTCAAGCGAAAAGGCTATCGTATCGGACTGGCATCCAGCAAGCCGGAAGAATCCTGCCGGCGTATTTTGGAGCATTTCCACATCCTCTCCTATTTTGATGAAGTGGTGGGAGCCACAATGGATGGCAGAATAGACAGCAAATATGAGGTGCTGCAGGAAACGATAAAGCGGATGCATATTTATGATACCACCGAAGCAGTATTGATTGGAGATACCAGATTTGATGTGTCAGGAGCCAAAGAAGCACATATGGACTGCATCGGTATCACTTATGGATTCGGAACGAAAGAAGAGTTGCAGGAGGCTGGTGCAAAAGCAATCTGTGACAGTATTGAGGAGGCGGCAGAATATATTGAAAGATTATAAGCTACTTCGCATCTGGGAAGTGATTTATCCCATCGGTATTTATTTTGTAGTAACAAATGTTGTGATGTTTGTGTTAAATCTCATGCATACAATGACCAATGAAAATTATATGATTTATCAGATTATTGCAACGGTGATAGCATTTCCCTTTATCTATGCTTTCTATCGGAAAGAGGATGGCGGGAAAATGGCAAATCTGCCACGAACCATTTTATTTGCAGCAGCCGCAGGCTTATTTGGCGTAGTGTTAAATAATCTTATCGGATATACCGGCTTAAAAGAAACATCGCAGAGCTATCAGGAAGTAAGTGCTGCTTTTTACGGCAGTACTCTGGCATTAGAAATCCTTGGAACCTGTATCATAATTCCGTTCTTAGAGGAACTTCTTTACCGTGGCATCGTTTACCAGCGTTTGAAAGCGTTTTTGGGAGTGAAGACGGCAATTGTATTATCGGCAGTAATATTTGGAGCCATGCATTTTAATCTGGTGCAGTTCCTTTATGCCACAGCGGTAGGACTCTTGCTGGCAGTCATCATGGAGCAGGAAGGGCTTGGCGCAGCCATGGCAGCCCATATGGTAACGAATCTGGTATCGGTACTTCGAAGCGAGACAAAGCTGTTTCATTTCATGGATGCATCCATGACGGGAAGCGTCATATGCACCGTGGTGGAGAGCGTGCTGATAGTGGTGTTATTTGTGTTGGCGTTCCGAGGTGGAAAAGAGAAGTAAAGGTAAAAATTATGTATGTGTTTAATAATATGGTAGGATCCACAGGTACTGGATATTCGTTAAAAGGAAAACGATTAGAGTTTGGCATGGGTGGTAAATGGTATAAAGCAGATTCCTTAGGGTATGAGGGTGCAGTGGAATATGCAGTATCAAAAATATTGAAACATTCAAATATTAAGGATTATGTGTCATATCAGTTAGAAATTATTAATTATAATGGAGATACTTTTAATGGTTGTGTATCCATTGATTTTTTGCAATTAGGACAGCAATTGGTTACTACAGAAAATTTATATGAGATGAAGTACAAAAAGTTTGTAGAAGAAAGATTGGAAGCATTGCCTTTGCAAAATAGAATAGAAAAATTTGTGGATGATGTAAAAAGTATTACAAGATTGAATGATTTTGGAAAGTATTTAACTTTTTTATTGGAATTAAATACTTATACATTAAATGTGGACCGAAATTTTTTCGATATTTTGTTAATTCGGAAAGAGGATGGATGTTATTTATATTGCCCGATATATAATAATGAAACAGCATATCTTTCGGATACGCAAAACAAATATCCATTAGAAAAGAATATTAATACACTTATAGCCGAGGTACGTGAAACCTCGCGTTTTCAAAATTTGAATATAGCGGTAGACTGTTGTCAGAAATTGTATGGTACACAATTTAAGGTAGGTCAATATGAAATGTCGGAAGAGATATTAGAGATAAAAGAACTGTATGGGAATAAAATCTATTCAAGAATATGTGAAATAGATGAACATCAGAAAATAATACATCCAGAGTTTTGCTGGGATGATGTCAGAACAGAATGTTTTTAATGGCAAGGTATAAAAGGCATATATGTGAGTGCAACTGATTTTAGTTGCATCTGCCATGGGTAGGGAGTATAAGATAAAAGGAGAAGTAATTTATGAGCAGAAAGGACAAATTATTAGAGAAACTTTTGCAGAAACCAAAAGACTTTACATTTGATGAAATGGTATCAAAGGATGGCGTATTATGAGTGACTTACTATCATACAAAAATTATAATGGTACAGTAGAGTTTTCGAAAGAAGATAATTGCTTATTTGGTAAAGTAATCGGTATTAAATCGCTGATTTCCTATGGAGGGGCATCCGTAAAGGAATTAGAGCAGGATTTCCATAATGCAGTGGATGAATATCTTGAGGATTGTAAGGAGAGAAATATTGAACCAGAGCAACCTTATAAGGGGACTTTTAATGTAAGAATTAGTCCGGAATTGCATAGAACTATTGCAATCTATGCTATGGAGCATGGAAAAAGTTTAAATGCTGCGGTGGAAGAGGCAATCGACAATATGGTTAAGCTGTAGTGTTTGTTATATTATAATTGACAAAAAAAGAAAAGCTGATGGGAGGAAATCATTATGAAGAAAAGATTAGCGATGATTGTAACAATGTTGATGGTAACAGTAAGTATGGCAGCCTGCGGCGGGAAAAAAGATACTACCGCTGATAAGGAATCTGTTATAAATACAGAAGCTACCGAAGAGGTAGCAGAGACAGAAGAGCCGGCAACGGAAGAATTGGAAGCAGCTACAGAGACAGAAGAGCCGGAAACAGAGGCAGTTGCAGAGCAGGAGACCACTGGAAAACTGGAGAGCAATACTTCCAGTGCAGAGAATACTGCAGCACAGCCATCTGACAATAATACAAGCAAATCAAATAAGAGCAACAGCAATTCCGGCAATAAGGCAAGTGCAGGCAGTACTGCATCAGCCGGAACAACTACCAGTAATTCCAGTGGAACAACTGGAAGCAGCAATAGCAACACCAATGCTTCTAACAATAATGCAGCTCCGGCGCATGAACATAAGTGGGTGCTGCATGAGGGCAGCGGTCATTATGAGACACAGGTTGTTAAAGAAGCCTGGGACGAGCCGGTATATGAGATGCAGGCTAGAGATATTTGCAATCAGTGTGGAGCAGAACTTACTGCGGATAATATTGATGCTCACTATAAAAAGAATATAGATACTTGTTGGTCTTGGAGAACAGAATATGTACAGGTACAAACAGGAACCGTTCATCATGATGCGGAAACAAAGCAGGTATGGGTACAGGATGTAGCTCCTTATGCACAGTGTAGCGGATGTGGAGAAATTGGACCGGTAGGTTCCGGCATATCCATTAATTAATGAAATAGATTTTGTATAAAGATGGTAAGAGAAGGATTCAAGGTGATTTTACTTTGAGTCCTTTTTTTATAGATATTTGTACCGAAATCCGGTACGTATAGCTTAGTGGAAGGGAGGATAGAAAACAAAATATAAAGGTAACTGGGAACTGATAATAGTATCGGTTCTTTTTTTGTGCGTGTAATGAGGAAAAGTCTGTACTTGTACAGGACTTTGACGAATACCGTAACATCTTGTGAAAAGTATTTTCACAAGGATATGCTTTCTTTTAGCAAATGGAAGGAGGAAAATAGAAAGTATGAAGAAATTTAGAGTAAAACAGAAGTTAAAAGCGTTCATGGCTACCGCATTATGTGTCTGTATGGCAGCCAGTCCGCTGACTGCTTTTGCGGAAAGTTTACCGGAGCAGGAAGAATCGATTCTTTCAGATAACTTTGATGAACTGGTACGCAAGGCGGAAGAAGAAAACAAAGAGCATGAAGCGGAGCAGATTGCTCTTAACAGTGCCGATGAGGGATTGGTAGTTAAAACTTATGCCTCTGGAAACTATGATTTTAATGTGGATTTAACCATAGGAAAGACGATTAATTACAATGGTTATCAGACACACCAGTATAGTCTTTCGGATGGAACCGTAGTTTATTGCCTGGAACCAAGTAAAGCAAATCCGAGTAATGGACAGTATACAGCTTCCGTATCCAATGATGCACTGCTTTCAGCAGTAGTCTACTATGGATATGGTGGACCGGGATATGAAAGTGATAAGGGTATGTATAACATGCTGCAGGAGAATGTTCGTCCTTATGCTTATGTTATTACCCATATGGCTTTATCCTGGGTGTATGATGGCTGTAGTGATGATTCTGATGCCTTTAAGGGGAATGCAGCTACCGCAGATGGTATTAAAAACATGGTAAATCTTATGGATATTGATGCTTATCTGCCTTTTCATCGAAATACAGATATATGATAAGGACCGTTAGGGGCACTTGGAATTTCGTTTGATATTCTGGCAACGCTGGCACAGGGATGTGCCGGCGAGGTGCATATGAACATGGATGTGAATTTGCACCGGTTGCCGGATAGGATAAAAAGTATATCGAAATTCCCAGTGCCCCTTACGGTCCTTATGTAATATCTGTATTTGATGAAAGGGCAGAGGTCCTCAAAACATTCCACAAGAAATTTCAGAAAAACCGGGAAACAATTTAAACACAATTTAAAATAACAGGCAAATTCAAAAGGCTTATGAAAAAATATTTTCAACAAAAAACACGTTGAATTGTTTTGATAAGCCTTTTTTATATGCAAAAAAATGATAAATATAAATACAATAAAAGAATATAAAATGAATTGTCTAATAATCAGACAATAGCAAGAAAAAAACTATTGCAAAGTATATTATGCCGGGTGTAAACTTAGTTCAGAAAATAAAAGCACTTTAAAGCAGCAGAGTGCAGGTAACAAAGTAAGACAGAAAATAAAGAGAAAGCAGAAAGGGAACGATTATGACAGAACAGTGGAATGAAAGTACAGCAGTAGCACAGGGTATGTATAATCCGAATTTTGAACATGATAACTGCGGTATCGGAGCTGTGGTAAACATCAAAGGTATCAAATCCCATGCAACGGTAGAAAATGCTTTAAAAATCGTAGAGAACTTAAAGCACAGAGCTGGTAAGGATGCAGAAGGAAAAACCGGTGACGGTGTTGGTATTCTGCTTCAGGTATCACACAAATTTTTCTCCAAGGTAGCAAAGGAATCAGATATTGAACTTGGTGGAGAAAGAGATTACGGTGTCGGAATGTTTTTCTTCCCACAAGATGAGCTGAAACGGAATCAGGCAAAGAAAATGTTTGAGGTTATCGTGGAAAAGGAAGGAATGAAATTCTTAGGATGGAGAAAAGTTCCGACTGACCCGGATAAACTGGGACAGAAAGCAGTAGACTGTATGCCATATATCATGCAGGGATTTGTAAAACGTCCTGCTGAAGTAGCAAAGGGACTTGATTTTGACCGCCGGCTGTATGTGGCAAGACGGGTATTCGAGCAGTCCAATGATGACACTTATGTAGTATCCCTTTCCAGCCGAACCATCGTATATAAGGGAATGTTTTTAGTAGACCAGCTGCGTCAGTTCTTTGCAGACCTTCAGGATAAAGATTATGAATCTGCAATCGCAACCGTACACTCCAGATTCTCAACCAACACCAATCCAAGCTGGGAGAGAGCACATCCGAACCGTTTCATCGTACATAACGGAGAGATTAATACCATCAAAGGTAATGCAGATAAGATGCTTGCCCGTGAAGAGACCATGGAGTCCGAAGAACTGAAAGGGGAACTGCAGAAAGTCCTTCCGGTTATTAATTCCGAAGGTTCTGACTCAGCAATGTTAGATAATACCTTAGAGTTCCTGGTAATGAGTGGAATGGATTTACCACTGGCAGTTATGATTATGATTCCGGAGCCATGGGCAAATAACAATACCATGTCCCAGAAGAAGAAAGACTTCTATCAGTACTATGCAACCATGATGGAGCCGTGGGATGGACCAGCCTCCATTCTTTTCTCTGATGGAGATGTCATGGGAGCTGTTCTTGACCGTAATGGATTAAGACCTTCCAGATATTATATTACCGATGATGACCAGCTGATTCTTTCTTCCGAGGTCGGAGTACTTGATATTGATCCGACCAAGATTGTTGTAAAAGAAAGACTTCGTCCGGGTAAAATGCTCTTAGTAGATACCATCCAGGGAAGAGTCATCAATGATGATGAATTAAAAGAGTATTACGCAAGCAAACAGCCTTATGGTGAATGGCTTGACCGTAACCTGATTAAACTGGAGGATTTAAAGATTCCAAATCAGCGTGTTCCGGAATATACCAAAGAAGAGCGTCAGAGAATGCAGAAAGCATTCGGTTATACTTACGAATCACTACGTGAAGCAATCCTTCCGATGGCATTAAACGGAGGAGAAGGAACTTCTGCAATGGGTATTGATACTCCGCTGGCAGCACTGGCAGGAGACCATCAGCCACTGTTTAATTATTTCAAACAGTTATTTGCACAGGTAACAAACCCGCCAATTGATTCCATTCGTGAGAAAGTGGTTACATCCACTACCGTATATATCGGAGAAGATGGTAACCTGCTGGAAGAAAAGGCGATTAACTGCCAGGTATTAAAGGTAGATAACCCGATTCTTACCAACACAGATTTGATGAAAATTAAAAATATGAAAGTAGAAGGCTTCAAGGTTGTGGTTCTTCCTACTACATATTATAAGAATACAAGCCTGGAAAAAGCATTGGATCATCTGTTTGTAGAAGCAGACCGTGCATACCGTGACGGTGCAAATATCCTGATTCTTTCCGACCGTGGCATTGATGAGAACCATGTGGCAATCCCATCCCTTCTGGCAGTATCCGGTTTGCAGCAGCATCTGGTAAAGACCAAGAAGAGAACTGCAGTTGCCATGATTCTGGAATCCGGTGAACCAAGAGAAGTACATCATTTTGCAACATTGCTTGGTTATGGTGCCTGTGCAATCAACCCATATCTGGCACAGGATACCGTAAAGCAGTTAGTAGACGAGCATATGTTAGACAAGGATTACTATGCAGCAATCCATGATTACAATCAGGCAATTATCAGTGGTATCGTAAAAATTGCTTCCAAAATGGGTATTTCAACCATTCAGTCTTATCAGGGTTCTAAGATTTTTGAGGCAATTGGTATTGACTCCGCAGTAATTGATAAATATTTCACAAATACCGTAAGCCGTATCGGTGGAATTACACTGGAAGACATTGCAAAAGATGTAGATACTCTGCATTCTGCAGCCTATGATCCATTGGGATTAGAGACAGACCTTACTTTAGACAGCAAGGGACGTCACAAGATGAGAAGTGGCGCAGATGTTCACCTTTATAATCCGGCAACCATCCATCTTCTGCAGGAATCAACCAAACGTGGAGATTACAACCTTTTCAAACAGTACACAGATCTTGTGAACAGTGAAGAGCGTGATGCAAATATTCGTGGACTGATGGATTTCAATTTCCCGAAAAAAGGTGTTCCGATTGAAGAAGTAGAAAGCGTAGATTCTATTGTAACAAGATTTAAAACAGGTGCGATGTCCTATGGTTCTATTTCCAAGGAAGCCCATGAAACACTGGCAATTGCCATGAACCATTTACATGGTAAATCCAATACCGGTGAGGGTGGAGAAGATCCGGACCGTATCGCAAGTAAACATACAAGCTTAGACAGATGTTCTGCAATCAAGCAGGTAGCGTCCGGCCGGTTTGGTGTAACCAGCCGTTACTTAGTCAGTGCAGAAGAGATTCAGATTAAGATGGCACAAGGTGCAAAACCTGGTGAAGGTGGACACCTTCCGGGCAAGAAAGTATATCCTTGGATTGCAAAGACAAGACTTTCCACACCGGGTGTATCCTTGATTTCGCCGCCACCTCATCATGATATCTACTCCATCGAGGATTTGGAGCAGTTGATTTACGATTTGAAGAATGCCAACCGTGATGCAAGAATTTCCGTAAAACTGGTATCAGAAGCAGGTGTGGGTACAGTCGCAGCCGGTGTTGCCAAAGCAGGAGCGCAGGTAGTATTGATTTCCGGATATGACGGTGGTACCGGTGCAGCACCAAGCAGTTCTATCCATAATGCAGGACTTCCTTGGGAACTTGGACTTGCAGAGACACACCAGACTCTGATTATGAACGGACTTCGTAATAAGGTAAGAATCGAGACAGATGGTAAGCTGATGAGCGGCCGTGATGTAGCAATTGCTGCATTGCTTGGAGCAGAAGAGTACGGATTTGCAACTGCACCGCTGGTAACCATGGGATGCGTGATGATGCGTGTATGTAATCTGGATACCTGCCCTGCCGGAATCGCAACACAGAATCCGGAGCTTCGGAAACGTTTCGCGGGAAAACCGGAATATGTAGAAAACTTCATGCGGTTTATTGCAGAAGAATTAAGAGAAATCATGGCGAAGTTAGGCTGCCGTACCATTGATGAAATGGTAGGAAGAAGTGACCTTCTCCGGGTAAGAGAGGATTTGACAGACCGGGAAAAAGAAATCGACCTTTCCAAGATTTTGAATAACCCGTTTGCAGGACCAAAGGAGAAAGTTACATTTGATCCAAAACATGTATACGATTTCGAACTGGAGAAGACCAAGGACGAAACTGTACTGTTAAAACAGCTTTCTTCCGCACTGGATAAGAAACAGAAGAGAAGCATTGATGTAGAAGTAAGCAATACAGACCGTTCCTTTGGTACCATCTTTGGTTCCGAGATTACAAAGAAATATGACGATACTTTAGAGGAAGATACCTTTATCGTAAAATGTACCGGTGCCGGCGGACAGAGCTTTGGCGCATTCATTCCAAAGGGACTTACCTTAGAGCTGGTAGGAGATTCCAACGATTACTTCGGAAAAGGACTTTCCGGTGGAAAACTGGTTGTCTACGCTCCGGCAGGTGTGAAATATAAGAAGGATGAAAATATCATCATCGGTAACGTAGCACTTTACGGTGCAACCAGTGGTAAAGCATTTATCAGTGGTGTGGCAGGAGAACGTTTCTGCGTACGAAATTCCGGAGCTTCTGCAGTAGTAGAAGGTGTCGGTGACCATGGATGTGAATACATGACCGGTGGCCGTGTGGTTATCCTTGGTAAGACTGGTAAAAACTTTGCAGCCGGAATGAGTGGTGGTATCGCTTATGTATTAGATGAGGACAACGACCTTTATACCAGAATCAATAAGGAAATGGTATTCTCAGAAGAAGTCGGAAACAAATATGATGTTATGGAATTAAAAGATATGATTAAAGAACACGTAGCTTTGACCAATTCTGAAAAGGGAAAAGAAATCTTAGATAACTTCAGTGAGTATCTGCCGAAGTTCAAGAAAGTAATTCCATACGATTATAACCGTATGTTAATGGCAATTGTTCAGATGGAAGAAAAAGGATTGTCTTCCGAACAGGCACAGATTGAAGCATTTTATGCGAATACAAGAAATTAAGGAGGGGACGCAAAATGGGAAAACCAACAGGATTTATGGAATATGACAGAGAGAATGCAGCAGCGGTTGCACCAAAGGAGCGTATCAAGAACTTTAACGAGTTCCATACCCCTCTCTCAAAAGAGAAACAAAGAGTACAGGCAGCACGTTGTATGAACTGCGGCGTTCCGTTCTGCCAGGCTGGTATGAATATCATGGGAATGACCAGCGGATGTCCGCTGCATAACCTGGTACCGGAGTGGAATGACCTTTTGTATACCAACAACTGGGAGCAGGCATATAACCGTCTGACCAAGACCAACAACTTCCCGGAATTTACCTCAAGAGTATGTCCGGCACTTTGTGAAGCAGCCTGTACCTGTGGACACTGGGAAGACCCGGTAACCTGTAAGGCAAATGAGCATGGAATCATTGAAAATGCCTATGAAAAAGGATATGCGGCAGCAAAACCTCCAAGAGTCCGTACTGGAAAGAAGGTTGCAATCATCGGTTCCGGTCCTGCCGGACTTGCAGCAGCAGACCAGTTGAATAAAAGAGGACATTCCGTTACTGTATTTGAAAGAGATGACCGTGTCGGTGGACTTTTGATGTATGGGATCCCGAATATGAAGCTGGAAAAATGGGTTATTGACCGTAAGATTAATATAATGAAAGAAGAGGGTGTCGAGTTTATTACCAATGCCAATGTTGGAAAAGACATCAAGCCGGCAAAACTCTTAAAAGAATATGACCGTGTCATCTTAGCCTGTGGAGCAAAGAATCCAAGAAACATCAAAGCTCCGGGCAGAGATGCAGAAGGCATTTACTTTGCAGTAGATTTCTTAAAGGCAACTACCAAGAGCCTTTTAGATTCCGAGCTTAAAGATAACAAATATATTTCTGCCAAGGGAAAGAAAGTAGTTATCATCGGTGGTGGAGATACCGGAAATGACTGTGTCGGAACTTCTATCCGTCACGGCGCAGCCGGTGTCATCCAGCTTGAAATGATGCCAAAAGCACCGGATGAGCGTGCAGAGAACAACCCATGGCCGGAGTGGCCAAGAGTCTGCAAGACAGACTACGGTCAGGAAGAAGCAATTGCCATGTTCGGTTCCGACCCTCGTATTTACCAGACAACCGTAAAAGAGTTCTTAAAAGACAAGAACGGTAAGCTCTGCGGATTAAAAACCGTAAAATTAGAGGGCAAAAAGGATGAAAAGACCGGACGGATGCAGATGGTGGAAGTACCGGGCTCCGAAAGCAAGTTAGATTGTGATCTGGTTCTGATTGCAGCAGGCTTCCTTGGAACAGAAGATTACATTGCCAAAGCATTCGGCGTAGACTTAAATGCCAGAACCAATGTGGCAACAGAAGCCGGTCATTACAAGACCAACGTGGAAAATGTCTTTACAGCAGGAGATATGCATCGTGGACAGTCCCTGGTTGTATGGGCAATCCGTGAAGGAAGAGAAGCAGCCCGTGAAGTAGACGAAAGTCTGATGGGATATTCTTATCTTTCTGTACAGTAATGAAAATTACAATATAATGATAGAAGAAAGTCGTCTGACTATGGTGACGCCGGAAGGTGAACTGTGGCAGGCGGCTTTTTCGTGGTTGACACATTCTGCTTTTGGGGCATAAAATAACCCTTGTGACAAAAAGAGCGAGAAGAAAACAGCGAAAGGACATAAAGAGAATGAGCAGGAAAGCAGTATTTTTTGATATTGATGGAACATTGTGGGACGAGCATTTTGTGATACCGGAGAGCACAAAGGAAGCAATCCGGAAGCTGCGGGAAAATGGACAGCTGGCATTTCTCTGCAGCGGAAGAACCAGAGCATTTATTCAGGATGAAAGATTGCTGGCACTGGGATTCGACGGAATTGTGGCAGGCTGCGGTACCTGGATAGAGATGGATGGAAAAACACTTTTTTATAAAAAATTAGAACAGGAATTGATAGAGGATACCATACATATATTAAAAGAGTATGGAATTCCTACGGTATATGAGGGAAGCCGGAATTTGTATATGGATCTGGAAGAATTTGAAGAAGACCCTTATGGCTTGAGACTAAAAGAGACATTGGGAGAGGATTTGCTGCCGGTAACGGGAAATGAAGCAATTATGGAAATCAGTAAGTTTTCCTGCTCCACACCGGATGATGCTTATCTTAAGGTACTTTCCCATCTGGAAGAGAATTTCACACCGCTGGTGCATGATGCGGCATGCGCAGAGTTTATTCCAAAAGGATTTTCCAAAGCGTCCGGCATCGAAAAAACCTGTGAACTTCTTGGTATTGAGAAAGAAGATACCTATGCATTTGGAGACAGTATCAATGATGTGGAAATGTTAAAGCATGTGCAGCATGGAATTGCCATGGGAAATGGTACCAAAGCAGCAAAAGAAGCAGCGGATTATATCACAGCACCATTGCACGAAGACGGCATTTATAAGGGATTGGAGCATTTTGGACTGATTTCATAAACAAATCTAAAAAAAGTATTAAATCGTTACAAATTGAAGAAAGTGAGAAAACGAGAGAAAAAACGAGATATTAAGAGTAAATATAAGGAAACAAAAGAAAAATAAAAAATGGTCAGGCTTGCGAAAAAGAGACGCAGAAACTATTATATGACTATCGGTTAGCACTCGGCTTGAATGAGTGCTAATAAAAAAGAAAGAAAACAAAGAGACCGAATCAAGGAGGCAATGAATCATGAAATTAGTACCATTATCAGACAGAGTTGTATTAAAACAGTTAAAAGCAGAGGAAAAAACCAAATCCGGAATTATCTTAGCAAGTGCTGCACAGGAGAAACCACAGGAAGCAGAAGTAATCGCAGTTGGTCCTGGCGGAGTGGTAGATGGCAAAGAAGTTACCATGCAGGTAAAAGAAGGACAGAAGGTTATTTATTCTAAATATGCCGGAACAGAAGTAAAACTGGATGGCGAAGAATATATCATCGTAAAGCAGAATGATATTCTTGCAGTAGTAGAATAATCGAATTGATAATTGGTAAATAAAACAAATAATAAAATAGGAAAATAGAAGAAAGAGGTAAGAAATTATGGCAAAGGAAATCAAATATGGAACAGAAGCCAGAACAGCATTAGAGGCTGGAGTTGATAAACTGGCAAATACAGTCAGAGTAACAATCGGACCAAAAGGAAGAAACGTTGTACTGGATAAATCATATGGAGCTCCATTAATCACAAACGATGGTGTTACCATTGCAAAAGAAATCGAATTGGAAGATGCATTCGAAAATATGGGCGCACAGCTTGTAAAAGAAGTAGCAACCAAGACCAATGACGTCGCCGGTGATGGTACTACAACAGCAACCGTTCTTGCACAGGCAATGATTCAGGAAGGAATGAAGAACTTAGAGGCTGGTGCAAACCCAATCGTTTTAAGACGTGGTATGAAGAAAGCAACTGAAAAAGCAGTTGAAACAATCGCAGCAATGTCTTCTAAAGTAACCGGAAAAGACCAGATTGCAAAAGTTGCATCTATTTCCGCAGGTGATGAAAGCGTTGGCAACATGGTAGCAGACGCAATGGAAAAAGTTTCCAATGATGGTGTTATTACCATTGAAGAGAGCAAGACCATGCAGACAGAGCTTGACCTGGTAGAAGGTATGCAGTTTGACCGTGGATACATTTCCGCATATATGTGCACAGATATGGATAAGATGGAAGCAGTTTTAGATGAGCCGTACATCTTAATTACCGATAAGAAAATCAGCAACATTCAGGAAATCCTTCCACTGTTAGAACAGATTGTTCAGTCCGGTTCCAGACTTCTTATCATTGCTGAAGATATCGAGGGTGAAGCTTTAACTACATTGATTGTAAATAAACTGCGTGGAACATTTAACGTTGTAGCAGTAAAAGCTCCAGGATATGGCGACAGAAGAAAAGAAATGTTAAAAGATATCGCTATCCTTACCGGTGGTCAGGTAATTTCAGAAGAAGTTGGCCTGGAATTAAAAGATGCTACTATGGCACAGCTTGGCCGTGCAAAATCTGTTAAGGTTAAGAAAGAGAACACCGTTATCGTTGATGGTGAAGGAAATAAAGAAGAAATCCAGGCAAGAATCGGCCAGATTCGTGCACAGCTTGAAGAGACAACATCTGAATTTGATAAAGAAAAATTACAGGAAAGACTTGCAAAACTGGCAGGTGGCGTAGCAGTTATCCGTGTTGGTGCTGCAACAGAGACAGAAATGAAAGAAGCAAAACTTCGTATGGAAGATGCTTTGAATGCAACAAGAGCAGCAGTCGAAGAAGGAATCATCGCAGGTGGCGGTTCTGCATACATCCATGCATCCAAAGAGGTTGCAAAGCTTGCTGAGACATTGGAAGGTGATGAGAAGACCGGTGCAAAGGTTATCTTAAAAGCATTGGAGGCTCCATTGTATTACATTTCCGCAAATGCAGGTCTCGAAGGTGCAGTTATTATTAATAAAGTAAAAGAGTCCGCTCCTGGTATCGGATTTAATGCAGCAACAGAAGAATATGTAGATATGGTAGAAGCTGGTATCCTTGACCCGGTTAAGGTTACAAGAAGTGCTTTGCAGAATGCAACATCTGTAGCATCTACATTACTTACAACGGAATCTGTTGTAGCAAATATCAAAGAAGATGCTCCTGCAATGCCGGCAGGAAACCCAGGTATGGGAATGATGTAATAAGAAAATAAAATATATTACTGAAAAGTAAGGATAGAGAGCTCCTGGCTGCGGATAATGCAGTCAGGAGTTTTACTATGCAGTTTTTTTCCTGATGTTAGTTTTTTTGGGGCAGTTGTTTTGATTTGCAAAATATGTTACAATTATTTCATTGTGTAACATGAAGTCTGAATAGCAAGGAGGAAGAAAAATGGGAAAGGTAGTTATTCTTACAGACAGTTCCAGTGGAATTCGTCAGGCAGAAGCGCAGCAGTTAGGGATTAGCGTATTACCAATGCCTTTTTTTATAAATGGTGAAACACTGTTTGAGGATATCAATCTGACACAGGATACATTTTATGAGCATCTGACAGATGGAGCAGAGATTTCAACATCCATGCCGGCAGTAGGAGACCTTACAGACCGTTGGGATGAGCTTTTAAAAGAATATGATGAAATAGTATACATTCCTTTATCCAGTGGATTGAGCAGTTCCTGTGAGACAGCAACAGCATTATCTTCAGATGAAGAGTATGAGGGCAAGGTTTTTGTAGTAAACAATCAGAGAATTTCTGTAACACAGAAACAGTCCGTATTTGATGCAATCAGGCTGGCAGAGAGTGGCAAGAGCGGAAAAGAGATTAAAGATATTTTAGAGGATGCAAAATTCCAGTCCAGCATTTATATCATGGTAGATACCCTTTACTATCTGAAAAAAGGTGGAAGAATTACACCGGCAGCAGCAGCACTGGGAACATTGTTGAAATTAAAACCGGTATTACAGATTCAGGGTGAAAAGCTGGATGCTTTTGCAAAAGCCAGAACGGTAAAGCAGGCAAAAAGCATTATGATAAAAGCAGTAAAAGATGACTATGCATCCCGCTTTAAGGAGTGTCAGGATGAGATGCAGCTTTGTATTGCATACACTGGAGATATAAGTGCAGCGATGGAATTCCACAAAGAAGTGGAAGCAGAATTTGGGATTACAGACATTATGATGGATCCGCTTTCTTTAAATGTATCCTGCCATATTGGACCGGGAGCATTAGCACTTGCCTGTGCAAGAAAATTATAAGATTTAAAGTGTAAATTCTCGGTAAAATTGATTGACCAACCACAAAATATTGTGTAAAATTGAAATAGTTTAACTCGTTAATGCATAAAAGCAAGTAACATATCATGGTAAAACCAAGGAGGAAAATGAAAATGGCATTTTGTGGAAATTGTGGCACACAAGTGGGTGATGATGCAGATTTTTGCCCGAATTGTGGCCAGAAATTAAAAGGGGAGATGGAACAGCCGGCAGAGCAGGCAGCACCAGTACAGGAACAGCCGGCAGAGCAGGCAGCACCAGTACAGGAACAGCCGGCAGAGCAGGAAACACCGGTACAGGAACAGCCGGCAGAGCAGGAAACACCGGTACAGGAACAGCCGGCAGAACAGGCAGCACCGGTACAGGGACAGCCGCAGCAGGGACAGTTCCAGGGACAGCCGCAGCAGGGACAGTTCC